>Ga0157372_10000347_pt1 | contig 51034 bp, 59 predicted proteins | sample C55metaG_FD_115307 | JGI IMG/M metagenome (GOLD analysis project Ga0157372, IMG submission 115307) | Corn rhizosphere microbial communities from Kellogg Biological Station, Michigan, USA - C5-5 metaG | ecosystem: Host-associated > Plants > Roots > Rhizosphere > Soil | place: USA: Michigan...
ACCCCTACATGGACTGCGCGCTGCGCCTGCGCGAGCGGCACCGCCTGCGGCCCGATCGGATCGCGGAGGTGCGCTGCCGCACCGCGGCGGGGCCGCTGCCGCGGCTCTGGGAGCCGCTCACGGCCAAGCAGGCCCCGCGGAACGGGTACGCGGCCAAGTTCAGCCTCCCGTACCTGCTGGCCTCGATCCTGGTCCGCGGCCGGGCGAGCCTCGCCGACTTCACGGACGAGGCCGCGCGCGACGAGACGGTGCGGGGGGTCGCCGCGCGCGTCTTCTACGACGTGGATCCGACCATCGACTACCCGCGCCACTTCATCGGTCATGTGGCGATCCGCCTGACCGACGGCACCCACCTCGAGGAGACGCAGGATCACCCGCGCGGCGGGCCCGACTTCCCGATGGACCGGAGCGAGCTGGTCGCCAAGTTCCGCGACAACGCCGTCCTCGCCATCCCCGAAGCGCGCGCCGCGCGGGTGGTGGAGCTGGTCGACGCCCTGCCGGCCGCGCCGCGCCTCGACGCCCTGATGGACGCGCTGACCGCCTGACCGAGCCCCGGAGCACGGGACAGCCCAAAGGAGTCCGCGAATGACCCACCACCGACTCGTGTCGCTGCTACTGGCTCTCGCGATGGCCCTCCTCGCGGTCGAGGCGCGCGCGCAGGATCCGCGCCTGGAGGCCGCCCGGAAGGAGGGCAAGGTGGTCTGGTACACCTCGCTCGCCCTCACCAGCTCCGAGAAGGTGGCCAAGCTGTTCGAGACCGCCTACCCGGGCGTGAAGGTCGAGGTGCACCGCACCGGCTCGCAGCGGATCCTGCAGCGGATGATGCAGGAGCTGCAGGCCAACATCAAGAACGTGGACGTGGTCCACACCTCCGACGCCGGTCACTACGTGCTGCTGAAGGAGAAGAAGCTCCTGATGCGCTACACCCCGGCGGGCGTCGACGCATTCTCGCCCGGGTTCAAGGATAGGGACGGCTACCACTATGGACTGCGCGCGACCGTCAACGTGATCGCCTACAACACCAAGGCGATCCCCGCCGCGGAGGCCCCGCGCACCTGGAAGGACCTGCTCGACCCCAAGTGGCGCGGCCGCCTCGTCACCGCCCATCCGGGCTACAGTGGGGTGATCGCGACCCACGTGCTGGCGCTCGTGCACCTGCACGGCTGGGACTACTTCAAGGCCCTGGCCCAGAACAAGCCGATGCTCGTGCAATCCGCGGTCGACCCCTCCGGGGTGGTGGCGTCCGGCGAGCGGCCGGTGGCGGTCGACGGCGGCGATTACACGTTCTACCAGGTGAAGAAGAAGGGAAACCCGGTCGAGATCGTGTACCCGAAGGAGGGCGTGCCGCTGGTGGTCTCGCCCAGCGCGATCACCAGCTTCGCGCCGCACCCCAACGCGGCCAAGCTCTTCACCGACTTCATCTTCTCCAAGGACGTGCAGCAGGTGCTGGCTGACACCGAGGGCCTCTACAGCGGGAACCCGCAGGTGACCTATCCGTCGGACAAGCCTCGCCTGTCCGATCTCAAGCTCCTGTCGGTCGACGCGGAGGAGCTCGAGAAGCGGAACGAGGAGATCAAGACCCGCTTCGTCGAGTTCTTCGGGGCCTAGCCCGCTCCATGGCCGAGGCCGCGACCGCCGCGCGCCCGCGGCGCTGGGAGGGCCTGGACCGCGCCGCGCCGGTCTGGCTGCTGGCCGCGGCCGCGCTGGTGGGGCTGATCCTCATGCCCCTGGGCTGGCTCGCCTACATGAGCGTGCGGAGCGACGGCGGGCTGACCGCCGCCCACTACGTGCGCGTGCTGGGCGACCCGCCGCTGCAGAAGGCGCTCTGGAACACGGTGGTGCTGGCCCTCTGGTCCGGGCTGATGGCCCTCGTGATCGGCGCCCCGCTCGCGTGGCTCACCGCGCGCACCGACCTGCCATTCCGCCGCTCCATCCAGTCCCTCGTGATGGCGTCGTTCGTGACCCCGCCCTTCCTGGGGGCGTTCGCGTGGGTCATGCTGGCGGGGCCCAACGCGGGCTACCTGAACCGCCTCTATCGCGAGCTCACCGGCGCGGTCGACCCGCTGCTCAACATCTTCAGCATGCCGGGGCTGATCTTCGTGGTGGCGATCTACACCTTCCCCTACGTCTACATCATGATCGCCAACACCCTGGGCCTGATCGCCTCCGATCTCGAGGACGCGGCCGGCATCCTGGGCGCGGGCCGCTTCCAGGTGGCGCGCACCATCACCCTGCCCATGGTGCTGCCCGCGATCCTGAGCGGCTTCATCCTCGCGGTGCTGCAGGCCTTGGCCCTCTTCGGCTCCCCCGCGATCCTGGCCCTGCCCGCCGGCTTCCACACCGTCACCACCCAGCTCTGGTCGTTCTTCCAGTACCCGCCGCGCGTGGAGCTGGCGGCCGCGTTCTCGATGCCGCTGCTGCTCGCCACCGCGCTGCTGCTCCTCGTCCAGAAGCGCCTGCTGGGCCGGCGCGGCTACGCCGCGGTGGGCGGCAAGGGCGGCCAGCGGCGGGTCGTCGCGCTCGGCCGGTGGCGCCATCCCGCGCTCGGCGTGTGCCTCGCGGTGCTCGCCGCCGCGGTGTTCCTGCCCTACGGCATCCTCCTCAAGGCCGCCTTCTCGCGCGCGTGGGCGCAGCCCCTCACCTGGGACAACTTCACCCTCGACAACTGGTCGTTCACCTTCCTGTCCGTGACCACCCGGTCCGCGATCGTGAACACCCTCGAGCTGGGAGTGCTCACCGCCTGCGTGGGCGCCGCCCTCGCCACCCTGCTCGCCTACGTCACCAATCGCCGCCTCGTGGCGGGCCACCAGGTGCTGGGCTTCCTCGCGGTGGCGCCGGTGGTCATCCCCGGCGTGGTCCTCGCGGTCGCGCTCTTCGTGACCTACACCCGGCCGCCGTTCCTCCTCTACGGCACGCTCTGGATCCTCTTCCTGGCCTACCTCACCAAGGAGATGCCGGTCGGCTACTCGCAGTCCGACGCGACCCTGCGCGGCATCCACCCGGAGCTGGAGGAGGCGGGGCGCATCCTGGGCGCAGGCCGCTTCCGGGTGCTGCGGGAGATCACCGCTCCGCTGGCCAGGAGCGGCATCATCGCCACCTGGTGCTTCGTGTTCATCGGGGTCATCCGCGAGCTCTCCGCGTCCATCATCCTGTTCAGCCCCAACACCAAGGTCATGTCGGTGGTGATCTTCGACCTGAAGGAGGAGGGCCAGTTCGGGGCCATCGCGGTGCTCGGGGTGTTCATGCTCGTGATGACCTTCGTCATCGTGGCGGTGATGCAGCGCCTGCTCGGCCGCGACGTGATGGGCGGCCGTCAAGCGGGCGGAGCGGGCTGACCGTGCCCGGCATCGCGATCGCCTCGCTCACCAAGCGCTTCGGCGACGTGGGCGCGGTGAACCAGCTCGATCTGGAGGTCCGGCCGGGCGAGCTGGTCGCCCTGCTCGGCCCCTCCGGCTGCGGCAAGACCACCACGCTCCGGCTGGTGGCGGGCTTCCTGACTCCGGAAGGCGGCGAGATCCGGGTGGGCGACCGGGTGCTCTCGTCCCCCACCGTGGTGGTGCCGCCGGAGCGGCGGCGCATGGCCATGATCTTCCAGAGCTACGCCCTCTGGCCCCACATGACGGTGGCCCAGAACGTGGGGTACGGGCTTCGCTTCGCCGGAGTGGGACGTGCGGACCGCGACCGGCGGGTGGACGAGATGCTGCGCGCGGTGCAGCTCGCCGGCTACGGCGCGCGCTATCCGGGCGAGCTGTCCGGCGGCCAGCAGCAGCGGGTGGCGGTGGCGCGGGCCCTGGTGGTGGAGCCGGAGATCTTGTTGCTGGACGAGCCCCTGAGCAACCTCGACGCGAGCCTGCGCGAGGAGATGCGCTTCGAGATCCGCCGCCTCCACGAGCGCTTCTCGATCACCACGCTCTACGTGACCCACGACCAGGCGGAGGCGATGGTGATCTCGGACCGCGTGGCGGTGCTGCGCGACGGGCGCGTGGCCCAGATCGGGCCCCCCGCCGAGCTGTTCGAGCGGCCGCGCACCCGCTTCGTGGCCGAGTTCGTCGGCAAGACCAACCTGATCGACGCGATCGCCGACGGCCCCGGCTGGGTGCGGCGCGGCGGCCTCCGCCTGCGGGTGCCCGGGGAGGCGCTCGCGCCCTCCGCCGCGTCATCGACCCCGCCCGCGACTCCGGTCGTCGTGTCGATCCGCCCGCACCAGATCGCGCTCGGTCCGCGGGGCGCAATCGCGGACGCCTCCGGCAGCGTGCTGGCCGGCACGGTGGTGCGCGCGAGCTACCTGGGCGACGCCGTCGACTATCAGGTGGCGCTCGACGGCAGCGACGTGGTGCTGCGCATCGCGGGACCCGCGCCCGCCCGGGTCGGTCCGGGCCAGGCGGTGTCGGTGGTGGTGCCGGCCGCGGCCTGCGTCCTGCTGCCCGCGGGCGACTGACGCCCGCGTCCCGCGCCTCCGCCTACAGGCCGCCCCAGACCTGGTGGGCCAGCTCCACGCAGAGGGCGAGCTTCGCCCGCTGCTCCTCCAGCGCGAGCTCGTTGCCCTCGAGCGTCGAGGAGAAGCCGCACTGCGGGCTCACGCAGAGCTGCTCGAGGGGGAGGAAGCGCGCCGCCTCGTCGAGCCGGCGCCGCAGGGAGTCCGTCGACTCCAGCGCGCCCAGCTTGCTGCTCACGAGGCCCAGGACCACCCTCACTGACCGGGGCGCGTGGCGCAACGGCGAGAAGTCGCCTGAACGGGCGTCGTCGAACTCGAGGAAGAAGCCGTCGTAGGGCATCTGGTTGAAGATCGTCTCCGCCACCCGCTCGTAGCCGCCCTGGGCGCGCCAGCTCGAGCGGAAGTTACCCCGGCAGAGGTGCGTGCACACCGTGAGGTCGCGCGGGCGGTCGCGCAGCGTCGCCCGCACCAGCGCCACCGAGAGGGCCAGGACCGCGTCGGGATCCTCGCCGCGGGCGCGGCCATCTTCCCGCATGCGCTCGTCGCAGAGGTAGGCGAGGCTCACGTCGTCGAGCTGCAGGTACCGGCAGCCCGCCGCGTAGAGGTCGGCGATCTCGGCCCGGTAGGCCGCCGCGGTGTCCTCCACGAATCGGTCGAGATCCGGGTACACGCTCCGGCTGATGTTGGCGCGGCCGACCTGGGAGTAGAGCATGCACGGCGACGGCAGCGTGATCTTGGCGGTGCGGGTGGTGGCCGCGCGGAGGAAGCGGAAGGCGTCGACGAAGATCGGCGCGGGCCGGCCCACCGGAGCGTCGATGCGCAGGTCGGGCCGGGTGAAGTTCACGTCGCCGGCGCGGCCGTGGAAGGTCACCGGCAGGGCGCGGCCCTCGCTGGAGAGGCCACCCAGCCGGGTGAGGAAGTCCATGTGCCAGGACTTCCGCCGCTGCTCGCCGTCGGTGATGCCCTCGAGACCGGCGCGCTCCTGGATCCGCACCGCCTCGCGGACCGCCTCGTCCTCCGCGGCGGCGAGGGCCGCCGCGTCGATGCGCCCGGCCTCACGCTCCCGGCGCCGGGCCTTGAGCGCGGGGGAGCGGAGCAGGCTGCCGACGTGGTCGGCCCGGAAGGGCGCGCGAGGCGCGATCACGCGCGGTAGAGCCCGCGCCCGGCCGCGAAGACCCGCGTGAGGCCGAGGAGCGCGTCGGTGCTCGGAGTGGCCACCCCGACCCGCGCTCCGATCTCGCTCACCGCGGTGAGGAGCCCGTCGATCTCGAGCGGCTTGCCCGCCTCCACGTCCTGCAGCATCGACGTCTTGAAGGCCCCGAGCTTGCGGGTGACCGCATTGCGCGCCTCGCCGCTCTGGCGGATCGGACAGCCGATCTTCTCGCCGATGGCGGCGGCCTCCGCCATGATCGCGAGGGTGAAGCGGTCCAGCAGCGGATCGTCGAGCAGCCGGTCGCAGGTGGCGCCGGTCAGGGCCGACATCGGGTTCATGGTCATGTTGCCCCAGAGCTTGTACCAGACGTCGGCCTGGATCCGCTCCGAGACCGTGGTCTCGAAGCCGGCCGCGTCGAGCCGCGCCGCGAGATCGCGCACTCGCGGGGACGTCCCGCCGCCCGGCTCGCCCACGATCAGCCCGCGGCCGAACCCGTGGCGCCCGCGCCCCGGCTCCACCACCGCGCAGGTGGCGTGCACCACGCAGCCCAGCACGTGGCGCACCGGGATGGCGGCCGCGATCCGCCCCTCGGGATCGATCGCGCGCACCGCGGTCCCCTCGAGCGAGCCGCCGAGACCGTGGAAGAACCACCACGGCACCCCGTTCATGGCGGGCAGCACCACGGTGGCGGGCCCCAGCAGGGGCCCGACGTGTGCGGAGGCCTCGGGCAGCGACGGGCCCTTCACCGCGATCACCACCAGGTCCTGGATGCCGAGGGCGCGGCCGTCCTCCGCCACGTGCACCGGCGCGGTCAGCGCGGTGCCGCCCTCCTCCCAGCGGACGCCGCGGGCCCGCAGCGCCTCCGCGGTGGCGCCCCGGACCACCGCGGAGACCTCCGCGCCGGCGCGGGCCAGGTGCGTGCCGAGGAACATCCCGATCGCCCCCGCCCCGACGACCGCGATTTTCACGAGGCGGGAGCGGTCAGCTGCACCACGTTGTAGGCCTTGACCGGACGCTGGAAGCCCTTCAGGGCCAGCTCACCCACCGTCTCGCAGTGGGCGATGCCCTCCACCCCGGAGGCCACCCGCTGGGACAGGAGAATCTGGCCGGGCTTGGCCTCCCCGCAGAGCCGCGACGCCATGTTGGTCACGGTGCCGATGGCCCCGTAGTCGAGCCGGCCCTCGAAGCCGATGGCGCCGATGGTGGCGTAGCCCTGGGCGATCCCGATGCCGAAGTCGAGGTCGAAGCCGCGCTTGCGCCAGGAGTCGGTGAGCCCCACGATGCGCTCCCGCATCGCCATCGCCATGCGGACCGCGCGCGGGCCGGGGTCCGGGACCGGCACCGGGTCGTTGAAGAAGATCATCATGCCGTCGCCGGTGAAGCGCTCCAGGGTGCCCTCCGCGTCGACGATGATCCGGCCCATCTCGGCGTGGTACTCGCGCAGCACGGTCATGACCTCCTCCGGCTCCGCGGTCTCGGCGAAGGCGGTGAACCCGCGCAGGTCGATGAACACCACCGTGATCTCGCGGCGGTGGCTGCGCAGCGGATCCTCCGCGTCGCCGCTCACGATCAGCTCCGCGAGCTGGGGGGAGAAGAAGCGGCGCAGCCGGCCGAGCCGCTCCAGCTGGGCCACCTGGTCGGTGGCCCGGCGCTCGAGGGTGCGGTTGAGCTCGGCGAGCTCGTCGTGGAGCGACTTGATCCGGAGCAGGGAGCGGACGCGGGCCAGCAGCTCGGGCTGGTTGATCGGCTTGGTGAGGAAGTCGTCCGCCCCCGCCTCGATGCCCTTCACCCGCTCGGTGCTCGGATCGAGCGCGGTCACCATGATGACGGGCAGGAGGCGCGTGGCCTCGTCGGCGCGCAGCCGCCGGCACACCTCGTAGCCGCTCATCTCCGGCATCACCACGTCGAGCAGCACCAGGTCCGGCCGGTCCTCCCGCACCCGCTCCAGGGCCACCGGCCCGGAGGGCGCGGTGCTCACCGCGTAGCCGTGGCCGCTCAGCACGCCCTCCAGGAGCTTCACGTTCATGGGGGTGTCGTCGACGACGAGGATGCGGACGGGGCCGCGGGACGCCGCCTCGCTCACCGCGCGCTCCCGCCCCGCGCGATCATCTCGCGCACCGCGTTCACGAAGCCGGTCACGTCGATGGGCTTGGCCTGGTAGCCGTCGAAGCCGGCGGCCATGATCTTCTGGCGGTCCTGGCTCATGGCGGAGGCGGTGACCGCGATCACCGGCACCGCGCGGGTGCGGTCGTCGCCCCGCAGCACGTGGAGGGCCTCGATCCCGTTCATGCGCGGGAGCTGGATGTCCATGAGGATGAGGTCGGGCGGGCTCTCCTGCGCCAGCCGGATGCCGTCTTCGGCATTATCCGCCTCCGCGGTGCGGTAGCCGTGGAACTGGAGGATGTCGCGCTCCAGCTTCCGGTTCTTCTCGTTGTCCTCGACGATCAGGATCAGCTCGCCGGCCATGCGCGCTCCGGGATCGAGAAGGTGAAGGTGGAGCCCTGCCCGGGCTGGCTCTTCACCCAGATGCGCCCGCCGTGCAGCTCCACGAACCGGCGGGCGAGGGTGAGGCCGAGCCCGGTGCCCTCGCGCTTGTGCGCGTAGTCGCCGCCCACCTGGCGGAACTCCTCGAAGATCAGCTCCTGGTTCTCCGGCGCGATCCCGATGCCGGTGTCGGTCACCGAGACCTCGACGCCCCCGTCGGTCGGCACGGCCCGCACGTCCACCCGGCCGCCTTCGGGAGTGAACTTCACCGCGTTCGAGAGCAGGTTCAGCATCACCTGCTTGATCTTTCGCTCGTCGGCCACCACGTCTCCCACCGCGCCGTCCACCTCCAGGTTCAGGTCGATGCCGTGCCGGGCCGCGCGCTCCCGCACCAGCACCAGGGTGTCCTGCATGGCCTGGGGCAGGTCGAAGCGGGCCAGCTCCAGATCCATGCGGCCGGCCTCCACCTTGGAGAGGTCGAGGATGTCGTTGATGAGGGAGAGCAGATGGCGCCCGGAGGAGAGCACGTCCTGGAGGTACTCCTCCTGCTTGCCGTTCAGGTCGCCGAACATGCGCTGGAGCAGCACCTCCGAGAAGCCGATGATGGCGTTCAGCGGCGTGCGCAGCTCGTGCGACATGTTGGCGAGGAACTCCGACTTGTGCTGGTTGGCCACCTCCAGCAGGCGCCCCTTCTCGTCGATCTCCCGGAAGAGGTTGGCGTTGGCGATCGCCACCTTCGACTGGTTGGCCAGGGCCTGCATGAGGCTCACGATGCGCTCGCCGAACTCGCCGGGGGTCCGCCGCACCACCACGATGCCGCGGGCCACGTCGTCGCCGCCGCCCATCGGCACCGTCAGCACCGAGCGCAGTCCCTCCTGCAGGAAGAGGGTGCGGAAGGGGTAGTCCCGGGCCACCTCCACGTCGGGAATCTGCACCGGCGCGCCGGAGTCGGAGGCCTGGCTGATGGTTCCGTGGTCGACGCCCACCGAGAGATGCAGCACCGCGTCCACGAACTCGGCGGACAGCCCCTGGCTCACCACCACGTCGAACGCCTTCCGGCCCGGCCGCAGCTCGAAGATCCCGCAGCCGTCCGCCCCCGAGAGGGTGATGGCCTGGCGGGCGACGGTGTCGAGCACCTGGTGGACGTCGAGCGTGGAGCTCACCGCCTGGATGACCTCGCTGAGGGCTCCGGTCTCCTCCAGCGACTGGGACAGCGCCTGGGTGCGCGCCTTCAGCTCCTGGAACAGGCGCACGTTCTCGATCGCGATCACCGCCTGGTCCGCGAAGGTCTCCAGCAGCTTGATGTGCCTGTCGGTGAAGGGGCGCACCTCCATCCGGCGGATGAGGATCACCCCGATCGGGGCTCCTTCCCGCAGCAGCGGGGTGGCCAGGATGGTGCGGGTGCCGGTCGATTCCTGCAACGGCTTCGCCACCGGGTACTCGTCGACCGCGGCCGCGAGGTCGCGCACGTGCACGGTGCGCCGTTCGAGCACCGCCCGTCCGGTGACCAGGCCCGGGGTGATGCGCTGCCGGACGTTCCGCGCGTCGCTCGGCATCGTGCCGTAGACCGCCACCTGCGGCATCTCGTCGCCCTCGATGCGGAAGATCTGGGCGTCGGAGGCCTCGCAGAGGCGCGCCGCGCTCTGGGCCACCGCGTCCATGATCGGCTGCAGGTCGGTGGGCGAGCCGCTGATCACGCCCAGGATCTCCGCGGTCGCCGTCTGCTGCTCGAGGGCCTCCTGCAGCTCGCGGGTGCGCTCGTCGACCTTGCGCTCCAGGCCCGCGTAGGACTCGCGCAGGCGCCCCGCCATGGAGTTGAACTGGTCGGCCAGCACCTCCAGCTCGTCGCCGGTCTTCACCTCGATGCGGTCGCCCAGGTTTCCTTCGCCGATGCGGACCGCTCCCGCCTGCAGCGCCCGGATAGGACGCTCGAGGGTGCGGGCCAGCATGACGCTCGCCCCCACCGAGAGCACGATGCCCAGCACCAGCAGCAGCACCGTGCGCTTCACCGAGGCCCGCAGCGGCTCCAGGGCCTCCTCCAGCGGCTGCTCCGCGAACACGGTCCAGCCGAGGGAGGGGATCGTGGAGTGGGCGGTGAGCACCTGCTGGTTGCGCAGATTCCGCGCGATGGTCCCGTCGGGAGCCGCGTCGCCGCCGGGCTGCGGGTTGCCGCCGAGCGCGCGCCGCACCTGCTCGAGCCGGGTGAGGTCCGTCTTCTGCAGCACCAGGCTGATGTCGGGATGGGCGATGAGGGCCCCCTGCCCGTCCACCACGAAGGCCTGCCCGGCCTTGCCGATCTTGATCTGGGACACCACGTCCCAGATGAACTTCAGGTTGACCTCCGCCGCGGTGACGCCGCCCGCCTGGCCGCCCTCCGCGATGGCGATCACCATGTAGGGCTCGGACTCCTTGCGGAAGTACACCGGCCCGCGGTAGACGCGCCGGGCCTTGGCCTCCACGAAGCGCGGATCGGCCGACATGTCGATCTGGCTGCCGATGGAGTCCATCGCGAGGCGGGAGACCCGCAGCTGCTCGCGACCGCTGGCGTCGATGTAGCTCACCTCGGTGATCGCCGGCACCTGGCGCTGCAGACGGAAGAAGTCGAACCGGCGCTGCTCGAGCGTGGTGCCGCCCGGCGCGCGCTGCGGCTGGGTCACCCAGCCCATCTGCCGCTCGATCTCCTTGATGAAGTTCTCGATCTGGGAGGCGGCCGCGAGCGCCTTCTCGCGCTGCAGGGTCACCAGGGCGGCCTGGTTCTCCTGGTAGGAGAAGTAGAGCTCGGTGATGCCGCTGGCCAGGAGCTCGGCGGTGACCAGCAGGACGAAGAAGGTGGTGTACTTCCAGAAGAGGCGGCGACGGCGCATCAGCCGCCCCCGCCGGGGCGCCCGGGCGTGGAAGGGTTCGGGCGAGGGCTCCGCGGCGTCACCCTCGCGAGTGTAGGCGGGGGGGTGGCTCCCTGTCAAAGAGCCCGCCGGGGCGGACCGCCTCCGGGTCAGGCGGGGGCGGGCTCCGCGGCGGGTCCACGCAAGGGGCAGCCCGGCCCCATCGCGGCCCGCTTCTGCTCGATGATGCCGCCCGCGTACCGCTCCAGGTAGTGGGTGATGGTCTCCACCCGGATCTTGACCGAGCCCGCGGGCTTGGTCGAATCGAGGTCCTGGAAGGAGAAGAAGAGCGTCCCGGAGCGCTCCACGATCTGCTGCACCGGGGTGTAGGTCGGCTGGTCCATCCCGCACTCGTAGCTGGCCAGCCGGACCACGCAGGCGACCCACGGGATCCGCGCGGCCACCTTGGCGCCCCACAGGATCTCGTTGGTGTTGCTGCTGTAGGACGAGGGCCAGACGTCGCGGATGTCGAAGGCGGACCGGACGTGCCCGGCGCGGATGTCGGCCCCGAAGGCCCACTCCATGAGGTCGTCGTCGATGGGGAAGTACTGGGCCCACAGGACGGGGTAGCCGTAGGCCTGGAGATCGACCTCGATCTCGTGGCCGATGCCGGGGTCCATGTGGTACGGGCGCGCGAGCACCATCAAGCACGCGCGCTGCCCTCTCGCGCACCACTCCAGCACCTCGCGCCCCTTGCGGCGCAGCCGGGTGTTGAACTCGGCGAGCGAGCGGTAGCCCGCCTCCACCGCGCGGCCGGTCTCCTCGGCGGTGAGCCCGGGAATGACGTCGCGGAGCCCTTCCCAGAGCTGCTTCGGCACCAGCCGCGGCTCGTCGAGGGAGACGAAGGGGGCGGCGTAGCGGATGCCCTGCTCGGCGAAGACGTCGCGCTCCTTCATGAAGCCGGCCCGGATGTTCTCCGGCGCGGCCATCACCCGCGGACAGCTGAGGGTGCGGGCCACGTGGCCGGAGAGGAACGAGGGCAGGTTGTAGATCATGGGCGAGAAGAGCACGTCGACCTTCTCGCGCTGGCCGAAGATCAGCTCGCCGTAGTGGCCGGCGATGCACTTCACCGGGTAGCAGCAGTCGACGGTGCCACGGCCCTTGCCGTACTGCCGCCCCTGCTCCTCCGAGGTGTCGGACGAGAAGACGAGCTGGCGAGCGTCCACTCCCAGCGCCCCGAAGAAGCCCACCCAGAACTGGTGGGTGGACCAGAGGTTGAGGACGCGCGGGATGCCGATCCGGAGCCTACTCCGCGACGGCGGGAGCGGTGGGGCGGGAGCGGCGGAACGCGTCCTTCCGAACCATCTCGGCAACGTTAGGGTAGTCACGCTTGGTCTCCTCGAGCTTGGCCTTCACCTCGCGCAGCTCGTTCACGTCCTCGACCAGACCCTTGGGGCAGGAGTTGCCGCTGATCACTCGCTCCCAGCCCGGCGCGAGCGGCAGCTTGCTCCACGGCCGGCCCTTGGCCCCCGGCAGCTGCACGTCGATGAAGGTGCGCGTGCAGTTGATGGGGCACCACTTGCAGACGGTGTCGGCCGCGGTGGTGCTGGTGTAGGTCAGGGCCGCGATGTCGTCGAAGCCGCGGAACCGGCTCGCGCGCCCGGGGACCATCTCCCGCCAGTCGGCCGCGCAGAGGGCCGCGCCGATGGCGCCCGCCTCGCCGGAGTACGGGTGCAGCACCACCTCCGCCTCCGGCACCTTGCCGCGGATGAAGTCGACCTGGGCCTTCACCACCGCCATGTTCCGGTGAGTGCCGCCCTGGAGCACGAACTTGCGCCCGACCGATCGGAGGTTCTGCAGCTGCCCGGCGTAGATCCACACGTTGACCGGCAGCACCGCGGCGAGCGCGGCCATGATCTCCTCCGCGGCCCAGCCCTTGCGCTGCTGGTTGACGATGTCGGACTGCAAAAATACGCCACAGCCCATGGCCAGGGTCGGCATCGCCTTGGCCTCGAAGGCCTTGTCCGCGTAGGCCTCGAGCGGGATCGAGTAGCGCTCCGCCACGCCCTGGAGGAACGCCCCGTTGCCGGAGGAGCACTGGGAGTTGAGCCGGAAGTCGGCCACCGTGCCCTGGCGCAGGATCATGATCTTCACGTCGGTGCCGCCCACGTCGCAGATCACGTCCGCGTCGGGGTGGAAGTGGAGCGTGCCGGTGGCGTGGGCCACCGTCTCCACCACCGCCACGTCGGCGCCCACCACGTCCCGGAGCAGGTCCTTGCCGTAGCCGGTGAGAGCCAGGGCGCCCACCTCGGTGTAGCCCGCCTCCTCCACCTGGCGGAAGAGCGACTGCGCGTCCTCGATGGGATTGCCCTTGGAGAGCGCGTAGCAGGTGAAGAGCAGCTCGCGCGCGGGCGAGAGCACCACCGCCTTGGCGGTGGTGGAGCCGAAGTCGCAGCCGATCAGCACCGGGCCGACCGCCTTCGCCTCCGCGGGCGCCGCGGCGGGCCGCTTCAGGTCGTACTCGGCCACGAAGTGGTGCAGGTCCTCCGGGCCCGCCACGAGGGCGCGGCCGCCCGCCCTGGCCTTCTCTTCCTGCTGCCCCTCCTCCACCCACCAGCGGAGGCGCTCGCGTCCCGCGTACACCGCGACGCCCTCGGGCTCCCCGGCTCCGATCTCCACGCAGCCGAGGCAGGCGTAGTAGAGCGCCTCGGCGGGCACCGTGACCAGCGACGCGACGTCGCGGCCCTCCGGCAGCGCGATCTTCCGCTGCTCCCACAGCTTGCCCAGGTGGTGGCGCCATGCCTCCTGAAGGCCCTTGAAGAAGAGGTTGGGCCCCCCGAGCAGCAGCACCTCGGGGCTCGGGGTGTTGCCCTTGGTCAGGGTGGCGAGGTTCTGGTACACCACGGCCTCGAAGAGGCTCGCGATGATCTCCTCCACCGGCACCCCGGTCTTCACGAGGCTGTTGGCGTCGGTCTCGGCAAAGATGCCGCACTTGCTGCTGACCTTGTGCAGGCTCATGCCCGCGTAGGGCATGCCGGCCAGCCGCTCGCTCGCCACCTGGAGCTTGCGCGCGGTCTTCTCGATGAAGGTGCCGGTGCCGCCGCTGCACGCGGACTGCATGTAGACCTGCTTGGAGCGGCCGGTCCCGGTGGGGGTGAAGAAGATGGTCTTCATGTCCTCGCCGCCGATCTCGGACACGAAGCGGACGTCGGGGTGGAGCCGCTCCACGCACGCCGCGACCGCCACCACTTCCTGGATCGTCTTGGCCCCGCAGAGGGGGGCGAGCAGGCCCGCGCCGGAGCCGGTGAAGAAGATCCGGTCGCGGCCCGGCGCCACGCCCGCCTCCTCCTCCATGCGCCCGAGGAACTCCAGCACCTTCTCGGCCTGGCGGGTGTTGTGGCGCTGGTAGTCCTGCCAGAGGACCTGCCCGTCGTGGGTGGCCACCGCTTTCACGGTGGTGGAGCCGACGTCCATGCCGATCAGCTTCATCTACTTCGCCCGCTGCGCCACGTGGAGCACGAGGTTCGCGGCCTGCCCGGCGCAGCCCATGTGCGGCACCCGGTACGTGGCGCGCTTCATCGCGGGGTGCGCGTCGAGGTGGGCGCGCACCTGCTCGAGCGTCATCCCGCTCCGGGTGAGCGCCTCGTCGAACTCGCGCTGGGCGCGCTTCTTGGCCTCGGTGAGGATCATCTGGCAGCGCGAGAGCGCGTGCACCTCCGCGTCGCCCTTGATCTCGAGGGGGGCGTAGAGCAGGTCGGGGTACTTGCCGATCACGCCCGCCATCGCCCCGATCGACATCGTGTTCGGCATGCAGGAGTAGGGCGAGAGCTCGCAGATCATGTGGGCCTTCTTCTTCCGGTACGCCCAGATCGCCTTGCCCACCAGCATGTCGCCCTCGCCGCCGTCGAGCCGGCTGTGGAAGTAGGGCGCGGCGAGCCGGCGCAGCTCGAGCTGGTGCGGCAGCTCGTGCGGCAGGTCGCCCATGGCGCGGCGCAGCCGATTGAAGGAGCCGCGGTAGATCGCCTGCGCGGCACGGCCCAGGCCGAGCTTGAGCCGCGCCCCCTTCTCGATGCCGGAGTAGTCCTCGAAGCGCTGCAGCCCCAGGCGCAGCAGGTAGTCCATCCACACCGTGATCCCGGCCGGGTAGACCTCGGCCCCCTCGGTCTCGAGCCACCGGTGGATGTTGTAGTTGGGGTCGCCCTCGACGGTCTGGAGGTAGAACTCGCCGGTGATCTTGACGGTCGGCTTCACCCGCAAACGGTCGACCTCGATCGAGCCGAACTTTGCCCGAATCTGCTCCATGACCCGAACGAAGTAACCGGTAGACAGGTACCAGAGCACCGATCGCCACGGCCCCTTCCGGGGCCGGACGCGGAAGGCCCGGTAGAGGACCTCGACGCACTCCTTCACGACCGCCTCGGTCTGGCCGGGCACCACCTCGTAGGGCCGCACCTGATACTCCAGGTCCTGGATCAGGTCGGTGCAGAAGATCGCCCACAGGCAGCCAAGGGTCACCGGCAGGTTCATGTCGAACCCGTCGCCCATCTTGGCCTTCTGGTCCAGCTCGTCCTGGGCCAGGAGGAACATGCGGAAGGCGTCGAGCCCGGAGTTGCGCAGGGCCAGCTCGTAGCTCTGGTGGTACTGGCCGAAGCGGCACGCCCCGCAGGAGCCGGCGGTGAGGTAGACGAACTTCTTGCCCACCTCCTCGGCCCCGATCTCCTTCGACTTGTTCTTGAGGAAGTTGACGAGGTTGCCGGTGGTGAAGCTGGTCGGGCAGCACTGGCCGATGTCGGCGACCTCGCGCCCGGTGAGCAGGTCGTCCCGGGTCGCCACCGGCAGGATCTCCGCCTTGTTCCCGCCGCTCTCCAGCACCGCCTGGAGGATCCGCTCGACGCGCCAGTGCAGGCCGCCGAACAGGATGGTCACCGAGTCGCGCTCCGCGCGCGTGAACGGGCGTGGGGTGTAGGCGCGGTAGTGCCCGCTCTGCCGCCGGGGCTCGGTGGGTCGCTCAGTGATCGCGGTCGCCATGGCGTCCTCCTCCTGGGACCGGCGCGCGGTCTCCCACGCGCCGGTCCATCCACGCCTCGAGAAGCTGCACCGTCTCGAACCCCGGCAGGCGCCGGATGGTGTCGTCGACCTTGCGGGCCGCGGCCCGCCCCTCGGGCCCGGCGAAGAGATAGGTCGCCAGGAAGCGCAGCTCTGCGTCGGGCTGCACCCCGCTGCCCACCGGAGCCCAGAAGCGGTCCACCAGCACGCGCGCGACGCGGGCCACCGAGCGCCGCTGCATGCGGAGCTCGGCCTGGCGGTAGTAGAAGAAGAAGTGGCGCGACTCGTCGCGCACGATGCGGTCGATCAGCTCGTCCAGCACCGGGTGCGGCGAGACCGCGGCCAGCCGGCGATACCCGGTGAGCGTGGTCAGCTCGTTGATCGCCCCCCACGTCATGTGCACCGCGCAGAAGTCGGGCCACGCCTTCGACACCAGCGCGGTGGCCGCGGCCTCGACGCGCTTGGCGAGCGGCTCCTGCCCGCGCGGGGTCGGGCGCGGGCCCACCGGCGCGCCCGCCGCTTCCAGGAAGCGCGCGAGCGCGATGCCGTGGAAGGTCTCCTCGTAGAGCCAGCAGGCCAGGAACGTGGCCACCTCGGGATCGTCGATGGCCCGGGTGGCGAGCAGGCTGCGGAGGTAGACGATGGTGTGGCTCTCGATGTCCTGCATGTAGCGGAGAGTGCGGATCGTCTCGGGGGGCACCCGGTGCCGGGGCACCTCGGCCCAGTCGATGGTCGAGAGGTCGACCGCCTTCGAGCGCTCCACGTACGTCTCGAGATCGAACGCCGGCATCGCTCGAGTCACTTCATACGACACTGCGCGGTGCAATTCAATGTTCGTCCCCCTCCACGGCCTCGCTCCGATCTACGCGCCGGCCGGGCGGGACGGATCTGGCGGCCGGGGTGGCGGACCGGTGCAGTGGGTCCGGACCAGGTCGGCCAGGGTCGGCCCGCGCGGCACCGGCTCGGTCGGTCCGACCACGGTGCGGTGGCGGATCACCCCGTCCCGGTCGACCAGGAAGATCCCTTGCTCGAGCGCGGTCATCGCGTGGTGGTGAAGCCGGCGAACGAAGTTCCGGTTCATCACGTCGAGCCAGGCGCCGCGCAGCTGCGGCCCGGTGTCGCCGTGCGTGAACGCGTAGGAGAAGCTCACCACCGCGGAGCGCGTGGCCTCGAGCGCGCCGCGGTCCCCCAGCCCGTAGACCGCGAACAGCCGCTTGTCCGGATCGCACACGAAGGGGAACGGGGTGGGGCTGTGCCCGGAGAAGATGCGGGCCGCCTGGAGCAGGTTCGGACCGACCTGGATGATCTCGGTGCCCCCCGCCTGGAGGTCCTGGTACCCCTCCATCATCCCCTCCATGTAGATCCGGCAGAAGGGACAGGTGAAGCCGCGGGAGAACCACACCACCACGTTGCAATGGCCACGGTAGGTCGCGAGCTCGACCGTGGACCCCTGCACCGAGGTGAGGCTGAACAGCGGCGCCGGGTGGCCCACGGTCGGCGGGTCGGGGGCGGACGCCACGGGGCGAGGATAGCACGCGGCCTCCGGCGGCCCGGCATACCCCGGCGCCCTCCGGGATTCGTTGACGCGCTGCCCCCAACCTCGCTACCCTGCCGGGCAGGGCGATTTCGGGTCGACCAGCTACCCGGGGGTGCCGGTGAGCCAGAGCACCATCGAGTTCGTGTACCGCTTCGCGTTTCCGGACGGGACGTCCAGGTCGTACACGGTGGCCCTGGACCGCGCGACGCTGTCGTTCCAGCCCGCCACGCAGGAGCCTCCGCCGGCCTGGGCGCGCCTCGAGAACCACCAGTGCGGCCACTGCCCGCTCGAGCCCGCCGAGCACCCCTACTGCCCGGTGGCCACCAACATGTCGGCCCTCGTGGAGTCCTTCAAGGACAAGGCCTCCTGGGCGGAGGCCGCCGTCACGGTCGCGACCGCGGAGCGGGTCTACGTGAAGGAGCTCCCGCTCCAGCGGGGCATCTTCGGGATCCTCGGCCTCATCATGGCCACGAGCCCGTGCCCGTACATGGAGTTCCTGAAGCCGATGGCCCGCTTCCACCTCCCCTTCTCGACCGCGGAGGAGACCATCGTCCGCTCGGTCTCGATGTACCTCCTGCACCAGTATTTCGTGGCCAAGCGCGGGGGCCAGCCCGACCTGCGCCTCGAGCACCTCGAGGCGTACTACGAGAGCATCCAGAAGGTGAACGAGGGCATGCTCGAGCGCATCAAGGGCGTGGTCGAGAACGACGCAGATCTGAACGCCCTCATCATCCTCCAGGGATTCGCCGATCTGCTGACGATGGCGATCTCGAAGGATCTCTCGAAGATCGAGCCTCTCTTCTTTCGGTCGGAGGGGGCGTAGAGGATCGGAGAGGGCGGAGCCGCGGCGGGCGGGCGGCGCGCCCTTGTTCGATAACCACTCACCGGGCACGCCACCCGCCCGCCGCGGCCCCGCCCTCTCCGAACTACCCGCGCTTGCTTCTTCGCGCTCGCTTCTGGACCTACTTGCCGTCCTTCTCCAGCACCTCTTTGAGCTGGGCGGCGGGGACCGCGATCTTGACGCCGGCGCGCTCTTCCTGCAGGAGCATCGCGACGCGGGAGTCGCGCTCGCCCCAGCCCCGGTTCATGGCCTCGGTCAGCTCCTCCAGGGCCAGGTTCGCCATCCGCATCGGCACGCCCAGCTCGCGCGCGAGGCCGACCGCGAGCGAGACGTCCTTGTGGCTCAGCCGCAGCGCGAAGGCGGGCGGATCGAACGTGCCGGGCAGGAACTGGTCCGCGAGCCCGTCGAAGGTGCGGCGGCGCCCGCCCGCGCCCTGACGCACCGCCTTCCAGAGGGTGAGCGCGTCCACCCCGCCCTTGACTCCCATGGTGAAGACCTCGGCCAGCGCGGTCTGCACCGCGTAGCCCGCGCAGTTGTGGACCAGCTTCGCCACCGAGCCCGCCCCGATCGGGCCGACGTAGTAGGGCCGGTCGCCGATCGCGTCCAGCACCGGCTTGAAGCGGTCGTAGACGTCCCGGTCGCCCCCGATCCACAGCGCGAGCTTGCGGGACTTGGCGCCCTTGGGCCCCCCGCTCACCGGCGCGTCGAGCACGTGGATGCCCTTCTCCTTGAACGCGGGATAGAGCCGCCGCATCAGGGCGGGCGAGTTGGTGCTGAGGTCGAAGTAGGCGGAGCCCTTCTTCATGCCGTGGATCAGACCCTCGGGGCCGAGTGCGACCTGCTCCACTTCCTTGGGACCGGGCAGCGAGGTGAAGACCGCCTCCACGCCCTCCGCGACCTGCCGCGGGGTGTCCTTCCAGATCGCGCTCGCCTTGAGGTGTGGCGCGGCCGCCTCCTTCCTCACGTCGCTCACCTGTAGCTCGTGGCCGCCGGCCTGCAGATTGGACGCCATGCTGGCGCCCATGGTGCCGAGTCCGATGAATCCGACCTTCATGGCTTCGTCTCCTTCTGACGGGTCTTCCGCGTTCACGTCGGTCTTCCGGGAAAGCCGGAAGCGCGTAGAATCCTGCCACGGGAAAGGAGACTTGACCATGCCCAATGCGCCCTACCGCATCTACGCCGTGCGCTACGCCCACCGCGCCTGCAACACCTCGGAGGCGTTCTACGGCGACTACCACCAGGCTCCGATGACCATGGACTACTTCGTGTGGGCGCTGACCAACGGCGCCGAGACGGTGGTGGTCGATCTCGGCTTCACGGAGGCGGTGGGCACGCGGCGCGGCCGGCAGTTCCTCCGCTGCCCGGGCAAGGGTCTGGCCGAGATCGGGGTGGAGGCGGCCTCGGTGAAGCACGTGATCCTCAGCCACTTCCACTACGACCACGTGGGCAACCACGCACTCTTCCCCAACGCGACCTTCTACGTGCAGGACTCCGAGATGGCGTTCTACACCGGGCGCAACGCGTCCCTGCCCGCCTTCCGTCACTCGGTCGAGGTGGACGACGTCTGCGCGCTGATCCGGCTGAACTACGATCGGCGCCTGCAGTTCGTGGACGGCTCGCGCGAGATCGTGCCCGGCATCGCGGTGCACCACGTGGGCGGCCACACCGCGGGCATGCAGATCGTCACGGTGGCCCACGCGAAGGGCCAGGCGGTGGTGGCCTCCGACGCCTCTCACTACTACCGCAACTTCGAGGAGAACATCCCGTTCAACACCCTCCAGGACCTGCCGCGGATGTACGGGGCCTTCGCCCGGATCCGCGAGCTCGCCTCGTCGCCGGACCTGGTGCTGCCCGGGCACGACCCGCTCGTGCTCGAGCGGCTCCGGAAGGTGGGCGACGGGATCGTGGAGATGTAGCCGGGCCGGCGGCGCCGAGATGATCGCGGGCCCCATCATCGCCGAGATCGCGGCCCTCCTCGGAGACTCCGCGCGGGCCACGATGACGTCGGCGCTCCTCGACGGCCGGGCCCTCAGCGCGAGCGAGCTGGCCCGCGCGGCCCGGATCACGCCCCAGACCGCCAGCACCCATCTGGCGAAGCTGACCGAGGCGGGCCTGCTCTCGGCGCTCCGCAGCGGCCGGCACCGCTACTTCCGGCTCGCCTCCCCGGCGGTCGCGGAGATGATCGACGGGATCGTGGCGGTGGCGCTCGCGAAGCGGCCGCGATTCCGCCCCTTCACGCATCAGGCCCGCGCGCTCGGCGCGGCCCGCATCTGCTACGACCACCTGGCCGGCCGCCTCGGCGTCGCGCTCACCGATGCCCTGGTCGCCCGCCGGTACGTCACGGTCGACGACGACGACGCCCGCCTCACCGCCGAGGGCACCCGCTTCCTCACCGTGCTCGGCGTCGAGCTGCCCACCCTTCCCCGAGCCCGGCGCCACTCGTGCCGACTCTGCCTGGACTGGACCGAGCGCCGTCTCCATCTCGCGGGGGCGGTGGGGGCCGCGATCACCCACCGCTTCTTCGCCCTCGGCTGGATGGAGCGGGTCCCGCGCAGCCACGCGGTGGTGGTCACTCCGTCGGGACGGCGGGGCCTCCAGAAGACCTTCGGGGTCGACGCCTCGGATCCGGGCGACCACCGGACGCGCTAGTCGCGCCGGGACGCTTCGATCACCGTCGAAGTGGGGCCGGCCGCGCCGGATGTAAGATCCGGGACGAGGAGGACCGCCATGCTGGAAGGGAAGACCCGCATCCCGCCCGTCGACGTCCGGACGCTCCCCGACGATCTGCGCGAGACGCTCGACGAGCAGCGTCGGCTCCGGGGCGAGCCGCTCTACCCCTACCTCTTCTACGCCCGCAACGCGGCCTACTTCCGCGCCGCCAAGGCCATGTGGGCCGCGCTGCAGCAGGAGACGACGCGCGTGCCGGCGGCGCTCCGGGCGCTCCTCAATCGACGCGTCGCCTCGTGGAACGGGTGCGAGTTCTGACAGGACGTCAACGCTGCCGTCGGCAGCCGGAACGGCGTATCGACCGAGAAGCTCGAGGTGCTCCTCGACGACTACGCGCAGAGCCCGCTCTTCACCGACGCGGAGAAGGTGGCGCTGGACTATGCCGACGCGATCACGGACACGCGCCGGGACGTCGACGACGAGCTGTTCGCGCGCCTGCAACGGCACTACGACGACGACACCATCGCGGAGATGACCATGATCATCGCGTGGGAGAACGCGTCCTCGCGCTTCAACCGTGCGTTCCGGATCCCGTCGCAGGGGTTCTGGAAGCGGTGAGCGGGACGTGGGCCCCCCCTCACCCTGCCCTCCCCCCGGAGGGGAGAGGGGGACGAGGTGAGCTCTCTCGAGAGCTCTTGGCGTGGGCGTGGGTGAACTCGGCGCCGAACAGCACGATCTCGGCGGAGTAGTAGACCCACGCCAGCACCAGGATCACCCAGCTCGCGGCCCCGTAGGCGGCGCCGATGTCGCTGCGGCCCAGGTAGAGGCCGATGATCCACTTGCCGATCACGAACAGCCCCGCGGTGACCCCGGCCCCCAGCCACACGTCGCGCCAGCGGATCGGGGCATCCGGCAGCAGTCGGAAGATCATGGCGAAGAGCAGCGTGTGGACGACCATCGAGCCCACCAGGTCGGCGGCCGCCCCGCCCCAGCCCCGACGGCCGAGCGCGGCCACCGCCGCGCTCAGCACCAGCGACACGCTCAGGAGAAAGCCGGTCCCGAGGACCGCCGCGAACGAAAGGAAGCGCGACCGCACCTTCGGCCAGATCCCGGCCTGGGTGGAGGCCTCCACCTCCCAGATGCGGTTCAGCGCGGCCTGGAGCTGGCTGAACGCGCTGGTGGAGCCGAAGAGCAGCACCGCGAGGCCGATGAGGGTGGCGCGTGGCCCGAGGCCCTGGCGGCTCGCGCTGCTCACCAGGGACTGGATGGCGGTCGCGCCCTCGTCGCCCACGAGGCCCCGGATCTGGCCCACGATCTCGCCCTGGGCCGCCTCGGAACCGAAGAGCGCGCCGGCCACCGCGATCACGATGACCAGGACCGGGGCGAGAGAGAAGACGGTGTAGTAGGCGAGCGCGGCCCCGAGGGTCAGGCAGTCGTCCGCGTTCCACTTGATCCCGGCGCGCCGGAAGAGCGTCCACACCGTTCGCACGCCCGCATGGACAGCAAGTCGCGTGCCGCCGGTCGGCCCCTGCCCTGCCCCCGGCTCGGATCCGACACACGAGGTGGCGGGCAGGGCGAACCAGCTTGTGGCTGCTCACGTCCGAGATCAGGATGTCCTCGCGCCCCATCGCGGCGCGCAGGTCGCGCAGGATGCGCTGCGGCTTGAGCGGGAAGCAGTCGTCTCCGCCTTCTCGAATCCGCACGAGCCGTAGTCGCGCGACTGCCGCCCCGCGGTGAGCAGGGCCGGCGACTCCGCGCCGCCGGCCGGCCTCCGGTTGCCGTGCCCCGACGGCGGGTCCACACTCTAGCCACCCGCAAAGGAGGAGGCCCATGAGCATCCAGTCCGTGAATCCAGCCACCGGCGAGGTCATCGAGACTCTCGAGCCCACCTCGGCGGCGCAGGTCGAGCAGATCGTGGCCGGCGCGCACGCCGCCTTCCTGGAGTGGCGCACCCAGCCCTGGAGCCGCCGCTCCGCCCTCATGCACAAGGCGGCCGCCGAGCTGCGCGCGCGCCAGAGCGAGTACGCCGCGATCATGACTCGCGAGATGGGCAAGCCCATCGTGCAGTCGGAGGCCGAGGTCGAGAAGTGCGCGGTCACGTGCGACTACTACGCCGAGCACGCGGAGGCCTTCCTCGCCGAGCAGACCCGCGAGACCGACGCCTCCCGGAGCTACGTCCGCTTCGACCCGCTGGGGGTGGTGCTCGCGGTGATGCCCTGGAACTTCCCCTTCTGGCAGGTCTTCCGCTTCGCGGCCCCCGCCCTGATGGCGGGCGACGCGGGCGTGCTCAAGCACGCCTCCAACGTCCCGCGCTGCGCGCTGGCCATCGAGGAGGTGTTCCGCCGCGCCGGCTTCCCCTCCGGGCTCTTCCGCACCGTGCTGGCGGACGCCCAGGTGGTGAAGGGGCTGATCGCGGACCCGCGCATCGTGGCCGCCACCCTCACCGGGAGCGAGCGCGCGGGCCGCGCGGTGGCGGAGCAGGCCGGGCGCCAGATCAAGAAGACGGTCCTGGAGCTGGGGGGCAGCGATCCGTTCGTGGTGCTGGCCGACGCGGATCTCGACGTGGCCGCGAAGGGGGCGGCGGAGGGCCGCCTCGTCAACAGCGGCCAGAGCTGCATCGCGTCCAAGCGGTTCATCGTGGTGGACGCGGTGGCCGACCGCTTCCTGGAGCGCTTCCGCGAGGAGCTCGCCTCGCGCCGGATGGGCGACCCTACCTCCCGCGACACCCAGGTCGGTCCCCAGGCGCGCGTCGACCTGCGCGACGAGCTGCACCAGCAGGTCGCGGAGTCGGTGAAGCGCGGGGCCCGCACCCTGCTCGGGGGCGCGGTGCCGGCCGGCCGTGGCGCGTTCTATCCGCCCACCCTGCTCTCGATGGTGGACCGCGGCATGCCCGCCTTCGACGAGGAGACCTTCGGCCCGGTGGCCGCGGTGATCCGCGCCAAGGACGAGGGGGACGCGATCCGGCTCGCCAACGACTCCTCGTTCGGCCTCGGCGCCTCTCTGTGGACGCGCGACCTCGCCCGCGCCGAGCGCCTCGCGGCGGAGGTCGAGGCGGGCGCGGTCTTCGTCAACGGCGTGGTCAAGTCCGATCCGCGCCTACCCTTCGGGGGCATCAAGCGCTCCGGCTACGGGCGCGAGCTGTCCGAGTACGGCATCCGCGAGTTCGTCAACGTGAAGTCGGTCTGGATCCGGTAGCGGGAACGGCCGGCCCATCCCGGTCGGATCTTCCCGGTAGCGCTTACTCGCCCGCCTCCGGAAACTGACGGATGAGCCGGCCGTGGAAGTACATCAGGGCCACCACCACGCCCGCGGCGGCCAGCAGGTGTCCGGAGAGGAAGATCCAGGGCGTCATCGCCTCCCGCAGCCACTGCGCGAGCACGTAGACCATCGCGCCGAAGAGCACCGCCAGGCAGCAGCCCAGCATGAAGATGAGGGCCAGCACCCTCTTCTCGCGCTCCGCGAGGGCGAAGAGGCCCGATACCGCGAGCCCGAAGGCCACGAAGCCGGCCAGGTGCACGAGGGTGTAGCCCAGCACCAGGGGCGCGGTCACCGTCACCGCGCCGCCGCCGCGCACGCCGTGGAAGAGCGCCGCGCCCAGCATCGCGGGCGTGCGCAGCGGCATCCCGGCCGCGACGTCCACGATCAGGAACAACACCATGGCGATCGCCGCGCCGATCAGGCCGACCACGACGCCTTCGCGCAGCGCGTGGCCGCGGCCCCGCGCGGGCCGCGCGGCCTGGGTTCGATACGTTCTCGGCTCGTCGATCATCGTCGTCGGCATCGCGTCTCCCTCCGATCGAGTGGTCACCGCTTCGGTCATTCGCGCTTCTCGGTGCACGTTCCGCACCAGCGCGCGCGGCGGAAGGAATGACGCGGGCGTCTTTTCCGAAGGGCCTTGCGCTCGGGAGCGCGGGAACACGAATTCTCCGCACCGGTCCGCGCACTTAGAGCGGTGGCACATGCCTTGCCTCCCTATCCCGTCGTCACGCTCGACGCAGTCGATGCCGCATCCGGGAGGAGCACATGAAGGAAGAGCCGAAAGGGACGCCACGCATCGGACGGAAGGATCAACAGGATCCTGATCGCGAGACGGGCACGCCTCGCGAGGGCGCGTTCGACCACGACGCGGAGCGCAGCGACCGTGAGGCGGGCGCGGGCCGGCCCGTGCAGCTCGACGAGGAAGGCCGCTCGCGCCGACCGGGCACCGATTCGCCTCGTCCGGCACCCGCGAAGTAGGGACGACGACGCCATGACACTTCGAGCCCGATTCGCTCCGCTCGCGCTGACCGTCGCGGTGGTTGCGACCGGCGTCGGCGGGTGCATCTACAGCAGCACCGAGAAGGAGCGGGTCGTCACCGCGCCCGCGCCACCCGTCGTGGCGCAGGCCCCGACCACCCAGGTGGTGACGTATCCGGAAGGCCGCTGGACGCTCTATGGGGATGGGAGCACCGCTTCGCCGCACTACTGGGTGTGGGTGCCCGCGGGCGCGAGCCCGCCGGCGCCGCCGCCGATCCCGAAGCGGTAACCACTGCGCAGTCAACTCGTACAAGGAGGATACGCACATGCGGTACGGCACCACGATGATGACCGCCACGGTTCTGACCTCGCTGCTCGCGGTCGCCCCCTACACCGCGGGCGCCCAGAGCAAGATGGAGCAGACGAAGGACAAGGCCAAGAGCACCACCCAGGAAGCCAAGACGATGGTCAGCGACAGCTGGATCACGTCGAAGACCAAGATCGCCCTCTTCGCCGACGAGCGCGTGAAGGGCACCCAGGTCAGTGTCGACACCATGAAGGGCGTCGTGCATCTGCGCGGCAAGGTCGACTCCGACGAGGCCAAGAGCGCCGCCGCGGACGTGGCCAAGGGCATCGAGGGCGTGCAGTCCGTGAAGAACGACCTCCAGGTGGTGGCGCCCACCGCCCGCAAGGCGGTCGACGCCAACGACAAGGACATCGCCAAGGCGGTCGAGACCAAGGTCCGCCGCGACACGCAGCTGAAGAAGGTCGACGTGCGCGCCGACGGCGGCGTGGTGACGCTGACCGGTGACGTGCCCACCATCGGCGCCAGCGCCAAGGCCTCCGAGATGGCGCGCAGCGTCCCCGGCGTGAAGTCGGTGAAGAACGAGCTGGCGTTCGCCAAGCAGTAGGCCCCCGATGGCCCGCACGCGCAAGGCCCGCGGTCGGAAGAAGGTGGGCAAGGGTCGCCGGAAGGTCAAGAAGGTGATGGGCGAGTACAAGCGGAAGTCGCTCCGCTCGTCCTCGGGACGCAAGGTGAAGAAGCGGAAGCAGGCCGTCGCCATCGCGCTCGGCGAGGCGCGCCGCTCGGGGGCTCGCATTCCCAAGCGGCGGCGGAAGTCCCGGGCCCGCTGAGGCGGCCGGGAGGTCGGCGCCTCGCGGCGCCGGCGGAAAGGAGTGGTCACGATGGGCACCATGGAGAAGGGTCGCGAGACTCAGGGGCAGCCGCGGCAGGGTCAGCCCGGTCACGGCCAGCCCGGTCAAGACAAGGGCCGTCAGGGCCAGCAGCAGCAGGATCCCGGCCGCAATCCACAGCCGCAGCCGGGTCAGGGCGGACAGGGTGAGCGCAAGCAGTAGCGGCGCCCGCGACGGCGGGCGACGGGGCGACCCGTCGTCCGCCGGGTGCCGGCGACCAGACGTCACCGGACGACGAGACGTCACCGAAAGGGGGGACGCACGGTGTCAATCATCCTGATCGTGTTGCTGGTGCTGATCCTGCTGGGCTCGCTGCCGACCTGGCCGTACAGCTCGGGCTGGGGCTACTACCCGAGTGGCGGGGCCGGTCTCGTGCTGCTGATCCTGATCGTCCTTCTGCTCACGGGGCGACTCTGATGGGCGCGCGAGCGATGGCGAGCCGGCTGGTGGGGTGGCCGGCGCCTCCGGCGCGTCGACCCGTGAATCGCCCCGTGAATCGTATGGTCGCGGCCGCCGTGCTGGCCGCCGTCGGAGTGGGGCTCGGACTGCTGTGGCGGTCCGGGACCCCGTCCGCCGCGCCACCGGTGGTGCGATGCCCGATCCACGGGATCGCCTACGACGCCGACCTCGAGATCTGTCCGGACTGCGCCCGCACCAGCGAGGCGCCGAGAGGATCCACGCCATGAACGGAACACCGACGCTGTTCTGCCGGTCGTGCGGCACGTTCCGGTCCATCGAGGACTGGCACGAGCGGGGCGAGGACCTCGTGATCGAGCTCGCGCCGTGCGGCCACGTGATGGAGCGGAGCGCAGGGGTCGAGTGGCCAATCCGCAGCGCGGCGTAAGCCGCGACGCAAGGAGGATTCGAGATGAGCCGGTTCGTGCTCGGAGCAATCGTGGGAGCAATCGCGGTGTACGTGTGGGGTGAGGAGCTGCGTCGATTCGCGGACGGCCGCGGGCGCAGCGCGCGGCTGGCCGCGGCGGACGGCCTGCGCTCGGTGCAGTCCACCGCGGAGGGGCTGTTCGACAGCGCCAAGGAGCAGGTGACCTCGACGCTGCAGGCGGGGCAGGACGTGCTCCGTCCTGGTCGCGCGCCGCGGGCGTCGCGATGAGCCGCCGGGCCGCCATCGGGGGCCTCCTGGCCGCGACCGCGCTGCTGGCCGGCTGCGCCCTCGAGACCACGTCGCCCTCGACGCCGGCCCGGCGGACCGAGACGCCGCCTCCGGCCTCCACCGCCAGTCAGAAGACGGTCGATCCGGCCCAGGTCGAGCGGCTCAAGAAGGCGATGATCCCGCTGCTCAAGGTCATGGACAAGCCGCTGTCGCCGGGCCATGTCAAGGTGGGGATTCTCGACGATCCGCAGATCAACGCGGCCAACGGCGGAAACGGGGAGTTCTACGTCACCACCGGGCTCCTCCAGAAGGCCAACGACGACCAGCTGCTGGCGGTCCTCGCGCACGAGGTCGCGCACGAGGATCTCGGCCACGTGGCCAAGGCCCAGGCCCTCGGCACCGGGCTCGGCATCGGCGCGGTGATCCTGGATCAGATCATCCCCGGCGCGGGGCGCGTGGTCCCGGTCGCCGGCGCCCTCATCCAGAGCAAGTACAGCCGGAGTGAGGAGTACGCCGCGGACCGCCACGGGGTGGAGCTCTTGCAGCGGGTGGGCCGGAACAAGGACCTCATGATCAACACCCTCACCTGGCTGATGAACTCGTCCGGGGGATCCGACGGGGGCGGCGGCTTCCTGAGCACGCATCCCGCGACCGACGACCGCATCGAGCAGCTCCGCCGGCTGTGAGCCGCCGAGCCGCGGTCGCCGCCGGCGCGCTTCTGGCACTGACGCTGGCCGGCGGGGGGTGCAGCCACGTCCAGCCCCATCTGGAGCTGCCCGCGCTCCAGATGGGAGAGCCCGCCTTCCGCTCCACCCTCGTCGCGTACACCGGTAACGCGGTGGTGCCCGGCAACCGGGTCGAGGTGCTCCTGAACGGGGATCAGATCTTCCCGGCCAAGATCGCGGCCATCCGCGCGGCGCGCAAGAGCATCACCTACGCCCAGTATGTGTTCGAGGAGGGCGCGCCCGCCGCCGACACCGCGCAGGCCCTCGCCGAGCGGTGCCGGGCCGGGCTCCCGGTGCACGTGCTGCTCGACGCGGTGGGCGCCCTCGCGATGCCCGTCCAGTATCGCGACTGGATGGTCGAGGCGGGGTGCCAGGTCGCGTCCTACCGGCCCCTCACCCCCTGGACGTTCGATCGGGTGAACGAGCGGAACCACCGCCGCATCCTGGTGGTGGACGGCGTGGTGGGCTTCACGGGAGGCTCCGGCACGAGCGGCAAGTGGAGCGGCAACGGCAAGCAGGACGGTCACTGGCGCGACACCGACGTGCGGGTCGAGGGGCCGGTGGTGGAGCAGCTGCAGGGCGCGTTCGCGGAGAACTGGCTCGAGGCCACCGGGGTGGCCCTCGGCGGCCCGGCGTACTTCCCGCGTCCGCTCGAGGTCAAGGGCGGGGTCGATGCCCAGGTGGTCCGCAGCTCGCCCGCGGGTGGCAGCGTGGCGATGTACACCATGTTCCTCCTCGCGATGACCGCCGCGCGGCGCTCCATCTACATCACCAATCCGTACTTCGTCCCGGACGAGAAGATGGTGGAGACCCTGATCCAGGCGCGGCGGCGCGGAGTCCGGGTGGTGCTGCTGCTGCCCGGCGCCATCGATCACAACCTGGTGCGGCAGGCGAGCCGCGGCGGGTTCGGGCGCCTCCTCAAGGAGGGGATCGAGATTCACGAGTACAAGCCCGCCATGCTGCACGCCAAGACCATGGTGATCGACTCCATGTGGGCCACCGTGGGCAGCACCAACCTCGACCGCCGCTCGTTCGCGCTGAACGAGGAGCTGAACCTCGTCATCTACGACGCGGGAGTGGCCAGGCGTCTGGAGCAGGTCTTCGAGAAGGACCTGTCGGAGTCCGGCGTCGTGACGTACAAGCGCTGGGCCAGCCGCGGACTCATGAGCCGGGTACTGGAATTCCTGGCGGTGCCGGTCCGCGACCAGCTGTGACTGGCGGGCGGGGGTACGCTGGTCCCATGGCGATCCTCGCGATTCTCCTCGTCGCCGGGCTCCTGGTCCTGCCCGGGGTCGACGGCGCCGCGCACCGGCCATCGGGCGGCCCCGCGACCGCCACCGTTGCCTCCACCTCCCCCGCGCCCGCCGCGCCGGGGGCGGCCGCCGCGCCGGATCCGGGCGGCCCCGCGTCGACCACGCCGCCACCGCTGGCCGCGTACCCCGTCGGGGGGGTCGCGCGGGCTCGACACGTGGGCCACGCCTACAAGAACGTCGATCCCGCGTACCGCCGCGCCTCCTACTGGGCGCGTCTGCACTCGCTGGTGATCGGCGGCACGTGGCTCTTCACCGAGCACCGGGTGGCGGCCCTCCCCCTGGCCAAGCCGGACCTGGCCGCGCTGCGGGCCAACACCCGGCCCACCGTCACCTGGATCGGTCATTCCACCGTGCTCGTCCAGCTCGATCACGTGACATTCCTCACCGATCCCACCTGGGCGCAGCGGAGCGGGCCGTTCAGCGGGCGCATCGGGGTTCGCCGGTACACGCCGCCGGGGGTCCCGTTCGAGCGGCTGCCCAAGATCGACTTCGTGCTGATCTCCCACGACCACTACGACCACCTGGACGAGGACACGGTGAGGCGGCTGGCCCGCACCTTCGATCCGGTGTTCATCGTGCCGCTCGGGATCAAGTCGTGGCTGGCGGACCGCGGCATCAGGAACGCGATCGAGCTCGACTGGGGCGAGTCGGTGACCCTCCGCGGGCTCACCATCGTGTGCCTGCCGGCCCAGCACGGCGGAGGACGCACCGCCATCGACCAGGGGCGGCGGCTGTGGTCCGCGTGGGCGGTGCTCGGATCCAAGCGCTTCTACTTCGCGGGTGACACCGGCTACTACCGCCACTTCAAGGAGGCGGGCGACACCTTCGGGCCCTTCGACCTCGCCGCCCTGCCGATCGGCTCCTACACCCCGCGCGACATCGCGAAGCCGGTGCACATCTCACCGGAGGAGGCGGTCCAGGCCGCGATGGACCTGCACGCCACCCATTTCCTGGGCGTGCACTGGGGGACCTTCGCCCTCGCCCGCGAGCCCTACGACGAGCCGCCGAAGCGGCTCGCCGCCGAGCTCGAGCGGCGCCACGTCGATCCAGGGCTGGCCTGGATCCTGGAGCCGGGCGAGACGAAGATCTGGTGAGTAGCTAGAGCCAGCCGTACGGGAAGCGGTACTCCCGGCCGAAGCCCGGGTCGCGCCGGTACTCCGGCGCCTCCTGGAGGACGACCCTGCGGCCGTAGCCTCGGAGGCGCCCCGACGGCGCGCCGACGCTAGCGACCCGGCGTGGGCTCGTCGACGTCCCGCGCCCCCACGGTGCGCGTCCGGTACTCGGCCGGCACCGCCCGCCCCGCGTCGGTGAACGCGCGGCGTACCGCCTCGACGTTGGGGCTGAAGATGGTCTTGCGGTTGCCGCGAGCCCACTCGTTGGAATCGCGGACGGCGGTGAGCGAGCCCTGGAAGCGCGGCATCACGTAGCGCGCGAACAGCTCGTAGCTCTTGAGGGTCTGCTCGCGGTTCGCCCACTCGTGAGCCCGGAAGAGCACGCCTCCGAAGCCGCCCGCGCTCAGCTGCTCGAGACGCTCGATGCCGCGGATGACCGTGTCCGGGGTGCCGACCAGGGTGGTCCCCATCTTGACCCCGTCGCGCAGCGGATCGTCCGCCCGGCCGGGCGGACGGCCCAGGGTGTCCTCGAAGTAGGTCACGGTCTCGTGCCTCTCGCCGTGGTTGACCTCGCGCAGCGCCTGCTCGTCGTCGTCGGAGACGTGCACGTTGACCACCAGCCGCCAGTTCTTCCGGTCCATGGTCTTGCCGTGCTGGGCCGCGGTCTCCTCCGCGATCTTCCACTGGTTGGAGAGCGCCTCGGGCCCGCCGGGCAGGCCGGCGCCGAGTGACAGCACCCCGATGCCGTGCTTGCCCGCGGTCATCACCCCCGCCGGGGTGATCGTGCTCGCCACCGCGATCGGAAAGTGCGGGTCGGTGTAGGGCGCCAGGTGCAGCCGCGCCTCGCGCAGCTCGAACCAGTCGGTCTTCATCGTGACCGGCTCCTCGCACCGGAGCAGCTGCATGATCGCGTCGAGCGACTCGTCCATCCGCGCGCGCTGGGTGACCGGCTCGATGCCCATCATGTAGGCGTCGGAGACGAGCGCGCCCGGCCCGATGCCGAGCATGGCCCGGCCGCGCGTCATGTGGTCGAGCTGCACGAAGCGCTGGGCGACCATCAGCGGGTGGTGGTAGGGGAGGCTCGTGACTCCGGAGCCCAGCATGATGTGGCGCGTGCGCTCGGCCGCGGCGGCGATGAAGACCTCGGGCGAGGCGATCAGCTCCCAGCCCGCGGAGTGGTGCTCGCCGATCCACACCTCGTCGTAGCCGAGATGGTCCATCCACTCGATCAGCTCCATGTCGCGGTTCATGGCCAGCGTGGGGTTCTCGCCGACCTTGTGGAACGGCGCCAGGAAGATGCCGAACTTCATGCCTTTGTGGGCCAATGCCGCCTCCGTGACCAGAGGATCACGCGTCGCGATATCGCGACTGTAGCACGCCTTGAGTCGGGCGCGCAGCGGTGCTAGAACGTGGCGCATGGATTTCACCTACACGCCCGAGCAGGATCGGTTCCGCGCCGAGATCCGCCGCTGGCTCGCGGACAATCTCACCGACGACCTGCGCATCGAGGATCCCACCGACGAGCGGGTGGCGCCGGATCGGGAGACGTTCGAGCGGCGGCGCGCGTGGCAGCGGCGGATGTACGCGGCGGGCTGGGTCGGCATCTCGTGGCCCACCCAGTACGGCGGCCGCGGGGCCACCCTCATGGAGCAGGTCATCTACGACGAGGAGTGCTTCCGGGCGCGCGCTCCGGTGCTGCCGGGGTACTCCGGCATCGGCATGGCGGGGCCGACCATCATCGAGTGGGGTACCGAGGCGCAGAAGCAGCGCTACCTGCCCCGCATCCTCGGCGCGGACGACATCTGGTGCCAGGGGTACTCCGAGCCGGGGGCGGGCTCGGACCTCGCGAGCCTCAGCACGCGCGCGGAGGACCGCGGGGACCACTTCGTGGTCAACGGGCAGAAGGTGTGGACGTCGGGCGCGCAGTTCGCGGACTGGATCTACCTGCTGGTCCGCACCGACCCCACCGCGCCCAAGCATCGCGGCATCAGCTACCTGCTGGTGGACATGAAGACCCCCGGGGTCACGGTGCGGCCGCTCGTGCTGCTGAACGGCCACCGCCACTTCAACGAAGTGTTCTTCGTCGACGTGGCGGTGCCGAAGACGAACCTGATCGGCCGGCAGAACGAGGGCTGGAAGCCCGCGATGACCACGCTCATGTACGAGCGCAAGGGCGGAGGCGGTCGCGGCCACGAGGAGCAGCTCGCCCGCCTCCGCGCGCTGGCCATGACCGTCCCGCTCGACGGCCGGCCCGCGTGGGAGCATCCGGTCATCCGGCAGCGCTTCGCCCAGCTCGTGATCGAGGCCCAGTGCCAGCGCTACACCCGGATGCGCAACCTGACCCGCCAGCTCCGCGGCGAGCCGCCCGGGCCCGAGGGCTCGATCCTCAAGCTCTTCGGCTCCGAGCTCGGCGTCCGCATCGCGGACTTCGCGGGCGAGCTGCTGGGGCCGCACGCGCTGGTGAACCGGGCCAGCGCGCAGGTGCCGGACGGGCCTCGCTGGTACAACCGGGTGCTGAGCGCGCAGCAGTACACGATCGCGGGGGGCACCAGCGAGATCCAGCGCAACATCATCGGCGAGCGTGTGCTCGGCCTGCCAAAGTAGGGCGAGCTGCAGCCGAAGGCGAGGCGAGCGGATACGAGAAAGTAGGGCGAGCTGCAGCCGAAGGCGAGGCGAGCGGATACGAGAAAGCAGGGCGAGCTGCCGCCGAAGGCGAGGCGAGCGGATACGAGAAAGGGACTACCGTCTTGAGCGACGACCAGGAGCGGGCGCAGCAGGCCGAGGCGCTGATCGCGAGGATGAAGGCGGCGCGCGGCTACATGTACCCGGAGTGGGAGTTCGCGGCCCGGCAGGACCCCCAGTTCGTGGAGAGCTACAACCGCCTCTACGAGCTCTCGCTCGGCGAGGGCCGCCATGTCTCGGCCAAGGTGCGCGAGTTCGTGGCCATCGCGCTCCTCTGCTTCCGGGGCGGCGAGCGCGGCGGCCTGGTGGCCCACATGAAGCGGGCCATCCAGCTCGGCGCGACGCCCGCGGAGCTGTTCGAGGTGCTGGAGGCGTGCGTGGTGCCGGGCGGCGCCCCGACCTTCCACCGGGGCCTCGAGGCGCTGATGGAGGTGGTGGACGGCGGAGCCGGCTCCTCGCCGGCCCGCTGAACAGACCGGTCGCTACCGCCCGTCCCGCCTCCTCGGTTCCGTGGCACAGGAGATGCTGTCTCATGGTGCCAGCGAAGAATCAACCAAGGAGGAGCACAATGCTCGGACGACTTCTGGTGGCGGCAATCGCCGGGGTGGTGGTATGGAAGTATCGCGATTCCATCCGTGAGTACGCGCAGGGCAACGCGGGACCGGCGCGGGAAAAGCTCGATGGGATCCTCGGGACCATGAAAGACCGGTCGGAGACCCTTCTCGACCAGGCCAAGGAGCAGATCTCGACCCGATTGGACACCGCGCGGGAGAAGCTGCGCGGGGGAGCGCTCGATCCTGGGCAAGAAAACGTACCGGGTAGTTCTTTCCGCGCATGACGGCGCTCACGCGGGAAATCCTGCAACGCGTCTTCGATCGCCGCGCCACCGCCGGTGATCTGGCGCGGCTGCCCGCCCTCTACCGCGGCGCGGGCACCGGACTCACGCGCCGGCTCGCGACGGCGGGGATGCTGCGCCTCGCGCTTCGCTGGCCGACTCTCGGCGGGATCCTGATCGTGGCGCTGGTCGTCGCCCGGATCAGGTCGAGGCGGCGGCACCAGCCGGACGAGGTCGCCCCGGCTCGTTGATCCGGCTCCCGTCTCACGCCCGCGCGTGACTCCCGGGGGCCGGAGTCAGGACCGCGAGCGCGATCGCGACGATCAGCAGCGCGGGCACGTCCCCGAGCAGGTGCCCCCGCTCGGCGGGATCGGCCACCGCCTGCCAACCCATGATGAGGGCGTGGACCACACTCGACCACACCGTGAACCAGATGAGGCTCCGGTGGGCCAGCGGGTCCCGCGACGCTATCAGCAGGAACACGCCCAGGGTCGCGTAGACCCCAACGATCATGAACAAGTAGTGCGAGTGTCCGGTTCCCCAGCTCCAGCCCGCGGGCCAGAGGCGGGTGAGCGGGAACACCCCGACCAGGAAGATCAGGCCAACCACGACGAGGACGACACGCAGGGCGGACAGGCGGCGATCGGGCATCGAGCCTCCTCCTTCCGGACACCGAGAGGCACGCCACGCACCGGCGGTCCGGCGCCGTCGGGCGTCCGACGGTAGCTCCGGGCCCCCACCAGCGTCAAGATCGGTCAAGATCCACCCCCCGCACCCTTGACAGGCTGGTAGGACCGGCCTAGAGTGCCGGACACGCCTGAAACGGCTGGTCTCTCGGAGGCACGGATGACGTGTGTGCCTGAATCCCGATCGGTCCTGTCCGTGCGCCGTGACCGGTGCGCGCTAGCTCCCCCCTGTGTGTCCCGAGCCGTGAACCCGTTCCTATCGGTCTGCCACTTCGCGGAGGAGGCCTCATGAGCACCACTCGACGCCAGTTTCTCAGCACGGCCCTGGCCGGCGGCGCCGCGGCCGCTCTCACCCCCTGGCGGGCGAACGGCGCGACCAAGTCGCTGACCGTCGTCCACGAGAGCTCGTTCATCAAGGGCTTCGACGACTTCTTCGTGAAGACGCTCGCCCCCGAGTACGAGAAGGCCACCGGGGTCAAGGTCGGCTACGAGCCGGTCAGCGTGGGCAGCATGCTCACCCGTCTCACCACGATCGTCGAGACCAAGTCGGGCCCGGAGATCGTGGCCACCGGCCTCAACTGGCCGCACCTGTTCGACCAGAGCCTGCTCGACGTCAGCGACATCGCGGCCGAGATCGGCAAGAAGATCGGCCCCTGGCACGACAACATCTTCGACGCGGTGGTGGTGAACAAGAAGTGGAAGGCGCTGCCGTGGGGCAACATCGGCCAGCTCGAGGTGTACCGGACCGACTGGTTCAAGGAAGTCGGGGTCACCAAGTTCCCGGACACCTGGGAGGACCTCCTCACGGTCGGCCGCATGCTCAAGAAGAAGGGCCACCCCTTCGGCTTCGAGATCGGACACGGCTTCGGCGACAACCACGGCTGGATGTACCCCCTGCTCTGGTCCTACGGCGGGCGCGAGGTGGACAAGGACGGCAAGACGGTCCTCATCGACTCCTCGGAGACCGCCAAGGCGGTGGACTTCTGCCGCAAGTTCTATCAGGAGACGATGATCGAGGACGTGCTGGGCTGGACCGACGTGAGCAACAACAAGGCGTTCTTCGGCGAGCAGATCTCGTGCACCAACAACGCGATGTCGATCCTCATCGTCGGCAAGCGCGACTTCCCGGAGATCGCCAAGGTCACCGACCACGGCCTCAATCCTCAGGGCCCCAAGGGCCGGTTCCACCTCTACAACCCGCAGTCGCACGCGATCGCCTCGCACGCCTCGGACCCCGCCGCGGCCAAGGCGTTCCTGCGCTGGCTCTACGACGACAAGCAGCTCTCGCGCTGGCTCGTGGCCGGCGAGGCGTACTACGCGCCGTTCCTGCACGGCTACGACAACCACCAGATGTGGAACGCGGACCCGCGCTACCTGCCGTTCAAGGAATCGCTCAAGACCTCGCGTCTGCACGGCTGGCCCGGCCCGGCGGGCGCCGCGCTGTCGGAGAGCAACGCGAAGTACGTCCTGGTGGACATGTTCGCGAAGGCCTGCCGCGGCGACGCGACGAAGGACGTCATCGCCACCGCGGCGGCCCAGCTCAAGCAGATCTACAAGGCGAAGTAGACGATGGCGGTCCGGCCGGAGCCCTTCGCCCGATCGACGGCGATCTCCGGCCGGGCCCTGTCGCGGCGCGGCCTGCTGGAGCGCGAGGGCATCTTCAGCTGGCTGATGCTGGCGCCGGGCGTGCTCTTCCTGCTCGCCTTCGTCGCCTACCCGTTCTTCTACGGAATCTGGCTCAGCCTGCAACAGCGGCAGGTGAGCCAGGCCGGCACCTTCGTGGGGCTCGCCAACTTCGTCACGCTGTACCACGACGCGGTGTTCTGGCAGGTCACCGGCAACACCTTCATCTACGTCGTGGTCACCACGGTCCTCAAGCTGACCGGAGGCCTGGCGATGGCGCTGGTGATCAACCAGCACTTCCGGGCGCGCAACCTGGTCCGGGCCGCCCTCCTCCTGCCCTTCATCGTGCCCACCATCCTCAGCACGGTGGCGTGGATGTGGATCTTCGACCCCACGTTCAGCGTCATCAACTGGCTGCTCGTGCACGCGGGGATGATCCGCGAGGGGTTCTCCTGGCTCGGCAACAAGACGCTCGCGATGGTGTCCATCATCATCGTGAACACCTGGCGCGGCATTCCCTTCTACGGCATCACCCTCCTCGCGGGGCTGCAGACCATCTCGCCAGACCTCTACGAGGCCGCGGCCATCGACGGGGCCAGCGTGGGACAGCGCTTCCGTCACGTCACGCTGCCGATCATCAAGCCGATTGTGATCATCGTGACCATGTTCTCGGTGATCTTCACCTTCTCCGACTTCCAGATCGTCTATGCGCTCACCCACGGCGGGCCCGCCAACGCCACCCAGGTCTTCGTGACCTACGCCTTCGACCTGGGGATGAGCGGGGGCCAGCTCGGGATGGGTGCCGCGGCGGCCCTGGCCATGCTCCCCGCCCTCGCCCTCTTGATCGTGGGGCTGACCCTCTACCTCAGGCGCGAGTGATGGTCGAAGGACGCGGCTTCTTCGCGCGGCTGGTGCGACTGTACCTGCCGCTCGCGGTGTGCCTGGTGGTGATGCTGTTCCCGTTCTACTGGATGCTGATCACGTCGATCAAGCCGAACCGGGAGCTGTACAGCGCCAAGATCATGCCGTTGATCGTCTACCAGCCGACACTCAAGCACTACTACGACCTGTTCGCCGACACGAACTTCTTGTTGTGGACCTACAACACCATGCTGGTGGCGGTCGTCACGACCGTGGTCTCCCTGGTGCTGGGCGCGATGGTGGCATACCCGCTGGCCCGCTTGAACTTCCCCGGCGCGGCGGTGGTGGCCATCGGGATCGCGGCCACCTACCTGGTGCCCCAGCCGCTCCTGTTCATCCCGATGGCCGACATCATCAACCGCCTCGAGCTGGGCAACACCCTGAGGGCGGTCATGCTGACCTATCCGACGCTGCTGATCCCGTTCTGCGCGTGGCTGCTGATGGGCTACTTCAAGAGCGTGCCGCGCGAGCTGGAGGAGGCGGCCCGCATCGACGGGGCCAGCCGCTTCCAGGCCATGTGGCGCGTGGTGCTGCCGTTGACCACCCCGGGCCTGCTCTCCGCCGGCATCTTCGCCTTCACGCTGGCCCAGAACGAGTTCCTGTACGCCTTGATCTTCCTGGCCAAGAGCGACGTCCGCACCGTGCCGGTCGGGGCGATCACCGAGCTGATCCGCGGGGACGTCTTCTACTGGGGGCAGCTCATGGCGGCCGCGCTCCTCGGCTCCATCCCCGTCGCGGTCATCTACTCTTTCTTCGTGGACTATTACGTGGCAGGACTCACCGCGGGTTCCGTCAAGAGCTAGCCGAATCGATGCCCACACCACGCCACCCACAAGGGGGATCCTCATGACACAGCCCACCCAGTCGCAGGCGACCCGTCGTAGCTTCCTGAAGCTGGCCACCGCGGGGGCCGCCGCGGTGGCCACCGGCCCCTGGGTCTCCCGCCACGCCCAGGCCAAGCCGGTCTCCATCACGTTCGCGCGCGAGAGCTCCTACGTGAAGAACTTCGACGTCCACTTCCAGAACGTGATGGCGCCGGCCTACGAGAAGGCGACCGGCATCAAGATCGAGTACCAGATCCAGGCCGCGGGCGGCAGCGCGGTGCCCCAGCTGGTCTCGATGGTCGAGAACAAGACCGGTGCCGACCTGGCCTGGGTGCAGCAGGAGTGGCTCTATCGCGACGCCCTGGTGGACGTATCCGACATCGCGGAGGAGGTGGGCAAGCAGCAGGGCGGCTGGTACGACGAGATCAAGCGCCTGTCCATCGACAAGGGGAAGTGGAAGTCGGTGCCCAACGGCAACATCGGCCAGCTGATGAATTACCGGAAGGACTGGTTCGACGAGGCCGGCATCAAGAGCTTCCCGGACACCTGGGACGAGTTCCTGGAGGCCGGCATCAAGCTCAAGGCCAAGGGCCATCCGTTCGGCATGTCCATGGGACATGGGTTCGCGGACAACTACTCGTGGCTCTATCCCCTGCTGTGGTCCTATGGGGTGACGGTCATGGACAAGGACGGCAAGAAGGTGGCGCTCGACAGCAGCGAGACCGCCAAGGCGGTGGAGTACGTGAAGCGGCTCTACAAGGAAGCGTGCATCGAGGACTGCATCGGGTGGCTTGATCCGCACAACAACAAGGCGTTCCTGACCAGCCAGATCTCGTGCACCAACAACGCCTACAGCATCATGGTCTCCGCCAAGCGCGACCTGCCCGAGATGGGCAAGGTGATCGAGCACGCGCTCAATCCCAAGGGACCCACCGGCCAGCGCTACCACGCCCTCGTGCCCGTGACGCACGGCGTGTTCGGCTACAGCAAGGACCCACAGGCGGCCAAGGACTTCCTGCGCTGGATGATGGATCCCAAGCAGTACCGCCCATGGATCGCCTCGGGCGACATGTACTTCGCCCCCTACCTGCACGGCTTCGACAAGGTGCCGGAGTGGGACGTCGAGCCGCGCGTCAAACCGTTCCAGAAGGTGCTCGAGACCGGCAAGCTCACCTCGTGGCCGGCGCCCGCCAACCGCCAGCACGGGGAAGTGATCAACCGCTGGATCGTGATCGACATGTTCACCAAGGCCATCACCGGCACGCCGACCAAGAACGCCATCGCCGAGGCGGTGTCGCAGATCAAGGCCATCTACGGATAAGAGGCCAGGGGGTAGACATTGAGCGAGATCTTCGAGGTCTCGCGGACGGGCGAGCTGGCCGCGTCCGTCCGCCGGCCGCTGGGCCGGGGTGGCCTGCGCGCCTTCGTGGAGCGCGAGTCCGTCTACAGCTGGCTCATGCTCACGCCCCCCCTGCTGTTCCTGCTGCTGTTCCTGGGGTACCCGTTCATCTACGGCGTGTACCTGAGCTTCTTCCACAAGGAGGTGGCCCGACCCGCCGCCTTCGTGGGCTTCGGCAACTTCGTCAAGCTCTACGACGATCCGATCTTCTGGCAGTCGGTCCGGAACACGATCATCTTCACGGGAGTCGCGACCATCCTGAAGGCCTCCGGCGGGCTCGGCATGGCGCTCGTGATGAACCAGAGCTTCAAGATGAAGGCCTTCACGCGCGCCGCGCTGCTCCTCCCGTTCATCGTACCCACCGTGCTCAGCACCGTGGCGTGGCAGTGGATCCTCGATCCCGGCATGGGCCTCTTCAACCGCCTGCTGGTGGTGAGCGGGCTGGCCAAGACGGGGCCGTCGTGGCTCGGCACACCGACCATGGCGATGATCTCGATCATCATGGTCAACACGTGGCGCGGCCTGCCGTTCTTCGGCATCTCGATCCTCGCGGGACTTCAGACCATCCCCGTCGATCTCCACGAGTCGGCGACGATCGACGGCGCGGGCACGTGGGGGCGCTTCCGCTACGTCACGTTGCCCTCACTGCTTCCGGTGATCTTCATCGTGACCACGTTCTCGATCGTCATCACCTTCTTCGACTTCCAGCTCGTCTACGTGCTCACCGGAGGCGGCCCCGCCAACTCCACGCACCTGATGGCGACCTACGCCTACAGCCTCAGCATGGGCGCGGGCCAGCTGGGGCTCGGCTCCGCGGTCGCGCTCAGCATGGTGCCGGTCCTGGGTCTCCTGCTGGTGCTGCTCACCCTCTACGTGCGCAAGGACTGACCGTCCAAGGAATGAGCAAATGGTCGGCGAGCTGACCTGGGGCAAGCGCCTCTTCGGGCTCTGGCTGCCCCTGCTGGCGTTCATCGTGATCGCGCTCTTCCCATTCACGTGGATGGCGGCCACCTCGCTCAAGACCAACGCCGAGCTGTACAACCCGAAGGCCAGTCCGCTGATGATCCAGCACCCGTCGCTGGTCCACTACATCGACCTGCTCCGGGAGACGAACTTCGTGACGTGGGTCGCCAACACCATGATCGTGGCGGTGATCGCGACCTTCATCTCCCTCCTGCTCGGGAGCATGCTGGCCTATCCGCTGGCCCGCATGCGATTTCGCGGGGCGGCGCTGCTGGCCGTCACGGTGGCCATCACGTATCTGATCCCCCAGACGCTGCTCTTCGTGCCCATGGCCGACCTCATCGGCCGGATGAAGCTGGGCAACACGCTCACCGCGGTGATGCTGACGTATCCGACCCTGCTCGTGCCCTTCATCGCCTGGCTCTTGATGGGCTACTTCAAGACGGTGCCGCGGGAGCTGGAGGAGCAGGCGATGATCGACGGCGCCAGCCGCTGGCGCGCGATGACCCGCATCATTCTCCCCCTTTGCCTGCCCGGCTTCCTCTCCGCCGGCATCTTCGCCTTCACCCTCTCGCAGAACGAGTTCCTCTACGCCCTGCTCTTCCTGAGCAAATCGAGCGTGCGCACCGTGCCCATCGGCGTGGTGGGCGAGCTGATCCGGGGAGACGCCTTCTACTGGGGCCAGCTGATGGCGGGGGCCCTCCTGGGCTCGGTTCCCGTCGCCCTCATCTACTCCTTCTTCGTGAAGTACTACGTCGCGGGCCTCACCGCCGGCGCGGTGAAGGGCTGACCGACTACTTCACGCTCCCCGCGGTGAGCCCCCCGACCAGGTAGGGCTCGATGAGCGCGAACAGCACCACCACCGGCACGATCGCGATGGTGGAGGCGGCGAAGAGCAGGTCCCAGTGCTGGACGTACGCGGTGACGTACGAGGTGATGCCCACGGTGAGCGGGCGCATGGAGGCGTCGGTCATCAGGGTCAGGGCCACGATGTACTCGTTCCACGCCGCGATGAAGGCGAAGATGACCGCGGTGACGATGCCGGGTAGCGCCACCGGCAGCACGATACGAAACAGGGTGGCCGCCGCACCGCACCCGTCGACCGCGGCGGCCTCCTCGATCTCGCGGGGAATCGAGGCGAAGAACGCGCGCAGGATCCAGATCGCGAACGCGAGGTTGAAGGCGGCGTTGACCAGGATCAGGGCCGCGTAGGTGTTGATGAGGCCCAGCTCGAAGAACTCCCGGTAGAGCCCGACCACCAGCGCGGTGGGGGCGAACATCTGGGTCACCAGCACCAGGAAGAGGAAGGCCCCGCGCCCCGCGAAGCGGTGGCGGGCGGTGTGGTAGGCGGCGGGCACCGCGGCGAGGACCACCAGCGCGGTGGAGGTCAGCGCCACCACCAGCGACACCCGGAGCCACGACTGGAACTCGGGGTCCCGCACCACGACCCAGAAGTTCTGCGGCCGCCACTCGAGCGGCAGCAGGCGCGGCGGGGTGATCCGCAGCTCGGCCTCCGGCTTCAGCGCGGTGAGCAGCATCACCGCGTAGGGCGCGAGGAGGGCCGCCGCCACCAGCAGGCCCAGGCCGGCGAGGGCGGCGCGCCGGGTCACGCCGGTTCCTCCCGCACCCACGCCACCTTCAGGTACGCGAGCACCGCGATCAGGATCAGCGCCACGTTCACCACCCCGAGCGCGGCGGCCAGCCCCACGTCCCGCAGCGCGCTCTTGAACGCGATCTTGTACATGTAGGTGATCATGGTGTCGTGGGCGAAGCCGGGGTTGCGGTCGTTCAGCGTCCACACGATGGGGAACGAGTTGAACACGTAGATGAGGTTGAGCACCGCGGCCACCAGCAGCGCGGGCCGCAGCAGCGGCAGGGTGATCCCGCGGTAGGCCCGCCAGCCCGAGGCCCCGTCCACCCGCGCCGCCTCGTACACCTCGCCCGGGATCGTCTCGAGACCGGCCAGCAGCACGTAGGTCGTGAACGGGAGCGAGACGAACACCCCCACCGCGATCATCGCCCCCATCACCGCGCGGTCGTCCCCCAGCCAGTCGACGGGGGCCCGCAGCACGCCCGCGGCCACCAGGGCCCGGTTGATCAGGCCGAAGTAGTAGTCGTAGAGCCAGGCGAAGAGCTTGGCGGTCATGATCAGCGAGGCGGCCCACGGCACGATCAACGCCCAGCGCACCAGGCGGCGCCCCGGGAACGCGGCGTTCAGCAGCTGGGCCAGGCCGAGCGAGATCACGATGGTGACGCCGACCACCAGCGCGACCCACGTCACGGTGTTGGCCACCACGGTGGGCAGCGCCTCCTGGTCGAGGAGACGGGCATAGTTGCGGAGGCCGACCGCGCCCTGGTAGAGGCCGGTGATCGAGTAGCGGCCGAGGGAGGCGCGCACCAGCTCCACCGCCGGGTAGACCACCACCGCCGCGATGAGGGCGAGGCTCGGCGCGAGCCAGAGGAGCGCGCGGCCCCCGCCGGAGAGGCGGCGGCCGCACGCGGGAGGCCCTCCCGTCAGCGAGCGCTCTCCACCGCGTTCTTCTGCAGGCGGTCGAGGACGGCGCGCGGGTCACCGCCCGGCTGCACCGCGAGGCCGATGCTCTGCTGGACGTCGAGCTTCACCTTGTCCCACACCGGATCGGTGGTGGGCACCAGGCGCGCGCTCGGCAGCGCGTCGAGATAGGGCTTGAGCTTCTCGTTGTCGCGCATGCGCGCGAGCCCCGACTTGGTCACGGGCAGGAACCGCTCCGCGGTGATCCAGCGCGTGATCTGATCCGGCTGGTAGTAGAGGTCGAGGAACTGGCGCACCGCCTCCTGGTTGCCCTTCTTCTTGAAGGCCATCAGGTAGTCCTCGACCCCGAGCGTGACCGCGGTGCCGACGTTGGTCGGCATCTGGGTCACCCCGTAGCGCACCTTGCCCTCCGCGTCGAGCTGCGCCGCGAGCGGGCTGAAGCCCATCACCATCCCCACCTTGCCGTCCTTGAAGAGCTGGAACGCGCCGTCGGTGCGGTTGGTCTTGCCCGGATTGACCTGGGTCACCCGGTGCGTGTTCGCGAGCGCGGCCAGGAACGTGAGGGTCTGCACGTTCTTGTCGCTGTTGATCGTCCACGCGTCGCCCGACTTCCAGTCGCCCCCGTTGTTCCACATCCAGATCGACCACTCGGCCTGCGCCTCCTCGGGCCCGAGCGGCAGCGCGTAGCCGATGGTGCCGTTGCCGAGGGCCTGCACCTTCCGGGCCGCGGCCACCAGCTCGTCCCAGGTCCGGGGCGGCTCGACCTTCGCGCGCTCCAGCAGGTCGCGGTTGTAGAAGAAGGCGCGCGCGCTGGCCAGGATCGGGAAGCCGTAGAGCGTGCCCCGGTAGGTGCCGCCGCGCGCGAAGGCCTCCAGGAAGTCCTCGCGCGTCTTCGGGGAGAGCGCCTCGTCCGCCGAGTAGAGCAGGCCGTCCTTCGCGTAGCTCGAGAACGAGTTGAGGTTGAGCACGTCGGGCGGCTGGTTGTTCTGGATCATCGTGCTCACCTGCTGGTCGATCGAGTTCCAGTCGACCACCTGCAGGTCCACCTTCACGCCGGTCTGCTTGGTGTACTGCTCGGCGAGGCCCTGCCAGAAGGGCCGGGTGTGATCCCGGCTGTACTCCGCGATGACGACCTTGATCGCGGCGGGCTTGCCGTCGCCCCCGCCGCACGCGGATGCCAGCATCGCGATCGCGCAGAGCAGCGCCAGGACCGGGAGCCGCCGGCTCGTCATCGAGCCCATACTACAAAAGTTCCGGTCGAGGGTGTAAGTCTTACTCGGGCCTGGACCGACCCCGCCGCGGCCGTGATTACATGACGGACCGTTACCGGCCGACTCCCGCGCGGCACATTACTTGCTCCCTACCGGGAAAGGAGTTCCCCATGGCGCGTGTCCTCCTGCTGTGCGCTCTCGTCCTCGGCCTGGCGTCGTGTGCGTCGTCCTCGGGTCCGGCGCGAGCGCAGCGGAGCGAGTTCGAGGATGTCCCGGTGCCCGCCGGCCTCACCCTGGACTCGAGCCGGACCACCATCATCGAGTCGCCCACCGTGAAAGCGGCGCGGATCTTCTACAAGAGCCGGATCAAGCCCGACAGCCTCGCGGTGGCGTACCGCACCGCGCTCGAGGCCAACGGCTGGCGGCACGTCTCCTCCACCACCTCGGCGAGCAAGGGTACGACGCAGGTCTACGAGAAGCAGGACAGCTCGCTGCAGGTGCTCATCTACGAGGGTTGGTACTACACATGGACCGAGGTCTCCACCACCCGGATCACCGGCCGTCCCGCCGCCACCCCCGCCCCGCGCTGACGGCCCTCCGACGAGCCTCGCAGCTGGGGGCCGCGCTCCTGCTCCTGGGCGGGTGCGCCTCATCGGAGCCGGCCTACACCGCGGTGCCGACGCGGGAGGCCGGCGCCGATGACCGGGTCGCCGCGGTCGAGGGGCGCATGAACGAGATGAACCAGCGCCTCGACCAGGTGAGCGGCCAGGTCCAGCGGCTCGAGGGCGGCGTGCAGGCCGCGCAGGGCCGCGCCGACGAGGCGGCCAAGAAGGCGGAGGGCGTGGACAGCCGCCTCACGCGGCTGTGGACGAACCGCTTCAACCAGAAGCAGGCCGACAGCCTCGAGGTGTACTTCTCGCCCGACAGCATCGACCTGAGCGACGCGGCCCAGACCGCGCTGGCCGCGGTGGTCCGGGAGATGGAGGCCCACCCCACCCTGACCGTGGAGCTTGGCGGCTACACGGATCCCAAGGGCGCGCTCGACTACAACTACGGCCTGAGCCAGCGGCGGGTGGATGCGGTGCGGCGCTTCCTCATGGACAAGGGCATCACGCTCGCCCGCATCCAGTCCGCCAGCCTCGGCCCCATCAAGGGTGGCGACATCCCCGACGCCAAGAAGCGACGGGTGACGCTCCGCCTGATGGTGGATCCGGAGTGAGGCTCAGGCGGCGCCGCGCGTCGCGCCGGCCGCCTGGTAGGCGCCCGGCACCGCCCGGAAGCCAATGGCGATGCGGTTCCAGGAGTTGATGGCCACGATCGCGGCGGTGAGCAGCACCTGCTCCTCGGCGTCGAAGTGCTTGCGCATCTCCTCGTAGACGTCGTCGGGCGCGTGGGTCTTGCGGATGAGGGTCAGGGCCTCCGTCCACGCCAGCGCGGCCCGCTCCCGCTCGGAGTAGAACGGCGTCTCGCGCCAGGCGTCGAGCGCGTAGAGGCGCTGCTCGGTCTCGCCTTCCGCGCGCGCGTCCTTGCTGTGCATGTCGAGGCAGTACGCGCAGCCGTTGATCTGCGAGGCGCGCATGCGCACCAGATGCAGCAGCCGGGGATCGAAGCCGGACTTCTTCACGTAGCCATCGAGCGCCGCCATCGCCTCGTACGCGCCGGCGGGCGCCTTCCCAAGATCGAGTCTCGCCTGCATGGTTGCCCTCCCGAGGACGGTGTAGACGTGCTCGCCCCTCACGTGGTTGGGATGCCCGGGGACCCCGGGCGGGATTCCCCGGGGCGGTAAACAGATCGTCCGTCGGCTCCGTCCAACCGCCCATGAAGATCTCGCGGATCCTGGCCGCCTCGGCTGTCGCGCTGCTCATGACCGGCTGCGTCGTGGCGCGGCCGGTGGTCGTCAGGCGCCCACCTCCGGCCCCGCCCGTCCGCGTCGAGGTCGCGCCAGTGGCGCCCAGCCCGGCCCACGTGTGGATCTCCGGCCACTGGGCCTGGCACCGCAACCACTACGTGTGGGTGCCGGGGTACTGGGAAGTGCCCGCCTCGCCGGGCTACGTCTGGGTGCCGGGCGGCTGGACCCCTCGTGAGGGCGGCTACGTCTGGGTCGAGGGGCACTGGCGCGCGCGCTGACGCGCACGCCGGGAACGGCTACATGGGCGGGATGAGCCCGTCCTTGCCGACCAGGATCCGGCCGGCGGTGACCACGCCGTCCGACTGCTGCTGACCGGGGATGAACACGTGCGCTCCGGGCTGGATCATCGACCGGTCGCCCGGCGCGAAGGTCACGATCGGCACGTCGGTCGGGACCTCGATCTTGACGCTGCCGTCCTTGTGCTTGAGGGTCAGGATCGGCCCCTCGACCCGCTCCACCACGACGTCCACGGTGCCGTTGGTCATGGTGCTGCCCGGCGCGAGGTCCCACGGATAGTGGCCCTCCCCGGTCCCCCGCGCGGCCTCGGGGAAGATCAGCACCTCCTGAGCGCGGAAGGTTCCGTCCGCCCCGGGTAGCGCCGCGATCCCCACGAACTGGCCGGCCTTGATGTCGGAGAGCGCGGCCGGCACCACCGCGGTCACGCCCGCGTTGGCGGCCAGGCGCACCTCCACGGTCGAGTTGTCGCGGGAGGCGATCGTGAGCGTCTGGCCCGAGACCTTGGCGATGCTGCCCCGCACGCGGATCGGCACCTGCGCGGCCGCGGTCGCCGCCGCGAGGAGCACCAGCGCCATCGCCAGGCCGAGCGTCCTCGCGCGGGTCATGGCAGAAGCACCTTCCCTTCCGCCGAGGCCAGCGGCAGATCCAGACGTCGCGCCAGCGTGGTCGCGATATCGCGCATGTCGATGAGCCCGAGCGACTTCCCGGCCGGCACTCCGGGCCCGACCAGGAAGAACGAGGCGCGCATGTCGGGCAGGTCCGGCAGGTGGCCGTGCATGCCGCCCACCGTCGCCGTGCCGGTGAGGGGGCCGTCGAGGCCCCCGCCCGCGTGCCATTCCGGCCTGAGGCCGACCACGAACGCGGCCTCCGGGAAGCCGCCGCGGTCGCGCAGGGCCGCCGCGTCCAGCACGCGGTCGATGCCGTGGGCAGGGTCCGCCGCGAGGCGCTCGAGGAGCGCGCGCACCTTCTCCCGCGTGGCCGCGTCCGCCGGGTCCTTCAGCATGATCGCGATGGAGCCGCCCGCGGTCCACGGCATCGCCTGCCACGCGGTGACCTTCCCCGCCCCGCTCGCGGTCAGGAGCCCGGCCCGCTTGAACTCCGAGAGCAGGTTCAGCCGCATCGTGGTCCGGGCGAAGCCGTGATCCGAGACGATGGTCACGTAGGCGCGCCCGGGCGCGGCGGCCTCCGCGGTGGCGCGGAGCGTGCCGATCACCGCGTCGAGCCGCTCGAGCGCGGCGAGGCTCTCGGGGCTGCCGGGCCCGCTCACGTGCTCGGCGTGGTCCAGCGCGATCAGATGCAGCGTCAGAAGATTTGGCCTCTTCCTCTCCAGAATGCGCGCCGCGAAGCGCCCGCGCTGCTCGTCGGACTCCACCGTGAGCGCGCGCGGATACGGGCCCAGGTCCGCCTCCAACTCCGCGAGCAGCCCCGGGGTCGAGACCGCGCGCAGGAGCTTCGCGTCGTCGGGGGTGCCCGCGCGCCAGAACTCGGGGATGTTCCAGGTCACGCGCGCGCCCACGCTGACCGGCCACTGCACGCTCGCGGTGCTGAGCCCGGCCCGGGACGCCGCGTCCCAGAGCGTGGGCACCCGGATGTCCTCCGCGTACCAGTACCAGCCGCTCTGGTTCTCCTTGAGGGGATCGAAGACCACGTTGGCATGGATGCCGTGGCGCGCGGGCCACACTCCGGTGATCAGGGTGGTGTGGCTCGGGTAGGTCACGGTCGGGATGACGCCCTGCACGCCCTCCGCGTAGGCGCCGTCGCTCAGGAAGCGGCGAAGGTTGGGGATCTTCAGCCCGAGGGTATCGGCCGCGGTCACGTGATCGGGCCGCAGCCCGTCGATCGAGATCATCAGCAGCAGCGGGCTCTGCACCGCCGGCTGCGCGGCCGCGCCGCCCACCACCACCAGCACCGCCACCGCGAGGACCAGCAGGAGCCCGAAGCGGACGCGGCGCCGGCGCTCGGCGGTCATGGCGAGCCCAGCATACGCGCGCTTCCGCACGGAGGGCAAGAATGTCCGGCCGCGGGCGCCGGGTGACCGGGCTGGACACGAACTCGTTGGGCGCCGCCCCGTTCTCCGTTATCGTATGGGTGCGTTGGAAAGCTCAGCCCGGCTGAAGCTGATACTTCTCGGGGGATTCCAGGCGCGGCTCGACTCCGGAGCGGCACTCGTCCTCCCGACCCGCAAAGCGCAGGCGCTCGTGGCCTACCTGGCGCTGCCGCAGGGTCGGACCCACCCGCGCGAGACGCTCGCCGCTCTGTTGTGGGGCGACATGCCGGAGGCCCAGGGTCGGAGCAATCTTCGCCAGGCGCTCTCTCGCATCCGCAAGGCGCTGCCCGACGCCATCCGGTCCGCGGCCATGTTCGACGGGCCCACCGTGTTCCTGGATCCGGCGCTCGTGGACGTCGATGTGGCCCGATTCGAGCGGCTCGCCGCCGATGGGCACCCCGCCGCGCTCGAAGACGCGGTGTTCCTCTACCGGGGAGACCTCCTCGCGGGCATGACGCTATCCGAGCGCCGCTTCGAGAGCTGGCTCATCTCGGAGCGCGAGCGGCTGCGCGAGATCGCCCTCGATGCCCTCACGCATCTGCTCGGACATCAGCAGCAGACCGGCGCGGCCGAGCCGGCCATCCTGACCGGCCTGCGGCTCCTGGCTCTCGATCCCGTGCAGGAAGCCGTGCACCGGGCGGTCATGCGCCTCTACATGCGAGCCGGGCGCCGCGAGGCGGCCCTCCGCCAGTACCAGAACTGCCTGACCGCGCTCGCGGCCGAGGTGGGGATGCCGCCGGATCCCGAAACCCGCCGGCTGCACGAGCAGATCCTCCACTGGCGGCCGAGTCGCTCCGACCGCGAGCGCGGACCGGAGGCCGACCCGGCGAGCACGGTGCCGGCTCCGGACATCGTGTCCCTCGCGAGCCGCGCGCTGCCCGAGCCGCCCACGTCGACCGACGTACCGCCGGCGATCTCTGAGCTGATCGGCCGCTCCACGAGCTGCGGGAGAGCTGCCGCGTCCCGTACGGACAGGTCACGCTCGCCGCGCTCGCGCTCGGCCGGGGGCGGGCCCGCCAGACCCGGGAGGCGGTCGCGGTGATCGACGACGCGCTCCGGGGCGCCGAGCGCAACGGCGAGCGCCGGTACCTGGGTGAGGGGCGTTGACCGCCGATCTGCGGGCCGCCGGGACGCTCCTCCGCGCCTTACAGCCCCGTTGGCGAATCGCAACCTCGGGAGTAACTTAAGAGACGAGCCGGGGATGACCACGACGAGGCGGGTGACGGCGATCGGGCTGGCGGGGGTGCTGATGGCGCTCGGAGCGCCTCCGGCGCCCCGGGCGGACGCGCAGGACATGGAGCGCATCGCGATGGCCCGCGTGCGCCTGACCACCGACCCCGGCCTCACGCGCGGCTGCGGGCGCATCGGCTCGGCGCACGACGACTCGGTCAAGGACCTGCGGCGGAAGATCGTGAAGATGGGCGGCAACACCGCGCTGATCACCTTCGGCGGCTCGGAGGATCTCTCGATGGTCTACGCCGAGGTCTTCCGCTGCGCCGGCCCCCCCGCGGCCGCGCCCGGCACCGCGCCGGTCGGAATCCCCGCGCCGCCGCCGGGCCCGCCCCCCCCTCCCCCGCCCGCGTCCACGCCATCCACACCACCGGCGCCACCCGCGCCGCCGCCACCGCCCCCGGCCCGCTGACGACGGCGCCGCGCCCGCTCGCTGCCGGGCCGGCTAGTCCTGGACGAGCTTGAGGAACTGCTGGGTGCGCGCCTCGCGCGGGCGCTCCAGCACCTGCTCCGGCGTGCCCTCCTCCACGATGCGGGCCGTCGGCCATGAACACGATGCGGTCCGCCACCTCGCGGGCGAGATCTCCGCGTCCACCAGCTCCGCGTAGTCGATGGCCCGGCGGGTCGCCTCCGCCTCCGCGATCACCGGGCGGCTCGCCGCGTAGTAGCGCGGGTCGCGGCGGCCCGCCGCGAGGAGGTTGCGGGTGCAGTGGTCGAGCATGTCGCCGTTCTCGGCGTGCACGTTGACCACCACCCCGACCTTCCGGGCCGCGTCCAGCACGCGCATGATCCCCTGGTCGCCGATCCCGAACTCGTTGATCATGAACACCTTGAGGCTCGGGTAGCCGAGGTCGACCAGCCGTGGGATCTCGGCCAGCGTCTGATCGCTCGCGTCGCCCACGATGACGTGGAAGCCGTAGTCGACGTGCGCGCGCCCCGCCGCCCTGGTCTTCCAACCTTCGATCGCCACGGTCAGCGACTGCCCGCGCTGCTGCCAGGCGTAGTCGCAGATGGTGGTGACGCCGCCGCAGGCGGCGGCCGCGGTGCCCGACTCGAAGTCGTCCACGCTCCGGAGCCCGCCCACGTCCGCGTCGAGGTGGGTGTGCACGTCGACGCCGCCCGGCAGCCCCAGGAGCGCGGTGGCGTCGATCTCGCGGAAACCGTATGCGCGACTCCGCGTCCGGGCTGGGGGCCTCAAGGCCGGTCGATTGTATACCAGTGCGGGCGCGCGGAATCAAACCCCTCTGGGTGACGGGATAGCGATCCCAGCAACGACAGG
>Ga0157372_10000349_pt1 | contig 50707 bp, 42 predicted proteins | sample C55metaG_FD_115307 | JGI IMG/M metagenome (GOLD analysis project Ga0157372, IMG submission 115307) | Corn rhizosphere microbial communities from Kellogg Biological Station, Michigan, USA - C5-5 metaG | ecosystem: Host-associated > Plants > Roots > Rhizosphere > Soil | place: USA: Michigan...
GTCCTATTGGTGGCTGGACGCTGGACGCCAACCCCGATGATCCATTCAAGCTGGGCAACTATACTACCAAGGAAAGCATCTTCTCCATCAAGAACGACGCGCTTGACAATCCTGGCGTGAACGCCGCGATCTCCACGATGTACGCGCCCTCCGATCACAAAGGGCGCGGGTTGATCGTCATATCGCCGGTGATCTACAACGACCCGAGATGGCTTTGCGACGACAAACGCAGATCGGCGCTGGTCAGCAAGGGAACCGATGCCAATGGCAACCAGAGCCTGTTCATCTACAAATACCGCGACAGCGTCGGCCTTGGCGATTATGCCCCGCAGATCCGCTATGCCGAAGTATTGCTGACCATGTCCGAGGCCGTGGCAAGAACCGCCGGTGGGGTGTCGCAGCAGGCGATCGACCTGCTCAATGCCGTACGGAACCGGTCCCTGGGCCTGTTGACGGAAGCCTATACGGCGGCCAGTTTTGCCACCCAAACCGACCTGGTGAAGGCCATCCTGTTTGAAAGAAGGGTGGAATTCCTGGGTGAGGGTAAGCGCTGGGCGGATATCCACCGGTTAGGCCCCGACCCGGTGTACGGCCCCGGGGGAATTCCTGCGAAGGCGTTGAACCAGTCGGTGAAGCCGATCACTACCTTTAGCTGTGGTGCGGGTTATACGCCGGGACAGGGTGCGGTCCCTTATTCCGACTTCCGGTTCATCTGGCCGATTCCCCTGACGGAGACCCAGCAAAACCCGATCATCGCTCAGAATCCGCAATATTAATCAGCTGACCGATCAAAATACAGAGGGTGTCCCGAACGACGGGACACCCTTTTTTTGTTTTCTCATGTGTAGAAGCCGGTGGGGCGTTAATAAATTTACAGGATTGCCCTGTAAAAAACCGGCATTCGTTCAAAAAATGCGGGTTTACTGCCCAATTTATTGCTTCTCGTCAATGATCTGGGCTTGCAGGATGGGGTGGGGAAGCGGTTCAAGGTGAACGATAAGAATGGGACCATTATCGGGGTGGCCAAAGACTTCAATTTTGCGTCGCTGCATACGGCAATCGGTCCGATGGTGTTGCGGTACAGGCCTGCGGGCGGCGTCTTCTATGTGAAAACGGCGGGCCACGCCGCCCCGCGGGCGATCGCCGCTGCGCAAAAGCTCTGGCGGCAATACAATCCGGGGATGCCGTTTGCTTACAACTTCCTCGATAGTGAGTATGAAGAGATGTACCGGTCCGATATGCGAACCGGCGATCTTTTCACCGGGTTTGCGGGTATTGCGATGTTTCTATCCTGCCTGGGCCTGTTTGGGCTGGCGACGTATGCGGCGCAGGTGCGTACCCGGGAGATCGGTATCCGGAAAGTGTTGGGCGCCAGCGTGGCCAGCATTGTCGCCCTTCTTTCGCGGGATTTCCTGTGGTTGGTGTTGCTCGCCATCGTGATTGCCAGCCCGTTGGCGGGGTGGGGGATGGACCGGTGGTTACGGGATTTCGTCTACCGGACCGATGTCGCCTGGTGGGTCTTTGCGGTGGCGGGCGCTTCGGCGCTTGGGGTCGCGTTGCTGACGATCGGGTGGCAGGCGGTGCGGGCTGCGTTGGCGAATCCCGTCAAGGCTTTGCGTAGCGAGTGAACTGCTCCGCGGCTTTTGGTCTGCGTAGCGGGTAAGCCGAATGGGTCAGGCTTTTTCGGTGTCGTACTGAGTCGAAAGTGTAAGGCCTTTCCATTTCTCTATAAGCTCTTCCAGGTGGCGCATCTTCGCGGTGGCGCGGTTGTATGCGTCGCTGCCGAGGAAGAGCAGGGTAGGCGGTTCGGGGGAATCCGCTATTTCGATGAGGGCTTCCGCCGCCTTTGCCGGATCGCCGGGTTGCTTCCCGTCGATGGACAGGTAGCGGGCGTGGGAGGCGCGGATGTCGGAATAGTCGGCGATCTGCGTGTCGCCGAGGACGAGGGATTCGCGGGTGAGGAACTGGGTGCGGAAGGCGCCGGGCGCTACGGCTGTCACGTGGATGCCCAGGGGCCGGAGATCCTGTGCGAGTACGTCGGAGAGGCCGATGAGGGCGTGTTTGGATGCGGCGTAGACCGACCAGCCGAGAACGCCCGCGAAGCCGGCGATCGAAGAGATATTGATGATATGGCCGGAGCGTTGCGCCCGCAGGTAAGGCATTACTTTCTTTATGACGGTGATCGGGGCGAAGAGGTTGACTTCGAAATTGCCCTTGATCTCGTCGAGGCTGAGCTCTTCCAACGCGCCGCCGATGCCATAGCCGGCGTTATTGACGACGACATCGATGCGACCGAATACCTCCCAGGTGGTGAGGAGGGCTCCTTCTACCGAGGCTTCGTCGGAGAGATCGACCTCGAGCGGGAGGAACTGGTCGGCGGGAGCGGAGCCTACGGCTGCCTCCAGTGTTTCCAGGGTGCGGGTAGTGGCGGCCACCTGGTGGCCTTCGGCGATTAGCTTGTTGACGAGCGTGAGACCCAATCCTTTCGATGCGCCGGTGAGGAACCATACTTTCTTTTCCATAGTCAATGTGATTATTCTTTGGCAAAGGTAGGGTCGGCGGCGGGCCGGGCGGATGCACAAATCAAACCAATTAGTGCAAAAATCAAACAATGGGGTTGGTCTCCCGGTAGGCGCCGGGGGACAGACGGGTATTCTTCTTAAAGAAATTGATGAAGTGGGAGCGTTCCTCGAAGCCCAGGCACCAGGCTACCTCCCCGACGTTCCAGTTGGTGTGGCGCAGGAGTGATTTTGCTTCCTGCACGATGCGTTCGGCGATCAGTTTCGTCGTGGTCTTGCCCGAAGACTCACGGAGCGCGCGGTTGAGGTGGTTGACGTGGATGGCCATTTGGGAGGCGTATTCCGAAGGAGATCGAAGGGCGATCTGCTGGGAGGGGGATTCGATGGGAAACTGGCGTTCAAGCAGTTCCATGAACAGCGAGGAGATGCGGACGGAGGCATTCGAGTTGGCGTAGATAGAGGTGTCGGCCGGCTGCATTTTCAGCGCCAGGTGGATCAGCTCGAAGACCAGGGTCCGGAGGACATCATATTTATAGGCGTAGTCGGAAGCGATCTCCGACAGCATGCGTTCGTAGAGGCCGGCGATGGCGGCAGCCTGCGCCTCTGTCAGCATGAACACGGGCGTGGCGCCGGGCTGGAACAGCGGGTAGTCGCGGATATGGCCGAACTGCTGGAAGAAGGCCTCGGTGAAGATGCAAAAATAGCCGGTGGGATTGGGCGACAACCGCTCCCATCGATAAGGGATCAGCGGGTTAGAGAAGACGAGGGTCGGACCGTTGACCTCGAGTACTTTGTCGGCATACTCGATCCGGTTGTTACCCATCATCAAAGAGACCTTGTAGAATTCGACGCGCCGGTAGGGCATGGGGCCGTGTGGCTTGCTGAGGACTTCGGCGAGCCGGAATACGTTGAAGTGACCCATCTCCTTTTTGAGATTTTCGGGCAGCCAATGGAGCTTGTCCTTATAGAATTCTTCGAGGCTTTGCGCGGGTCCCATGGGGCAAAGATACGAAATTCAAATATCTAGTGTTTTTTTGCGGACGGCTTGCCCGGGGACGGTTTTTTTGCGGTCTCGGCGGTGAGCAGGGCCTTTGTGAACTCGCTGGTATAGAAACCGCCCTGTTTCAGTTGCCCCTTGCCGTTGCCTTTTGTCCAGAATTGCAGCGGGATCTGGGTGTTGGGCACCCCGGGATAGTAGCTGACGCTGAAGCGGACCTCCGAGCCACGGCCATACTGATCGCCGCCGACGATACCGATCGGGGCGCCGGCTTCCACGGTTTGCCCAGGCTTTACGAGGGCGCCATCCTTTTTGAGAATGCCGTATTCGGCAAAGGAGCCGTCTGCGTGGAAGACCTCGACGAAGTTCCAGTTGGTAGTCGTGCTCGCGCCGGCGTCATTTTCGGTATTGCTTACATCCACGGTGGAGACGATTCCGCGACGGGCGGCGTAAATGGTGTCGCCCTGTTTGGCGCGAAGCCGGACCGAATACCCGCTGTCCTGTCCACCGGGGGTGGAACCGGCGGGTTTATTGGGAATGCGGTAGGCCTGGGTCTCGATGCCTGGCCCGGTCGGGAGCAGATAAGTGAAGTTGGGGTTGACGACGGGGTTGAGCAATCCTTTACGGTTGGTGCTTTTATAGTTGAGCTTTGTGTCCTTTCCCTTTTCGATCGGCGAGAGCGTGATAAGCTTCACCGGGCCGGGCTTTATTTCAGTCTCGTATGGAAGAGAATGGTCGGCGCGGAGATTGTCCAGCGTGGGGAAGTCGATCCGCAGGACATAGGTGCAAAAGGCTTTGTTGTTGGCGGTGAACACATAGCGTCCCTGCGGGTCGACGCTGTAGGAGATGTCGATGATCTTTTGGGCATGGAGGCTGATGGAGACGAAGAAAAGCAGGAAGAGGCTGATTGGTTTCATATTGGAAAGGTAAGGAAAATTGTTTTTGGCGGTTTGCGGATAATCCTTACATTGTGTCATACTAACATAATGATTATGCCTGCCGCAAAACTCCTTCCCGCCGCAGCCTTGCTTTCCGCAACGCTGAATATTCTCTCCTGCCATTCGGGTGGTTCCAAGAGCCCCACTTACCGCGATCTGAACAAGAATGGAAAGATGGATGTCTATGAGGACAGCAGCCAGTCCGTCGACGCGCGGGTGGATGACTTGTTGAAGCAGATGACGCTGGAAGAGAAGGCGGGCCTGCTGTTTATCAACGGGGCCCGGGTAAACGAAGACGGGTCGATAGACGACAAGCCGGGCAAGGGTATGTTTGCCTTTGCGCCCAATGCGCTGAAGCTGGTGCAGGGCCAGAAGATGAACCATTTCAATCTCTGGGCGGTGCCCGCGCCGGAGATGCTTGCCAAATGGTACAACGGCATGCAGCATTATATGCAGGATTCCACGCGGCTCGGCATCCCGATGACCGTTGCCTCCGATCCGCGGAATCATTTCGCCAGCAATGTCTTTGCGATGTCGGCCCATACCTTCTCCCAATGGTGCGAGCCGCTGGGGCTTGGGGCGATCGGGGATTCGGCGCTGACGCGGCGGTTCGCGGACGTGTCACGGCGCGAGTATGTGGCCGTCGGTATCCGCGAGGCGCTGCATCCGCAGATCGATCTTTCGACGGAACCACGCTGGCCGCGGATCAGCGGGACCTTTGGGGAGGATGCTCAGCTGACGGCGCGAATGGCGAAGGCCTATATCCTGGGCTACCAGGGAGACAAGCTCGATTCCAACAGCGTAGCCTGTATGACCAAACATTTCCCCGGCGGCGGTCCGCAAAAAGAAGGGCTCGATCCGCATTTCCCTTTCCAGAAAGGCCAGGTCTATCCCGGCAACAATTTCAAATATCACCTGATCCCCTTCGAAGCGGCCTTTGCCGCGCACACTGCGGCCATCATGCCCTACTACGGCGTGCCGATGGGGCAGACGAGCGAGAATGTCGGGTTCAGCTATAATAGGGATATCATCACCGGATTGTTGCGCAACACTTACCACTATGACGGGGTGGTGTGTACGGACTGGGGCCTGGTCACCGACGCCAATCTGGGCGCCTATGTATGGCCGGCCCGGGCCTGGGGCGTCGAGAACCTGTCACGGGAAGACAGGGTGAAGAAGATAGTCGACGCGGGAGTCGATCAATTTGGCGGCGAGAACTGCCCTGAGATCGTCGTGCAGCTGGTAAAGAGCGGTAAGCTGACCGAGGCCCGGATCGATTCCAGTGCGAGAAGACTGTTGCGGCAGAAGTTCGAGCTGGGACTGTTCGATAACCCTTTTGTCGATGAGTCGAAGGTCGGGCAGATCGTGGGGAATGAAGAATCGATGAAGGAGGGTGAGGCCTCGCAGCGGAGGGCCATGACCTTGCTGAAGAACGATAACAAGGTGCTGCCGCTGGCGCCGGGAAAATTAAAGATCTACGTCCGTAATGTCGATTCGGCCGTGGCTTCGAAGTATGGGACGGTGGTGAGCGATCCCGGGAAGGCGGATATCGCGATATTGAGGCTGAAGACCCCTTATGTGCCGGTGAACTCGCCGATCATGCTGGCAAAGATGTTCCATCACGGGGACCTCGATTTCAAGGGGAAGGAGAAGGACAGCATCCTGCAGCTGCTGAGCAAGGCGCCGACGATCGTGGATATCTACCTGGACCGGCCGGCGGTGATCCCGGAGATCAGTGCAAAGGCGAAGGGGCTGTTGGCCGATTTCGGTGCGAGCGATGCGGCGGTGCTGGATGTCATCTTTGGGAAGGACAAGCCGGGGGGACATCTGCCGATCGAGCTGCCTTCGTCGATGGATGCGGTGCGGGCGCAGAAGGAGGATGTGCCGTATGATTCTAAAAATCCCCTGTATAAATTTGGTTTTGGCTTAAGTTATTAACCTGTTACTGCCCCTGAGCCATATCGCCGGCCCCTTACGGGCCGGCTTTTTCCTGTCGGGACATGATATGGCTTATGGATCGACGCCAAAGGCGAAGAAGGTGTAGCTCATCTGGGTGGTGCCGGCGCCGTTCATCATCATCGTGTTTTGAAATCCATATTCGCCGGGTGTCAACTTTGTTGTGGGGATCAGGATATAGACGTCGGCGCCGGACTTCTGGACATTGCAATCGACGACGTTCTTGCCGGACGCATTCATGGATGATTCCCGGTTTTTCTTGCCTGCGTCAAAGCGGTAGAGCTTGATCAACGAGGAAGGATCCATCATCCCGCTGAGCCGTACCGCAAAGCGGGTATCGGCGCCTGCCTTTATCCGGACGGAGGAGCGGGGACCTTCCATATTGTAGCTGGGGCCGCTGCCCCCGCCAAAATACCGGAACTTGTTCTTTACCTGGCCGTTCGTCTTCTCCAGGGGCTGGAGCGAATCGGCCATGCAGACGTAGACATTGTTCAAATATTGGGGATTGGGGCCGGTCGTTGCCGCGGTCGATTGTGACCGGGCGGTGAGGACCGCGGGGATCGAAAGGAGCAGGAGGGCGAGGTGCTTCATGTTCTTTTATTTAAAATCGCCAGCCGGTGAACAGCTGGATGACATTGTTCTTCGGATTGATGCTGATTCCGCCCGAGCCGCCGGAGGTGAAAGCATCCTTGTAGATGCCGTTCAGACTCAGGTTGTAGCGGGCCCCGATGATGAGGCCGGCCACGGGATGGACCTCGATACCGCCGGTGAAGCCGTAGTCGAAGCGGTTGTAGTAACTCAGCAGACTCTTGTACTGGGTACCCAGCCCGAGGCTGTCGGGGATCGCTATCTGGCTGCTGCTGTCGGTTTTCGCGTTGAGCAGGTAGGCCGTCCGGAAGCCGAACTGGATCTGAACGTATTTGGTGATATTGATGGCCATCAACTGCGCGAGGGAGATATAGTCGAGCATCAGGGCGTTGTTGACCTGGCTGGTGTTGTAGTCATAGCCCTGGCGGGAGAAGGTAAGCTCGGTATAGGACCCGATTATTTTCGCGGGTGGCGACAGGAAGATGCCTGCATGGAACCCGGTGTGCGTGCTGCCGTTGATATCCGAGGCGTGGGTGACGTTGGCGAAATTGAGGCCGCCGCGGAAGCCGATGCCAATGATGTGGTGTTCTTTTTTCGGGGCGGCCGATCGTTTGGTGCTGTCATTTTGGGCGAGGCCGAGGACGGGGAGCAGCAGAAGGACGAAGAGCGATGTTGGGGTTGCTTTCGGGCGCATGGGTTTTTATTTGTTCCGAAGCTACGCTGGCTGCGAGCCTGCGTCAATAGAACGAAAGTTAGGCTCAGGCGTGTGGGGATTTTAGCGGAAGGCTTTGTTGATCGCTTCCGTGCGATTCTGGACGTGCAGTTTTTCGTAGATGCGATGGATGTGTTGGCGAACCGTACTGGTGGAGATGGTGAGCTGGTCGGCGATCTCCTTGTAGAGGAGGCCGCGGGACAGCAGCTGAAGGATCTCGTTTTCGCGGGAGGAGAGGGCCTCGGCGACGGGTGCTGATGACTTTGAGGATTCGTGCTGGAAGTTTCGGACCAGTTTGCGGGCGATGTTGGAGCTCATGGGTGAGCCGCCTTCGTACAATTCCTTCAGCGCCTCGATGATGTTGACCAACCCGGTGTTTTTGAGCAGGTAGCCCGAGGCTCCGGCCTTGAGGGCTTCGAAGACCTTTTCGTCGTTCTCATAGACCGTAAACATCATGAACTGGGTACGGCCGGCCTTTGGAGCGGTTTGCCGGATGCATTCGATGCCGTTGACGCCGGGGAGATTGATATCCATGATAACAATGTCGGCCTGCAGACGGGGGATGGCTTCCATGGCTTCTTCCGCTGTCTTGAAAGTGTCGAGGACGACGAATTCGGGGTTCAGGGCGAGAAAGTTCTTTAACCCTTCACGCACCTCGTCGAGGTCTTCTACTATGATGAGGCTGATAGACATTGGGAGCTTTGCTTTGAAGCTACTGGTAAATGGGTGACGCAACAATAGTACGAAAGTTAGTGGGGGTCTACAGCGGCACGGACAGCCGGACCGTGGTGCCCGGTCCGGTGTAAATATACAGGGTTCCACCGAGGTCACCGATACGCCGTTGCATGTTATTGAGGCCGTTGGCAAAAGGACGGATGCTTTCCCGGTCGAAGCCGATGCCGTCGTCTTCGATGGCAACGATGAGACACCGTCCTGGCTGGACGATCATCCGGATCACCACCCGTTCGGCCTGGGAATGCTTGACGATATTGTGCAGGGCTTCTTTGATGGTCAGGTAGACATTGCGCCGGAACTCGCCGCTGACGAAACAGGAGGGCATCTCGGCGGGAGATTCCACCTGGCAGCGGATACCCGCCTGCAGCAGGTATTCGGCCGCATAGCTGCGGGTGTAGGACAGCAGATCGCTGAGGGAATCGTTCCTTTCGTTCAGGGCCCAGACGATCTCGCCCATCTTGTCGATCATCTCATGGGAATAGCGCCTGATCCCGGTGATCTCTTCTTCGATGGGAAGCTGTTGCTGCTTTTTTATCCCGATGGTCTCGCTCAGGAATTTGATCCTCGAGAGCCCGGCGCCCAGCTCGTCGTGCATGTCGGTGGCGATGCGCGTTCTTTCCTTTTCGATGGCCTGCTGGCTTTCCAGCTCGAGGCGCTGGCGGAGCAGGCGGCGGCGGATATAAGTGCGGATGAGCCAAATCGTTAGGACGATGAGAACGAGGGCCGCGGCGATGCGAAATCCGATCGTCTGCCACCAGGGCGGGCGGATCACGAATGCGTAACTGGAGCCGGCGTCGGGGTAGTCGCCGGCCAGGAACCGGACCTTTACCCGCAACGTGTACTTTCCCGGTGGTAAATTAACGAAATGGATCGCCGACTCCGGGGTCAGCGGGCTCCACCGGCGGTTGCTGCTGCCTTCCAGCAGGTACGAGTACCGGGTTTGCGCCTCGTCGATATAGCTGGTCACGCCGATGTGAAAGGTGATGGTGCTATGATCATAGGGCAGCGTCAGGGTCATCCGGCTGGTGTCCGGGGAGAGCGTATTGTCTACCAGCACTTGCGAGAAAAGGACATGGGGCTGATAGTCGGGACCTTTTGCGGGGAAGGGCCCGGCCTTCATATAGCCCTGCATCACCAGGGCCCAATGCGTTCGCCGGCGGGTCGAAAAGACACGATAGACACCCTGATAATTATCGTGACTGTACGTGAGATCGTCGATGGTAAACCGGGAGTCGTCGTAACGGATGCGGTCCAGACCGGCGGGGGTACAGGCCCAGACCGTATTGTCGGGGTCACAATGAAGATAGTTGATGAAATTCTCCGAGAGGCCGTTGCCGGTGGTGAGATGCTGGATGGATCGTAAGCGGAGCCCCTCGAAGAAGAGGCAATACAGGCCATGGTCCCTTGTTCCGATATAGACATGACCGGCGGTATCGATGGTGATGGACCGGGCGCTGCCTCCGGGTACGTTGTGGAAGCTGGCCAGGGTTTGAAGGCTCGTCCTATGCGGCGTGATGCCAAAGACGAGTAGCTTATCATCGCGGGTGACGGTCCAGATGCGTCCCTTTGGGTCGACCGCCGCCTCATCGCATAGGTAGGGCAGGGGAACCTGCAGGGGCCGGCGAAGCGGGGCTGTCTGGCCGGCTGGGATGACGGTGAGTTTCCTGCCGACGAGGATCAGATCGCCTTTCGGGTCAAAGCACCCGTTGCCGTATTCAAAGGAGCTGTCATGTCCGATCGGGGTGATGCGATAGCGGTGACCGGGAAGGAACTGCATTGCATAAAGATCGGCGCCCGCCACGAACCAGGCGCTTTTGCCGATGTACGGACGGCCATTGATCGGGATCGGGCCGTCCGGCAGGAAGAGCTGCTGGGCGCTGTCCCTTTCCTGCAGGAGCAGGAGTGCCCGGCGGTTGGCGTCATAGAACCACACCGAGTCGGTGCCCGGCGCGACCCAGAGGTCGCTGACGGTGAACCCCGGGCGGGGGGTGGAATACCAGGCGACCGGCCGCTCCGGCCATTTGACGATCCCGTTGCGGTCGTTGGCGAGCCAGAAGTTGCTCTCTCCGTCCTGCAGGATTCCCACCGTAACGCCGGGCGGGAGACCATTGGCTGTAGTGAGATCTTGTGCCATCCCAGTGGCAGCATCGATGCGGAGGAGCCGTTGATCGGTGGAGAGCCACAGGTCATGGCGGCGATCGGAATAAAGATATTGGGAGAAAAGCGGGCCGGCTGCCTGCCATGGCGCCGGCATCGGGCGCAGGCGGATCGAGTCCGACTGCAGGGCGACGGGGTCGAGCCAGCGAACTCCTTTTGCCGTAGCGATAAAGACGCTGTCTCCTGCGGTCTTGAGCAGATGTAAATACTCGGGTCCTTTGGCCGTGGCGTTGAGCTTTTGGGATCTCAGGTCATAGAGCAGGAGAGAACCGGGGCCGGGAAAGGCGCCCATGTATTGATCGGTCAGGAGCAGGAGGCGATGGTTTGTTTCAACCGCCTGGACGATCGGGCCATTCTCGGTGCGGCCCCGGTCGTCGGTCAGTGGGACGCGCATGAAGCGGTTCTGCCGATAGCGAAAAAGCCCTCCGTCGGAAATGGCGTAGATGAAGCCGTCGCTGCAACGGATGAGCTGGTTGATCACCGGGTAGAAGCCGTCGGCGGTGTGTACGTCCCTGACGACGCCATGGACGAGGCAATGCAGGGCCGGCCCATTTGGGACGATCCACAGGGAGTCGTCGCCCATCTCCATGATATCGTTGACCAGGCTTGCGGCCAGGCCGTTGTCGGTGGTATAGTTGATGAACCTGCTGCCGTCATAGACGCTCAGCCCACCGAAGGTGGCGATGTAAAGGCGGCCGCGGCTGTCCTGGTAGAGACTACGGGTACGGTTGTTCACGAGGCCATTCTTTGGGGTGTAGCGTGCAAAGGGATATTGCTGCGCATAGGAACTATGAACAAGGAGGACCAGCCATAGTAAGGTCAGCGGGCGGCGCATGCGGGGTTTGCTAGCTGAATGAAGTTAGGAAAAATTAGTAGTATTGAAGGATGAGAACGATACTTCTATTGCTGGCATTCTTTGGCGGGAGCCGTTTGCCATTGGCGGACGTGCCGCCCGATCGCGTAAATCTTCTACCGGCTTCGGCCTTGCATCCTTTTGGCCGGTATATCCTTACGCCGGCCGGCGAGATCGAACTGATCGGGAGTGCGGTCCATTTTGGATTTCAGTTCTCGGGCGCCGGCTGTGCTGTCTACCTGCATCTTGCGGATACGGCCGGCCACCAGTATCTGCAATACGAGCTGGATGGCGTCTACCAGGGACGGGTGCGGGTTCAGGGTACGGCTCCCCTGCTGATCCGGGCAGGGGTCAGGGGTGTTCATACCGCATGGGTCTACAAGACGACGGAGGCGACGAGCGGGCCCATCTTTGTTGAAAAGATAGCAGGGCAGGGGCTGGCGGCATTGCAGCGGTCCGAGGCCCCGGTGATCGAATTCATCGGGAACAGCATCACGTGCGGAGCCGATGCGGATACGTCGGCAACCCCTTGCGGAGCAGGTCAATATTCCGATTATCATAACGCTTATTATGCTTACGGTCCGCGGGTGGCCCGGGCGTTAAAGGTCAATTATTTTCTGAGCAGCGTGAGCGGCATCGGCATCTATCGCACCTGGAACCGGGATGCGCCGTCGATGCCGGCGGTATATGAGCATGCGGATCTGAGCGATACGGGCCGGAGGCCGTGGGATTTTGCACGATACCGCCCGGCCGTTGTCAGCATCGCACTGGGGACGAACGATCTTAGCAAGGGGGATGGGAAGGTGGCCCGGGCGCCATTTGACAGTGCGCGATTCGTGGGTGAATATGTGAAGTTTGTCCGGCTGGTGAAGACGAAGTATCCTTCGGCGCGGATCGCATTGCTGAGCAGCCCGATGGTGGGGGGAGCGGACCGGGAGTTGTTGCAGCGTTGTCTGACGGCCGTGAAGACGGCGATCGATTCATTGTATGCCAGGGGGCGGCCGGTGGCGCTTTTCTTTTTCGAGCCGATGACTCCGCGGGGATGTTCATATCATCCGAGTGTGGAGGATCATGCGTTGCTGGCGGCGCAGCTGGAGCCGTTCTTCAGGAGATTGTTGATGGAGTGAAGGCTGCCATTGCGAGAGATGCGGCTTGGCTATTGCGCGAGATGCGGCGTGAGCTGACGAATGAGGGCCGTTCGAGCTTTTAGCTGCCCGGGTTGCACCAGGGGATAGAACTGATCGTGGGTGGAATGAAAACCCATATAGAAGCACCACCAACCGAGGCTGAGCCAGGGGATGGCGGCGGCTTCGGCGTCGCTGAGAGGGCGGATGCTGCGGTAGGCGGTGAGGAACGTGTTGAAGGCCTGGCCGGCGGCCGTGCGGGTCTGCCGGTTGAAGTAGACGTCGAGGTCGAGATGGGTACGGAAGGTCATGAGATCGTTAATGAGCCAGCCATGACCGAAGAAATCGAAGTCGAAGAGGGTGGGGGTGTCGTTGGCGAAATGGAAATTTTTGGGTAGGAGATCATAATGACAAAAGCCCGTGGAGAAGCTGGCGGTGTCGGTTTGGGTCAGATGGATGATCGTCTTGCCGGCGGCTTGTTGCCACCAGTCATATTCTTCCGGTAAATCGGCGAAAAAGGGTTCGATGTGCCTGAGGGGCTTTGTCAGGGTCGTTTCGGGATCGAATGTCCATCTTTTATCGCTGAGTGGAATGGTCGATGAGACCTCATGAAAGCGGGCCAGCTGGTGGCCGAGGCTTTGTAATTGGGTTTCGTTGAGGATGGCGACGGAATTCCCCGGGGCGTAGGAGAAAAGGACGCCATGACGCTCGCCTTCGGCGGCGGCGAAGGTGTGAAGATATTGTCCGGTGCTGTCGGGGACCGGGTAGGAGAGGGAGACACCGGCCTGTTTCGATGCAAGAAGCAGTTCGATCTCGGCAACGATCTGCGAGCGGGTGCGGTGGCTGGGGCGATAGATGCGGAGAATAAATTTTTCCGTTGCCGTTATAACCTCATAGGTATCGCCGACGCCGCGGACAAGGAAATGGCATTGTGTGCCGGCAAAGCCGTATCGTCGCCCGATGTAATCGGCCAGCGCTTCAGGCGATAAGGTGGAATAAACAGCCGGGAAAAGAGAAGGCATCTTATTTGGTATCGAAGGCCCGCAGGCGGGTGAATTTATAGCCGCCGCCATCGCCTTTTGTCACCTGGTACATCAGGGTGCGGGTTCCGCCGGTAGGCTTGTCATCCGCATCCCCCGTATTATAGATCGGGAATCGCTGGAGAAGGCTGCCCTCGAGCAGGGTGAACTGATCATGTCCCTTATATCCCTTGTTCACCTTGGGGTCATAGGAGACATCGGGAAGGTAGCAGGGAACGAGCGATTTATTCGCCTCGGAGAGGAGGCAATAGACGGTGCCGTGGACGGCGTTGGAGTCGGAGTAGATGACCATCAGGAGGTCGGGATAGCTGTCACTGTTGAGATCGTCCACCTGGGTGGCATAGAGCCGGCCTTTGAGGGGGAAATCCAGCGGGTGGACATCGGTCTCCATACCGATGGGGCGGATCGAGATCGGGTTCTCGGTGAGGCTGTGGTTCCGACAGGTGACGCGGTAACCGACCTTGCCTATTTTCATCGTGGTATCGATCTTATTAAAGCTCAGCGTCTGGGCCCCGGCGTTGAGAGTGAACAGGGCGGTGAGCAACCAAAGAAGGTACTGGTATTTTGGCTTCATTTGCTAAAGATAGCCTATATTCATTACATGAAATACAACCTACTACTGGTGTTGCTTGCTATCGCTCTTTTTGACTCCTGTAAACCCCAGCCCGACGCTGTTCGGATGAATGGCACCTGGCGGCTGGTTTCGGGAACGACGATCACCAAGGGCGTCCCTACGGTAACCGACTACACGAAGGATACGAAGTTCATCAAGATCATCAACGACACCCATTTTGCCTTTTTAAAACACGACCTCCATCCGGCAAAGGACTCGTCCAATCATTTCGATGCGGGCGGCGGCAGCTACACGCTCAATGGCAATCAATATACGGAGCATCTCGACTATTACAGCGATCACAACTGGGAGGGAAAGCCTTTTACCTTTACGGTCACCATCAGCAACGATACCCTGACGCAGCGGGGAATGGAGAAGGTAGAGAACGAGAATATCGATCGGGAAATAATCGAACGGTATGTACGGGAAGGGAAATAAAATCCTTGTTGCGGGCCTGATCCTTCTTTGCGCGTTCCAGTTCCCGCAGCAGCGGATAGGCGTAGGTTTCGATACCGTCCGGGTAGAAGGCGGGCTGATCTCCGGCTCGGTGAATTCTACCGGGAACATCCATGTTTTTAAAGGCATTCCATTTGCCGCGCCCCCGATAGGCGGCCTGCGGTGGAAGGCGCCGCAGCCTGTCCGGTCCTGGACGGGTGTCAAATCCTGCGTGGCCTTTGGGCCGAGCCCGATGCAGGCTTCCCCTGCGCCATTTAGTATGTGGTCGGAAGAATTCTTAATTCCCAAACAGCCGATCAGCGAGGATTGTCTTTATCTGAATGTATGGACGGGTGCTGCGGGTCCGGCGGAGAAGCGCCCGGTGCTGGTATGGATCTACGGGGGCGGATTTGTCAGCGGTGGCAGTGGGGTGCCTATCTATGATGGAGAGGCCATGGCGAAGAAAGGTATCGTATTTGTGAGCATCAACTACCGGGTTGGGATATTCGGTTTCTTTGCGCATCCCGTGCTGACGAAGGAGTCTGGTCACCAGGCTTCGGGCAACTATGGGTTGATGGACCAGGTCGCCGCCCTGAAATGGGTACAAAAGAATATCGGGGCCTTTGGCGGCGACGCGGGCAATGTGACCATTGCCGGTCAGTCGGCGGGGTCGATGAGTGTCAACGCGCTTGTCGCTTCGCCGCTTGCCAGGGGATTGTTCAAACGGGCGATCGGCGAAAGCGGCGCCAGCTTCACGCGGGGTAATTTGTCGCTTGCGGATGCCGAGGGGGAGGGAATGAAGGTGATGGCATCGTTGAAGGCTGCCTCGCTGAGCGATCTCCGCGCCCTTTCAGCGGACCAACTTTTAAAGAGTTCGTCTGAGCTCAGGGGACCAATTATCGACGGCTATGTGCTTCCGGATGACATTGACCATATTTTCAAGTCCGGGAAGGAGAACCGGGTGGACCTGCTGACAGGCTGGAACCAGGACGAGGGGCTTGTATTCGGACCGATGAAGAATGCGGAAGAGTTCCGGAAGGATGCTCATCTGGCTGCGGAGATGTCTGCCTACTGGGCGAATTTTGTGGCCACGGGGAATCCGAATGGGGCGGGGCTGCCGGCCTGGGATCGTTATACGATGACCGACAAACGGATCATGGTGCTTGACAAGGTGTCGGCGAGCCGGCCGTTGCCGGACGCGGATGCGCTGGATCTGCTTTACAAACTACTTTTACCGGGTGCAGGTGCTCGTTTGCGGGTTACGCCATGACGGAACAATAATTGCTTCTTTTCCTTCCATAAAAATGTCATTTATGGAAGAAGCAACGACATCACGCGCAGTAAAATTCGATCGTTATGGGGGTATCGACGTCCTGAACGTCGTGGAGGTTCCGAGGCCCGCGCCGGGAAAGGGGCAGGTGCTGGTGCGCGTCAAGGCGGCCGGTATCAACCCGGGCGAAGGGGCGATCCGGGAAGGGAAGATGGCCTCCAAATGGCCGACGACCTTTCCTTCGGGCGAGGGGAGCGACCTGGCGGGCACGGTGGAGGCCGTGGGGGAAGGCGTTCACGATATTTCCGTGGGCGACGAGATCATTGGGTTTACGGACAAGCGGGCCAGTCATGCGGACTATGTGCTGGTGGAGGCCGATCATCTGACACCACGACCGGCACGGGTCTCCTGGGAACAGGCCGGCGCCTTGTTCGTCGTCGGAACGACGGCGTATGCGGCGGTGAAGGCCGTGGGAGTGAGCGCAGGGGATGTAGTGATCATTTCGGGCGCGGCCGGCGGTGTCGGCACGGTTGCCGTTCAGCTGGCGAGGAATGCCGGAGCGACGGTGATCGGACTGGCCAGTGAGGCGCATCATCCCTGGCTGAAGGACCATGGGGCCATACCAGTGACCTATGGAAAGGGGATGGAGCAACGCATCCTGACGGCGGCCGGAGGAAAGGTCGACGCCCTTATCGATACCCATGGCGACGGCTATGTCGAGATGGCGATGCGGATGGGGATCGCGCCCAGCCGGATCGATACCATCATCGACTTTGAGGCGGCTCAAAAATACGGCGTGAAGACCGATGGGAACCAGGTGGGGGCGAAGGCGGAGGTGCTGGCCGAGCTGGCGGAGCAGATCGCTACGGGACGGCTCGAGATACCGATCGCGCATGTTTACCAATTGTCCCAGGTGAGGGAGGCTTACCGGGAACTGGAGAAGCGGCATACGAGGGGAAAGATCGTGCTGGTACCTTAACTACTGCTGCCCGTTGCCGCCGACGCGGCTTTGTTCGTCGTTGGCGCCGCCGTTCCTCCGCTGCGGCTGGCCGCCGGTCGATCTGCCGAAACGATAGACGAAGGTCATGACGATCCTGCGGTTGTCCCAAATCTGATGTGAGTTGGTGAAGCCCTTGTTCAGGTTCGTGTGGCTGGAAAAGCTCATCAGGTACATGGGGTCGCGGAAGTTGAGCTTGACGGAACCCTTGCCTTTGAGCACCTGTTTGGATCCCCCGACGGAAAACATTCCCCTGCCGTCGGCGAGGATCACGCCGCTGATATAATTCTTCGCATAATAGAATCCGCTGAGCTCCGCGGCCCAGCCTTTCCTGAATGCATACTGCGAGTTGAAGCTGGCGTTGTAGGAAGTATAGCTCACGTCGATGTTGGTGCTGTCGACGACGCCTTTGTAGCGGTTGTTATAAGCGTTGAAGAAGAGGTTGAGGTTCCAGCCTTTCAGCAGCTGTTTGCTATAGCTGACGGACAACCCGATGTTCTGCTGGGAGGCGATATTCTGGCTGGTGTTATAAGTTGTGTAGTTGGAGTCGCCCGGGGCCTTGAAAGAGATCACCGCATCGCTGATGATATCCGTGGTCATGGTATAATTGGCCGAGATATTCAGCGTTCCCTTGTAATTGTAGCTAAGCTCGACGTTGTTGCTGAACTGCGGCTGGAGATTCGGATTGCCTTGTTCGTAGGTGTAGCGGTCGAGTTGGAACCGGTAGGGATTCAGGCTTTGGTAGGAAGGTCTTTCGATCCTTCGACCGAAGGAGACGCCAAATGTGTTGTCTTCATTTGTCTTGTAGGTAAGATATGCGGTGGGGAAAAGCTGGATGTAATGCTTTTTAAAGCTGACGCTCTTTACGGTTTGGTCGCCCTGGGTATTGGTCTGTTCGGCCCGGACGCCCAGCTGCAGGGAGAGTTTGTTGATCTTCTGCTGCCAGTTGATGTAGGCCGCGTTGATATTCTCTTTGTAGATAAAATGGTTGCTGATCGCGGTGTCCGCCACCCAGGCCTTTGCCGTGTTATCGTAGAGGGAATAGATGGCGTTGTTGTCCGTGCGTACATCGCTGGTCTTGATACCCGCTTCGAGGGTGGTCTTGTCGCTGAGGACTTTTTTGTAGTCGGATTTGAAGCTGTAGATATCTATTCGCGAGGGGAGCAGACCGTCGAGCAGGTAGGGGGCGTCGGAGGGGATATTATCGGCATTGTACAAATAGTTGTTGCTGGTGATCGTGCCCTTTGTGTCGAAGAAGATATAGTCCGCGTCGACGGTCCACTCGCTGCCTTTTCCGTCCAGCTTATGGGTGTAGTTGCCGTTGAAGCCGAGATGTGTCTGGGGCGTCCTGTTGAGCGACTGGGCCCTATTGTACTGGACGAAGTTGTGCAGGCTGTCGAAGAAATCGGTGGTTGTCAGGGAAGTATACCATTGTTTGTCGATCGTTCCGTTGACGGCGATGCCGAAGGTGGTGTTCTTGTCGGCGAAGTAGTCGATGCCGGCGCGGAAGTTCTGTCCGCGATCGTCGTACCGGCCATAGGAATGCTGTACCGAATAGCGGTCGAAGGGAGTGTTTGCGTTTTGTCGCAGGCTGCTGTTGCTATTGTTGTCGCCAAAGCCTTCCCACCAGGCGTAGCCATAATTTCCAAAGACGTTGAACTTGCCCTGTCGCCAGTTGAAATTGATGCTGTTCGGTGTTTTGAAATACCGGGCGATAATGGCGCTGAGCGTGATGGAGCCGTTGAAGCCGTTGTTCTTGTTCTTTTTGGTAACGAGATTGATCACGCCTGAGTTGCCGGCGGCGTCGTATTTGGCCGGCGGCTGGCTCATGATCTCGATCTGGTCGAGCTGGCTTGCGGACATGTTCTTGAGATAGTTGGCGAGATCGGTCGGGCTCAGATAGGTGGGCTTGCCGTCTATAAAGATCTTCACGCCCGGTTTGCCCTTGAGACTGATGTTGCCGTCGTTATCGACCATCACGCCGGGGGATTTTTCCAGCACCTCGAGGGCGGTGAGTCCGCCATTGGTGGGTGAGGCGTCGACGTTGACGACCGTTTTATCGATCTTGTTCTCGATCGGCGGCCGGCGGCCTACCACGGTGACCTGGCTGAGTGTGACCCGTTTGACAGTGTCGGCGGGTTTGCCGGTCGTGTCTTTGACACTGCTTTTGGCGGAGCCCGGGGCACTGCCTTTGACGGAGCCCTGGCCGAAGGCAGTTGTGATGAATAAGGTGACAGTTAGAAGGATGGTCAGGGACTTCATGCCGCAATTTTTTTAGAATATCCCATATTGAAAAGCAAAAAGAGGATAGATGGGATAAATCAAGGACGAAACGTTTCGTGGAATGTTGCATGAAGAAGCCCCCGATCTTTCGGGGGCTTCGATGGGTTCGGGATCAGGCTTTGAGGTTGGCTTCGGCCCCGAAGGCCTGGTCGATCACGATCTTCCAGGTCCCGTCGGGTTGCTGTTTCATCACTTCGATGCCTTTGGCGCTGATCTTTACTTCGCCGCCGTCGCTGATGCTCCATTCGGAGCGCCCGAGGGCGATATCGCCGGTTTGGAGACAGTATACCGTCCTGATCTCCATTTTGCCTTTGATGGACAATATCGAGCGGATCGATTCTTCGAACTGCGTCCTTCCGGTGGCGGTTTTTCCCGGTTGAGGCACGATAATCCCGGTTTCATCGTACATGCTCAGGACAGTAGCGACATCGCCGGTGTTGAAGGCAGCTGCAAGCGTAGCGTGGGCGTCTTCGGCCCGTTTGGGTAAATTCATGGTTTTTGTTTTTACGTGTTTTTGATTTACGCGAGGATGGGAGAGAGGTCTTTTTCCGTGTAGACCTTTTTAGCCAGTGCGGCGGCCTGCTCATAGACCTTGCTGAACAGGAAGGGGCCCATGCTGATCCGGCGGACGCCGAGTGTCTGTAAGGTTGATAGATCGGGCAGCCCGGGGATGGCCATGACGTTGACCGGGAGACTTGTCGCATTGACCACCTGTTGGATATCGGTTGGACCTGCGATGCAGGGAACGAAGATGCCGTCGGCGCCGGCCGACGCGTAGAGGCTGATGCGGCTGAGGGTTTCGGGGAGGGCCGTGGGGCTATCCAGCAGGAAGGCGTCCGTGCGGATGTTGAGGAATAGTTTTTTGTTGGTTTGGCTGAGGTGATTGACGACGGCCTCGATGGTCTTTGCAAATTCCTTTGCGGGTTGGAAGGTGCGGCTTGTGCCGGCGATGGTGTCTTCGAGGTTGACCCCCGCGGCGCCGGCGGCATGGATCTGGTCGATGTTGTTTAAAAGGCCGTCGATGCTCCGGCTGAAACCGCCTTCCATATCGACCGTGAAAGGAACATGGATCGTCTCTGTCACTCTTTTGGTCATGCGAACGAGGAGATCGAATGGGAGGTTCTCCCCGTCTTCATATCCGAGAGCGGTGGAAAGGGCGTGACTGGAGAAGCCGATGGCGGGAAAGCCGGCGGCTTCCATGGCCTTTGCGCTTTGTACATCCCAGCAGTTGGCCAGCAGGAGAGGGGCGAGGCCCTGGTGGAGATGAGTGAATGTTTCGTAGTAGCTCATTGTTTTTTTTTGACAAAGCTACCGCCGGTGTGTGACCGAAAATTGTATAAAAAGGAACTATTGCTGCAGCAGCTGATTGACGGGGGAGATGTTCTTCAGATAGGCCGAGGGGGTGAGACCGGTGAAGGATTTGAATTCCTTTATGAAGTGGGATTGATCGAAATAGCCGCTTTCGTAGGCGATGGAGGTGAGCGGCTGGTCATTACGGGCGATGAGCCGGAGGCTGAACTGGAACCGGCGGATCTTGTTGAAGGATATCGGCGTGAGGCCGGTATGTTGAAAGATGAGCTTGTTGAGATAGCGGGACGTGATGCCATGGCGGGTAGCGATGGCATTGATCCGGGTTTCGGGGGTATCGGAGGACGATCCCGACATGCTCTTCAGGATATGGCCGACTTTGTCGATGCGGAAGGATCGTTTTTCGCCACGGGTGAGGCGGCTGAGCAGGAAGGATTCCAGCAGGGCGATGCGCCGAGGCGTTCCGGGTGTTGCCAATAGTTGGCTATGCAATTGTGTGACGGGGTTGCCGAGGATCGCGCCGAGGTCGGAGACCTGGTCGTTGAACTGGCCGATGGCGTCGTCGAGGAAATAGGCGGCAGAGTGGGGGAAGAATTTCACTCCGAGCATGGTGTGGGAACCTGTGGAGCGGATGGCCAGGGGTTTTGTGATCTGGCCCCAGAGCTCGATGCGGGGGTTGGTGTTCTCCGGGGTCGACCAGGAGCCTTCCCCGAGATTGAAGATGATCTCCATATCGCCGCTGGGAAAGACGGTGTCTTCGAAGGCGGTAGCCTGCGCGGACTGGAAGAGATAGTAATGCCGGATATAGGGCCTTAGCATCTCGGATGGAGAGAAGTAGGTGAACTCCATGGGTTGAAAGTACGGCTTTTGCCGTGATGAACAAAGCTAGGAAGGGTGGGGAGGAGGGAATAGTATAAAAAGGAACTATTCCGGAAAAAGGGTATCTTTTTGAGATGAAACGGTACATACCCCTCCTTTTTGGCGCCCAGGTGTTGCTGACAAGCTTTCCGGCGATCGGGCAAACGGCCGGCACCTGCCAAAACCCGGTCGGAAGCTGGAAGAATGGCGCCCAATCTGTTCTGAACATCGTGGCGTTGGACTCGGTTACCGGCGAGATAAAGGGTAGCTTTCAATTGTCCGCCACAGAGCCCGCGTCGCCGGTATCGGGCTGGATCGATCTGTCGCGGCTTGAGTCCGGGAACGGGGATGTCATCCCGATCTCGTTTGCCACCGGCAGGTTGCCCACCGGCGGGATCGAGTCCTGGACGGGCTATTGCCGTGAACTGACAGGCGCGCCAGCCATCACCGTCCTTTGGCAAAAGGTGCACACCCTTGCCAATTCTCCGCGGGAACAAATTGAATCCGGCGCAGATGTTTTCAGCCCCGTTCCCGCTGCGGGACCTGTTCATGCGGACCACGCCGAGATGGTGAGAGCGGAGGCGCATGTGGCGAGAGCCAGTACCTGCCCCAACCAGGGTAAAAGCAAGAACGGAAATCCGCCATCTGCAAAGATCACGGCGCTGAACCTGTTAAAGAACCGTCATTCGGCGCCGAAGAGTTCGGATATGGACGGGAGTGTTACCTTATCCCAGATGTTGAACTCACATGATGATCCCAGTGTCTTTGACCAGGAACAGGGGGCCGCGATCACCGGCGTGCTTTTTGACGTGCGCCGGGAAAAGGGAGAGTCCTGCAATTGCTACTCGACGGACTCGAGCGACTGGGACTATCATATCTATATTTCCAACGGCAAGGCCAAATCCATCTTTGATTGTGCGGTGGTCGAGATGACCCCGTTTTCGCGGAGTATTCATCCGGAGTGGACTTTTAACTTTGTCAGGGGTCTGAAGGGAAAGAAGGTGAAGGTTACCGGTTGGCTGCTCTTCGATTTCGAGCACACGGGTCAATCGTTTGGAACGAATCCCAATACCGGGGCTCCCAATCGTCATACCGTATGGGAGATCCATCCCGTGACGGGGGTCACTCCCCTTTAGGTGACGGTTTGGGAAAGAGCCGGTGGTTAGCGATAACCGGCTGCCTGGATCTCGAAGAGTTCGGCATAGCGGCCGGCCGCCTTCAGGAGTTCGTCATGGCTGCCCAGTTCGGTGACGCGGCCGTCGGCGATGACGGCAATGCGGTCGGCGATCCTGACGGTGGAGAAGCGGTGGGAGATGACGATGCCGATGCGGCCTTTGAGATGTTCTTTCAGTTCGGCGAAGATGGAGGCTTCGGCCTCGGGGTCGAGCGAGGAGGTCGGTTCATCCAGGATCCAGATATCCGCGTTGCGGTACATGATGCGGGCCAGGGCGAGGCGCTGCCATTCGCCGCCGGAGAGATCGTGCCCTCCTTCGAACAGCCTGCCTACCTTCGACTCGAGGCCGTTCGGCAGCTTTTTTACCACCTCTTCGCTGCGGGAGTCCTTTATTGCCTTGGCGATGCGGCCGTCATCGGCGGCGATGTAGGGCCAGCCCATGATGATGTTCTCTTTTACGGAAAGCTCATAGGTGGCGTAATCCTGGAAGAGAACGCCGATGCGGCTGCGGAGGGCTTCGGGATCCATCTCTTTTACGTCGACGCCGTCGATGGTGACGGCGCCTTTCTCCACATCATAAAAGCGCAACAGCAGCTTCACCAGGGTACTCTTCCCGGCTCCGTTCTCGCCCACCAACGCGATCAGCTCGCCGCTGCGGATTCGCAGATCGAGCCCTTCCACGGCCGGGGCATTACCGCCGGGGTAGGTGAAGGTGATGTTGTCAAAGGCAATGGTGGTAATGTTGCCCGGGGAGAGGAGTTTGGGTTGTTGGGGCACTGGCAGCAGCGGGCCGATGGCGAGGAAAGAGAAATAGTCATCGAGGAAGGTCGTGTGTTGGTCGACGGCGACAAAGGTGCTGGTGATCTGCCCCAGGGTTCCGGAGACGGCGGTGAAGGCGCCGATGATCAGGACTACACCGCCAGGATCGATCGAGCCGGCAATGCCGCGAAGGGCGACGAAAACATAAGCGAGACCGAGAATGGTTCCGGAGACGATGCCGCTGAGCATGGAGGTTCGGACGCCTGCCGCATATATCTTTTCCCGTTGCCGGAAGAGGTCTTCGGAGAGATTGCGGTGTCTGCCCAGCAGGTAATCGCCGAGGACGAAGGCTCGGATCTCTTTTATCGACTTCGGCAGGATGAACATATCCCCGATGTATTGCCGCTCGCGTTCTTCCGGGGTCTCTTTATAGAAATGTTTATAGAGCTTCGAGGTGATGCGGCTTTCGATGATCAGAGAGAGCAGGGAAGCCGACAGGGCGAGGACGACGAGGAGGTAGTGCAGGCTGGCCAACAGGCCGGCCATGAGAATGATGGTGACGATGTTTCCGGACAGGCCCAGTACGCTCCAGGTAAGATCACCGGGCCGCCAGTTGACGTCGCGTTTGGCGCGGGAGAGGCGGTCGTGCCAGTCGGAGTTGTCGAAATTGCCCATATCGATCGTCGCAGCCTTGGCGAGCAGACGGCGTTCGGCTTCCAATTCGACGCGGCGGACAAAGAGGTTGCGGCCGTACCCGATATAGGCGCCGGCGGATCGCTGGATCACGATGGTGATCCAGAGTCCGAGGATGAGGGGAAGGATATCGTGGAACTGTGTGGCATGGAGGCGGGCGCCTGCGATGACATTGACGAGCTTTGCGCTGAGGTAAACGGAGATGGGAGGCATAACGGCGTTGAACATGCCGAGCAGGGTATAGCGTAGCAGCAGGCGGGGAGAGGCGGCCCAGGCAAGAGCCATGCCCATTTGCAGATTTTTCCGGACTCGGTGGATGCGGCTTCCTTTGCGGATGATGCGGATTCCCATTTATACAAGATAAGCGAAAATGGGGACTTTCAGATGGCGCTACATGGGGCGATAGTTGACGGCTTCGGGCCGGAGGGAAAGAAGGGGTTGATTGTTGCACAGCGCCCGCTGTGCGGGGCGTTGCTGCAGTCGTTGAGGCCTCGATTTTTCGAGCTGGGCGTGCTGCCGTTCCTGCAGCATACGTTGATAGGGGGTCATGCGTTGTTCGCGGGTCAATTGGACCGGGCGTTTTGTTTCGGGCGATTTCCTTATCCTGTTAAAGAAAAAAACAAGACCGACAAGCAGGGCCAGCAGGGAGATCGCATCGCCGCGCAGGTGGACCGGGCCAAAGCCGGTATTCAGATCGGCATTGATACCCAGCGACGCCAGGCTTTTGAGGATACGGGGAGGGAGGCCGACCTGAGCTGCATAGGCAAGCAGGCCGCCGGCCGTCAGGCAGAGGAGCAGCAGGAAGGTTCCGGTGAAGACGGCACTCAGCCGGTGGACCAGTTCGTGTCCGATGGGAACGCCGCGGACGATGGATGCGATGAAGACCACTACGAAGTAGCTGATCATAAACAGACAGGGGACCAGGATCAGGTCGATGGTAAATGACAGGTGGACGGGAATATCGAGGATGGTAAGGCTGGGTGTCAGGGTCGCCTGACCCGCGATGCGGGAAACGCCAGGCGCAACCCATCCCTGGCCGGGGAAGACGCAGGCCACAAAGAGCAGAAGCACAATAACCACGGCGGGAAATGGTCGCTTTCCGCCAGCTTGAGTTGCCATACCTGTAAGGGTTCAAATATTATACCAGTGTATTCCCCGCTTCTGCCGCATTGACCGGATAGATGTCTTGATGACATTTAAAAGCCGGTGCGCCGGACATTCTGTCGATCCACTTTTAGTAAGCCTTATAACAGCATTGGCAATCAGTCAGATAGAGTTAATGATCAGAATCGGGAAGGCTTTTTGCAGGACAGGTTGAAAAAGGGAGATCTAATGGCAGAAACCTGGAACAAACGAGAACGGGAAAGAAACAAACGGCAGAAGAAAAAAGAGAAGATGGAAAAGAAACAGGACCGTAAACAGACCAAAGGCCATCATGACTGGACTGAGATGCTGGCCTATGTTGATGAGAACGGGAACCTGTCTTCGACACCGGTCGATCGTCCGTCGTAATACCTTTTCTGAGCCAAGAAGCGATGCCCACCCAATGGTGGGCATCGTTGTTTGTCTTAAATACCCCTTTGTCTGTCGCATTCGCCCCTTTTACCGGCGGTTCGCGCGGTGTAACTTGATTGAAAATACATTACCATGACTAAGCTGTTTTTTTGGCTGGGCGCCTGCTGGCTTCTCTCTCTTTCGGGCAAGGCCCAGCGACCGGCAGGGTGGGAACTGGACAAGATGCCGTCGGACCTCGAAACGGAGCTGGCGCTGCGGGCTTTACCGCCGCATCTGCGCGGTGGCGCCACGGTCTACCTGCTGGACCCGGTGAAGGGTTACTACGTATCGCGTAAGGGGACGAACGGGTTTATCTGTTTCATCGACAGGACGGATTGGGAATGGGGCGAATTCCGGAAGGATGTCTTTGCGCCCATTTCTTACGATGCCGAAGGGGCCCGGACGATCTTTCCGACCTATCGGGACGCCGCCGCGATGCGGGCATCCGGCAAATTCACGGCGATGCAGGTCAGGGATACCATTGTTGCCCGCATCCATAAAGGAATTTACCGGGCCCCGGCCCGGACGGGTGTGTCCTATATGGTAGCGCCGATCATGCGGGTCTATACCGGTAATCCCGGGGATAACAACGTGGCGACCATGAGCATGCCGCATTGTATGTTCTATGCGCCGTACGTGTCGGAATCCGATGTGGGCATTGGTAACGATTTCCCGAAAGGACCCGCGCTGGTGAACCCGGGGAATACGTTGCTGGGGGCGCGAAAGGGGCCGTTCGGGTACATTATCATGGCGCTGAATGAGGATGCGGCGGCGAAGATCCGGGCGGATGGAAAAGACCTGCTGAAGCGGCTTGCCGCGTACAGCCCTTATTTTAAGCTGGAGGACGCCCCGATGCATCACTGAGCAAATGCTATCTTTGGCGACGCATGAAAACCCAATCTTTCCAATTAAAAGTATCGCCGGCGATCGGCGCCGTCTCGGCGGAATATTTCCTGCCGGAGAAGAGCCAGTCCCTTTTCACGCTTGCCCATGGTGCGGGCGCGGGAATGGATCATTCATTTATGGTCCAACTGGCGACTTCCCTGGCGGCTGCCGGCGTGGCCACCCTGCGGTTCAATTTTCCTTTTAAAGAGAATAAAAAGGGGAGGCCCGACACTCCTACCGTAGCGCATGAGACGATCGCCGCAGCGATCCATCACGCCCGTGATTCCCATGCTTCCCTGCCGCTGTATGCAGCGGGCAAATCCTTTGGCGGGCGGATGACCTCGCAGTATCTCGCTGCGCATCCCGATCCGGCCGTGAAAGGGATCGTCTTCTATGGCTTTCCTTTGCATCCCGCGGGAAAGCCGTCCATCGACCGGGCCGAGCATTTGAAAGAAGTAAAAGTGCCCATGCTGTTCCTGCAGGGGAGCCGGGATGAACTGGCCCACTGGGATCTGATCGAGCCGGTTTGCGCCGCGCTGCCGAAGGCAACGCTGGTAAAGATCGAGGGGGCCGATCATGCCTTTAAGGCTGGGAAGAAAGATGTGATGTCAGTGCTGGTGAAGGAGACGATTGCTTTTTTACCATCCTGGCGGTCTGGTGGTTTCCCGTATGGCTCCAACCAGGGGGCATGAAGATATACAGGACTTTGTTTTTGATCCCCGGCGCCCTTGCCACATCTTTTGCGAGGTAATAGATCTCGCCAAAGTACACGTCCCAGAAATTGTTGGGGTTCATTTTGCGGGTGATGCCGTATTCGACGGGAACCTCATTCTTCTCGTGCTGGAAGGTGCGAAAGAGGCGGTCCCAGATATTGAGCAGGTTGCAAAAATTGGTATCCATATACAGCGGGTTTCGCGCGTGGTGCACCCGGTGGTGGGAAGGGGTCATGATGATCCGGTTGAGGAATCCGAGCCGCGCGTTTGGCAGGATGTTTTCCCCAATATGGATAAAGGCGCCCCATGTCCCATCGATGAACATGATGAAGAACAGCAGGGGAGGGTTGACGCCTGCAAGGATGCAGATGGAGGTCCGGATGACGTCGGCATAGGGACCTTCAAGGAAGAAATGCGCATAGCCGACGGAGAGGTTCATGCTTTGCGGAGCGTGGTGGGTAGAATGCAGGCACCAGAACAGCCTGACCTTGTGTGCCAGGTAATGATAGATGAAATGGGCAAATTCCCAAACGATGTAGCCATAGATCAGCCAATACCAGGTGAAGCTGGACTTGAGGATCGCACGCTTTTCGAATAACCCGATGCAAAATGCGATGGCGGCAATGGAGATGAATCTTGAAAGGAACCGGTTGCCGATAAAGATCAGAAAGGGGATCTTATAATCTTCGATCCGGAATTTCTTGTACAGAATTGCGCGGAGGATCTCAAGCAGCAAGATGAATGGGATCACCGGGGAGATCGCGCCCAGGATGCCATCCAGGGTCAGGAGGGCTTTGTAGTTGCCGGTATGTGCCATGTCCAGCAGGGATCCGAGGCCGAGAAAGGAGATGAGTTCCTGGTATAATTCGTTGAAGAGTTTCATATGGCAAGTCAGAGTCAGGTAAAAATAGGATTTTCCCGTTAACTTTATCGAAAAATGGTCTTACCGATTGGCGACGATAACAGGGACAGGAGAACCACCCCAATCGTCAACTATCTTCTCATAGGGCTCAACCTCTTTGTATTCATTTATTATCAACATTGGGGGCATGACCTACGGTTTACGTATGCCTACGCCGCAGTACCGGGGGAGATTCTCACGGGGCAGGATATCGTCACGCGTTCGGGACTGCAGGTTACGCCGATCCCGGTCTTTCTGACCTTGTTCACTTCGATGTTCCTGCATGGGGGGATCGGGCATATTGCCGGCAATATGTTATTCCTTTTCGTCTTTGGGGATAATGTAGAAGATGCGATGGGGCATCTCAAATACCTTTTCTTTTATTTATTATGCGGGATGCTGGCGGGGCTGAGCCATGTATTCACGGTCGCCATTCTCGGTGATAACCCGTTTACCCCCAGTCTCGGCGCCTCCGGCGCTATCTCCGCGGTGCTGGCCGCCTATGTGCGATTGTTCCCGGGTAAAAGGGTCTTTCTGTGGATCTTTCTTTTTATCGTTCCCGTTCCCGCATTCGTGGCCGTTGGGGTATGGTTTGCTTTCCAGGTGGTCGATGGATTGGGGATGCTGGGTGGCCAGCAGTCGGATGGTATCGCTTATGCGGCACATATCGGCGGCTTTGTTTTTGGATTGTTGCTGACGCGGATGTTTGCGGGAAGATATCGGGCGAGGAGAGGGTATTGATGATACCGTTCATCTGACCAGCACCATCGTGCCTTTTTTGGAAATGATCCTGCCGGTATAGTCGGTTCCTCTCAGGAGCCACAGGTAGGCATTGCTCTCCTGTAATCTTCCCTGTATCCTGCCATCCCATCCCTGTCCTATCTGGGACGTGCTGAAGACCAGCTGGCCCCATCTGTTGTACACGCGGAAATAGTCGAGCGAAGAGATGCCGATGCATACGGGCCGGAAGATGCTATTGCTATTCGTTCCCGGCGTGAAGGCATTGGGAACGAAGATATCCGGCAGCGTGTGGGCGATGGTGACTTTTACGTTCGTCGTGCCATAGCAGCCGAAGCTGTCGGTGGCGGTGACCTGGTAGTTGATGCTGTTCATCTCGGACCCGTACAGGCCGATGGGATTGGGAATCCCGGGATCATTGAGATATACGGGTGGAGACCACTGGTAGACGTCCTTATACGGATCGGTGCTGGTCGCCTGAAACTGTAAGGGCTCGTCGACGACCACGACCGTGTCATTTCCGACGTTTACCTGGATGGGCGGGACGACGACCACCGTAAACGTATCCGAAAGGGCGATGGGGCAATCCTCATTGCGGATATTGAGGATGTAGTCGGTCGTTTGCTGCGGAGTGACCACGGCGCCGGTGGAGAAGGGCAGCGTGGCGATGGCGCCTTCTCTTCCGCCCCGGAACGATCCAAGGTTTGTCCATTTGTATTCGGTGCCGGTGGTGATCAGCGCCTGCAAGGGAGCGGGTGCACCATAGCAGACGGTGGTATCCCGGGGATTGATCCGGGCCTGAGGCAAGGCGCCCTTATAAAGATGCACGAACAGGCTATCGATCAGGGTCGTACAGCTATTCTGCGCCTGGGCGACGATCCATCCGGGTTGCGGCCCGATAGTGACGTCGATGGCGTTTCCGCTGCTGCCGGGGCTGATGATCCAGCCGTCGGGGACCGACCAGGCATAGGATGCGCTGTCCAGCGACGGAATCGAATACTTCCCGACGTTGTTGGCGCAGGCAAGGGTATCGCCGCTCATTTGCAATCCCGCGCAGACATCCCTGAGGACGAAGTAGGCATAGGCGAAATGACCGCCCGGTACGCAATTGTCCGCCTCGAAGGTCAGGGATACCTGTTGCCCGCGATAAGGGGTCAGATCGAATGTCACTTCCGTCCAACCTTTTGTCCAGACGTCCTGCAGATATTGTCCGTTGCCCTGGGGATTGGGCGAAGGATTGGGGGTAGGCAGGGAGCTTGGGGAGAATCCATTGGCCCGGGCCGTTGCCGTATCGAGACCGCCGCCATTGGTGGGAAGGAAGTATTCGGGTGAGGCGCAGGTGATCACGCCGGCGGGGGTGCTGACGATGGCCCGGGCCATTGGCTGGTCGAGCGAGGCATGGGCGCCGTTCTCCAGCACCATGGCATAGGCATAGGTCATGGTATAGGGAAGGGTGGAGGGACCGGGGGGAACATTCACCTGGTAGGTGATGCCGCGGATGTAACCGCCCAGCGGGCCGTTGTTGGCCGGTGTTCCGGTGCCCGGCTGGTCGTTGGGACCGTTTGGCTGGCGGCGGGAAACGGAGGTGGAGCCCAGTAAAATGGCATAGTGATAGGCATAGCCATTGATGGTGGGGATCATGGGAAAGCGACCAAAGGGATCGGTAGCCTGGGTGGTGATCACGCGGACGCCGCTTACCCCGGGCAGGTTGTATTCGGGAAGGGTGGAGGCGCCGATGGTTCCGAAAGGCGTCGATGCATTGGAATCGTACACCAGTTTGATGGCATCGGGGCCATTGCCATCCTTATTGTTGCCGGTATAGGCCTGCCAGTGGGTCAGTGTGCCGGTGGAGAAATTGATATTGATGGGACAGGTTTGCGATTGTTCGAAAGAGGGTAGCGCCGGAAGGGTCGTCAGGACCCAAAACCATAAATGCATTCCCGGCCGCGTCATAGCAGAAGATTGGTTTGTCTATAAAAATACACAATTCCTAAACGATAGAAAAGACGGGGCGGTTGCCGGTTGCGGATGGCGGGGTTTGCCGGGAGGAGAAAAACTTATTTGGTAGGGGGCCGGAAGCTCCCTTTGCCCGTGGTCAAATAAGAAAGCAGGCTTGTGCCGATCCAATGGGTCCAGCCCGATTCACAATCCTTGTAGCATTCGACGTCCGGCGTAAGACCTTCGTGTTTGAAATTCGACTCTGTGGCGCCATTCTTTTCGGTGACATCGAAGATCAGCCGGGTGTTGGTCCATCCCGTTTTGTCCGAATACCAGGGCATGTAACAGTCGGTAACCAACCATACCACTCGTTTACCCGGGATCAATTCCTCCACGGTAAAATTGAAGAACGAATCCCCGGTCATCTTTACCGTAAACGTATCGTTCTGCTTTTCGGAAGTGCCGGTAACCGTGACGCCCCACCAGCCCGGTACATTGCTGATCCTTTTGATCGCTTCCGTTGCGCTGATGTTGGCAGAAATGCTGCTGGTAAAGTCTTTGTTTCCCATTTTGTTTGATTTTTCAACAAAGATGAGACGTTGTCGGACCCGGGTATTGTACGAATGCGAACTAGCTGGTAAAGTTCCTTGTGCTGAGTTCGTTCAGACTGTTTTGCAATTCAGTAGGGGTGGTTCCGGTGAATCGCTTAAAGGCCCTGAGGAAATGAGATTGATCGTAGTAATAGTGATAGATGTGTTGTTTTAGATCATGTGGTTGATCGCCATTTGCATATGCTTTATAAAATTGTTTGAATCGAACGATCTCCGCCAGGTTCTTGGGGCTGGTGCCCAGATGTTCTGAAAATTTTCGTTGAAGCCACCGGGAGCTGTAGCCGGTTTCCTTTTCAAGCTTCGCTATGGTGATCATGCCCCTGGTGTAAGAAATACGATCGATGCAGTAATCGTAGATAGGATCCGGTGCGGCTATTTCCAGCCGTTTCAGCAGGAAATTTTGCAGGAGTTGCAATTTCAGCTCTACACTGCTTGCCCCGGCCAATTGTGATTGAAGTTGTTTTGTCGTATTGCCGACCAGATGGGTGAGGTCTGTGATCTCATTATGGATCGAGGCAAAACGAAAATGAAAGAAGCGGTATGCGCCGAGTGGGTTAAATTCAATGATGATGGTACCGGTTGGTGAGTCTTCGCAGGGGTCCAAAATCACCGGCGTATCGATGAGGCCGGTGAGGGTCAGCTCGTTCTCCCGTTGCAGAAAGGGATTGTTTCCTACGCGGGCCGCGATTCCATTGCGGTAGGTAAGCGTCAACTTCAGGTTGGCGTTGGGAACGATCAGCTTTCGTTCACCGGCGGGAAGCCGGCCGGCGCTTTCGAATATCGATATCCTTGCTACATAGCAGCTCAATAAAGGGTGTGGTGTGACCGGAATGAATCGGAACGCTGTCATTTACACCCAAGATAATAAAAAAGGGCCATCAGGGCTTATCCCACCAGACCCTGCCGTTAAGGTCGTCCTTGCCGCCCAGGCCCGGCTGTGCCTGTACCGCGGCCTTGTAATTGGCGGCGTTGATATTGGGTTCGCTGCTGGGATACCCCTGTCGTCTTGGAATGGGAAGATTATTGTTGTTTGGCGCCGGGGTCAACACGGGATACCCGGTTCGTCTCCATTCGGCCCAGGCTTCATAGCCATTCATATAGAGGTGGACCCAGCGCTGCCAGGCGATGAGCCTGAGGGCATTGGCCGGATCATAGGCTATTTCGGGACGGGCCATATAGGCCGCGAGACCCGTGGTATCCCCTTCGTCGGCGGGGTCATAGGTTGTCTTTTCCACATCGCCGGCGACGCCTCCTTTAAAGCTGTTCCGTACCCATTGACGCACCGAGGCTTCGATGGCCGCCTTGTATTTCTGCGCGGCGTCTGCATCGCCTCCGGGCAGCCATCCCAATTTATCCGCCTCGGCCTGGGCCAGCAGCAGCTCGGCATAGGTGACGATAAAGCAAGGCGCGTTCTGTGCCCGGACATGTTCGCCCATAAACGAGACCTTCGAGGTAGTGACCTTTGCGATGGAGTCGCCGTCGAGGCCGTAGGGCACACCGGCGTAGTCCCCGGTGCCGGAGGCAGGATCGGCGAAAATAGGCAGGCGGGGATCCTGCAGGGGGTTCATATAATCGGTGAGCGTCTTGCTGATCCAGTACCACTGACGGTTTTGCACATCCGCTACATAATACCAGTAGTTCTGGTTGACCGGATCTGCGCGATGGACATAGACGGCATTATCGGTGTTGTCCGTAAAGACGCCGCCGGCCACCGCATCGGCGAACTCGGTCTTGCCCTTGTCCGGGTCGATCTTCGAGAGACGCAAGGCCATCAATGCCCGGATCGAATTGGCGAATTTTTTCCATTTTCCCATGTCCCCATCATACAACAGATCTCCCGTCACTCCACCGCCGTCGTCTATCTGGGCGGCGGCCTCCTTCAGCTCAGTCAGCAGGCTATTGTAAATATCCTTTTGCGCATCGTATTTCGGGGCGAGGTTGCCGTTGCCCTTCAGGGCGTCCGAATAGGGGATATCGCCCCAACGGTCTGTCATGAACCAGAAGAACCAGGCCTTCAGGATGCGGGCCGCGGCCAGCTGGTTGTTCTTTGAGCCCTCATTAATATTGAAGGTCTTGTTGGTGATTATAGTCTGAAGGTTTTCCAACGGGCCTGCATAGATCCCATAGAAATCGAAATTGACGGAAATATACCGGGAGTCGTCCGTGTAAGGCTTTTCGGCCCATTGCTGGGTGTAGAGCGCCCCTGAGATGCCCTCCACGACGACCGGCATATAGTTGATGGCGGAAGTGAGCAATTGGGCATTGGAGGCCGTGGTCGGACTATTGGGGCTGACGTTGATGTCCGAAGCAAATTTTTTACAACCGGGCGCAGCTACCGATCCTATGAATGCTGCTATGATGATGAATTTTGTTCGCATGATCATGATTTTAAAAGGAGATAGTCAGGTTTAAGCCATAGGAACGCGCCGTGGCGAGCTGGCCGGTCTCCAGCCAGTTGAGCGAAGATGCACCGGTAGCCAGCTCGGCGGGGTTGACGCCTTTCGGCGCTTTTTGCCAGATCATCCAGGGGTTGCGGGCGATGAATGCCAGGTTTACGCTTTGGAACGGAAGAGAGGGGATGGCTGTTTTGGAGAAGGTGTACCCCAGTCTTGCTTCCCGGAGGCGGATATAGCTGGCATCCTCCGTCCATGGGTCGTAAATCTTCGATCCCAGGACGTTTCTGTAATAGGCTCTTGCCGCCACATAGGTGGTGACCTTTTGGCCCGTGACCGAAGACAGGCCGGATATTTTGACGCCACCGCCCGCAGCCGGGTCATCCCTGACGTTCTTGCCTTTATCGTTGGTCGCCGCCGTCTCGGCTGCCTGGCCGCTTTTCACCGCCAGCATTTTTGTCCAGCTGAGGAACCGGCCGCCGCTTTGGAAGTCGACGGTTGCGGACAGATCGAAGCCATTCCAGGTTACGGTATTCTGCCATCCACCCGTGTATTTCGGCAATACGTTACCCAGTTTGTGGCCCGACTCATACATTGGCAGGTTGTTGGCATCCAGCAGCACCTGTCCTGTTTTCTGGTCCCGCTTATACCCATTGCCCACGATGGTGCCGAAGGGTTCGCCCTCATTGGCCAACAGGAACATATCCACGCTGGCATAGCGGTTGTAATCGAGCTGGTAGGAGTGAAGACCCGGATACAGGGAGATGATCTTACTCGTGTTGTGGCTGAGATTGATGGTGCTGGTCCAGGTGAAGCGCTTGTTTGCCACCGGCGTGCCGCCGACGGTCAGCTCGATACCATGGTTCTCGATGTTCCCTGCGTTGATGACGGAGGTGGTAAAGCCGCTTGTACCCGAGATATCCAGCGGGAGTACGGCGTTCTTATTGTTCTGGTGGTACCAGGTGGCGCTTATGCTTAGGCGGTTCTGGAAAAACTTCAGGTCGAGGCCGGCCTCATACGAGGTGCCGAGAGACGGCTTCAGATTGGGATTGTTCAGGGTGTCGGGTACGTCCATGGGGAAGATGCTGCCATAGGGGAGCCCCAGGTTGAAGTACCCTGTGGTCTGATAGGGCGCAATATCGGCGCCTGCCTGTGCAAAGCTCAGGCGGGCCTTCCCAAAGTTCAGAGCTTTCCATTGCAGCAGCTCGCTGAAGACGATGCTGGCGGACACCGAAGGGTAGACGTAGGAATTGTTGTTTTGCGGCAGCGCGGAAGAAATATCATTTCGGATACTGGCATCCAGGAAATACGTGTTCTTGTACCCAAGAGTCGCCGATCCATAGGCGCTTCTGACCTCTTTTTTCCGGAGGTAGTTGATCACCGACGGCCGCTCCAACGAGTTGGCGATGTTATAAAATCCCGGGGTGACAAAGCCGCCCTGCGTCTCCTCCTGCAGGTAGTCATACCGCTGGGTAAGGATATTACCTCCCAGGTTGGCATTCAGGGAGAAGTCGCCGAATCCCTTGTTGTATTGGGCCAGGAACTCATAGTTCATCTCCCTGGACTGGTATTTGCCGATCCAGAAAGCGGGAGTACCCCGGCCGCCGGGCGCATTCCGGCCATCGAGATTTTGGGTAAAGCCGTCCTGTCTTATGAATCCGCTGGCTGACAGGCCCGGCAGGATCGTCCAGCGGAGGCCGATATCGCCAAAGAACCTATCGCGGGAGTCATGCGACGGGTTCTCATAGGCGTCGAAGTAAGGATTGTTCCAGTCGATGGGAGTCGCGTCGTCGTATACGCCCTCCGAATTGGGGTCGTTCACATTCCATTGATAAAACGTACCATCTGAATATTTGTACTGCTTCAGCTTTTGCATGTCCAGGTTACGTTCGAACCATTGGTACATATTGCGGGATCCCAGGGCCTGGTATCCCTGCGAGGGCCGCTGTCCTTTGTTCTGCGCGTAATTCAGATTGGCCGTGGCCACGAGGTCGGGCGTGATGTTCAACGATCCGCTAAAGGTCAGATTATTCCTTTTGAGATAAGTATTGGGTTCGATGCCGGTGACGTCGGTGTTGTTGTAGGACAGCCGGAAGGTGGTGTTCTGTCCGCCGCCCGTCATGGAAATGCTGTTGTTGAGGGTGCGTCCGGTCACAAAATATTCTTTGATGTTGTTGGGGTGCGGCACGAACGGGGTAGGCTTGCCAAAATCCGGGTCGGCCCGGTAAAAGCTGTATTGTTGTCTCACCGGCGTGCCGTCCATTTTGGGACCCCAGCTCTCATCCCAGGTGCCATCCACGTATTTGGTATCGACGCCATTGATCGTGACCGTCTCGAATTTGAGCGTCGAGCCGGCGCCGTAGATATTTTGCAGGGGCATGAAATTGCCCGCTTTCTCGATCGAGCCGGCAGAACTGAAGGTTACGGTGGGTTTGCTGTTCTTGTTCCCTTTTTTGGTAGTGATCAGGATAACGCCGAACTGTCCGCGCAGACCATAGAGCGCGGAGGCGGCGGGCCCCTTCAGCACGGTTACCGATTCGACGTCCTCGGGGTTGATATCCTGTGCCAGGTTGCCGTAGTCCCGTCCGTTCTTGCTGGCGTAGTTGGTATTGGAAATGGGGGTGTTGTCCACGACGACCAGCGGCTCACCGTCACCGGTGACCGAATTGACGCCCCTTATCTGGATCTTTTCGGTTCCACCCATGCTGGCGGCGGAAGAGCCGGATACCTGGACGCCGGCGATCTTACCGCCCAGTGAGCCGAGGACGTTCTGTTCTTTGGCAACGGTGAGATTGCTGCCGCTGATCTGCTGGGTGGAATAGCCCACCGACCGTTCCTTCCGGGTGATCCCCAGGGCGGTGACGACTACCTCGTCCATCTTGCCGCCGCCCTCTTTCAAAACGAATTCATACCCGGCGATCTCGTTGTCCTGTACGTTTATGTCCCTGACGATCCCCTCATAACCTACGGCGGATACCTTCAATTTGTAGCTGCCGGCCGGCAGACCGGAAAGCGTGAACCCGCCGTTGTTGTCGGCGGCGACGGCCCTGTTGGTACCTTGCAGGGAAATGGTGGCGCCCGGCACCGCTTCTCCTTTTTCGTTGGTCACCCTGCCTTTGACGCCGCCATCGGCCGGGAGGGTGATGCCGGGCCCGGTATGGGGTGGAGTCTTGATCTTTTTGATGATGATATTGGTGTTCACCTGTTCATACCCCAGGCCCGTATTGCGCAACAGGATATCCAGCACACGGGAGACGGGGATATCCGTGCCTTCGCAGCTGACATCCTTATACGCTGCGATATCGCTGGTCTTGTACGTAAAGGGCAGGCTCGTAAGCGTCTCGATGGTCCGTAATGCATGTTTGAGGGAGACATTCTTCAATTGCAGGGATACGGTGATCTTATTCAGATCCTGGCCACGGCTGTTCCGCGCTACCAGCAATCCGCCTGAAAGAAGCAATATACCCAGGAAGCATGCACGCATAAGGATACCTTTAAGCATATGACTAGTTTGGTTATGATAGATGCACTATTGAATGATATACGAGCCGTCGGACTGGCGCAACATCGTGTCCGTTAATCTGCACAGGACCTGCAGCGCCTGTTCTATGCCGATCTCCCTTCTGAACGAGGTGGATACCTTCAGCGTCCGGACGGCCTCGTTGTCGATGCGGATCTTTACATTATACAGCCTTTCCAGGTCGGCGACAATATCTTCCAATTCTTCGTCATCATACGACATCTTCCCCTGCTGCCAGGCGGCCACATCCGCGGGGGCGATCTTTTTTTCCTCTACGGTGTTGAGGCGGCTGTTGACCTTTACCTGCTGACCTTTGACAAGCGTGGCCAATGCTATATTGTTATAGCTCACCTTGACCTTTCCGGTGCTGACCGAGACGATGACATGGCGCCGGTCGGGGTAGGCCTTGATATTAAAGGAGGTCCCGAGCACGGTGGTGGCGATGTCGCCGGTGTGGATAATAAAGGGGGCCTTGTCCGAATGCCGGACGTCGAAATAGGCTTCGCCCGACAGGGTGACCTCTCTTTTGTTCCCGTCGAAATGTTGCGGAAACTCGAGGGTGCTCGAGGCGTTCAGCCATACCTGCGTGCTATCGGGAAGCAACAGGTATTTGTATTCCGACGGTTCGGTCGACTTTTTTGCAAGGGTCGCTACGGCGGGAGCGGCCGGATGAGGGCGACCGGGGGATCGGGTCAGCCAGAGAAGGGGGCCGGCGGCGATCAGAACGATAACAGCGGCAGCCATTAGCCGGCGGCGGGGTCTCTTTTTTGGGATCTTCAGGTCCGGCGCTGCTGTTTTATCGGTGAGGATCAACGCTCCACGTTCGTCGACAAAGGTCTGGATGGTTGCGGCGTCCTCTTTGTTCTCGTATACCTCTTTTATCAGGCTCCTGATCGTTTCGTCGTTGCCGGATGCCCGGACATAGGACAGGAATTCGTCCAGCTCCTGCCGGGTGCATTTATTCTCGAGATATTGCCGGAAAAGGTATCTTATTCTTTCTTCCATTCTTTCGTCCCTCCATAGGAATGACGAAGCAGCGGAAGCGATTTCCTATCCGGCCGATAAATTTTTTTTGAGCGGGTGGCTGTCCCCGGGAAACTAGAAGAAGAAAAACCCGGAATTACGGGCGACGAAACTGCGGATGGACCGGATGGCCGCAGAAAGCTGGTTTTTAACCGTGTGGCGGGAAATGGATAATTCCCGGGCTATCTGGGCGTGATCGAGACCCTCTTTCTTGTGCAGGCAATAAATGCGGCGCCGCTGCGGAGGCAGATGATCGATGGCCTGTTGGATGATCTTATTGTACTCTTTTGCTTCGAGCCATTCATCGGTATCATTGCGGGCTTGTGAAACATTGTTCCATATAGCGTCTTTCAGCCGGTTGTCGGCGGCTGCCTTGCGGAGAAAATCGATGACCTTATTTTCCATGACCCTGTAGAGCCAGGCTTCGATATTATGAATATCCTGTAATTGATGCCGGTGTTCCCACAGTTTCAGAAACACCTCCTGGACGATATCCTTGACGTGCTGCTCGGACTTGACCAGGCAGAGTGCAAGGGTATATAGCCTATGTTCATGCTGCTGGAAGACATCTGCAAAGAGCATCTCCAGGGCATGCTCATCTCCATTTCCGGCGGAGGAGGGCAGATAGCTGGTCATATTTAAAAATAATGAAAAATTCGCAAACCGGCCTGCTAGTGCGTCATATTCAGCGGCCGGAAATGCAGCGGCGCCAGTTGACAGGGCCCACTGACCAGCTCTGCGAGATCGATGGCCCTTCGCTGCAGATCGGCGAACTGCCAGGTCCCGGGGATCTCGGCGGGATCATGCACCGTGGTTCCCGTAAGGAATCCCGAAAGAAAGACCGGCGTTCCAAAGGCATTCGGTACCACCTGGCGGAAGGTTGCGTTCGTCTCGATGTTATGACAGCCATTGCAGGTGTTTAATGAAAGCATTTCGCGTACCGTGTCATTGTTGGTCAGCGTTGCCAGTGGTTCGGCCCAGAATAAGGGCGGCTCGGGCGCCACGCCGCCAAGGAAGGCCGTGTCCCGGCCGTGAAAATTGAATAGCAGCGGTACGATATCCGTGTTGTTCTTGATGCGGCCGGCGTGCTGGACCATATAACTGTCGAGAAGCGCCGTGTTGTTGAATTTTGTCTGCATGCTTTGTTTCGTGGTCGTGTTGAAGAGCTGGTGCGTGCCGGGGTCGATATTAAATTCCCTTAGTTCCCAGGGGTCGCCGCATGCGTTCTCGTTGCTCCGCAACTGGTCGAGGCTGCTGCCGTTAGGCTTGGCGGGGTTGGTATTGGCGAGCGTGAACTGATCGGTGATCGCCTGCAGGGCGGTGTTGTAAGCGGGGGAGGGGATGGTTAGATTCTTCAGATCGTACCACTGTTGGGCGTAAGCTTTTATCGCCGTGCAACCGGTCTTGTTGACCCCATATTCGAAGATGACGTTGAAGGGCATCGGGGTGCAATTTTGGTCGAGTCCGCAAAAGACGAAGCGGCCTTCGCCTGCATTGCCGCCCTGACCGGTATAGCCGGGGTTGGATCGCAGATCGAGCCGGTTCACGATGGCCAACAGGCGGAACGGCGCGATGGACAGGTCGAGGGTGCTGTCGGCGAGTCCATTGCTTTGCACGAGCCAGCGGTGGATAAAGTCGCCGATGTTCGGCCGGATCGCCAGCGGGTCGCTATTGACCGTTTGGGTGCGGGTATAGGTGAGCAGCCAATTCAGGACGAACCGCGATGGGGTGATGCCGGTAGCCGAAGTATTGGCCATCTGCGTCATCAGGAATCCAAAGGTCCAGGAACCCATCTTTGTCCCGGTGTTGCTACAGGGATCGTAGGTGCGTGTCGGGTCTTCCACCACCGATGTCGCCGTAACGAAGACGCTGTTGGCCTTTAGTGCGGCCACCAGGGCAGGCGAGGGAGGGAGCAGGGGGAAATGAAGGTGCAGGATGCCGCCCTTTAACAGCGTGTTGATATCGATGGCGCTGACCTGTGCGGTGCCTGTCATGATCCGTCCCCTGAACATCGTCAACGGAACGGCCGTGTCCTTTCCCATCACTTCGGCCTGGCTTTTTCGCAGGGCCTCCACGTCCAGTGTCGAGATACCGGTGTAGAGGTTGTCTTCCTTCTTCTCATCGGGGCTCACGCCGTCATCCCGCAATACGATCTTCCGGTCGCCGGCCATATAGGCCAGGTAGGGGCTGCCGATACTGCCTTTGGGAAAGCTTGCCCGGATCAATACATTTCCCTCTTCGGTGGGCTTTTGTAATAGCTGTACCGTCATGTCCTCTGCGATGGGGGGATCGACCGCGAAGGCGGGATTGACGGCTACGGTGTCGAGTCCTTTGTCCCGGCCCTGGCGGCAGGAGCTAAAGGAGAGCGGCGCCAGGAAGGTGACGGCCGCGACGATAAGGATGGTCCCAAAAAGGGGAAACCGGGAGATGGTGCGCATGGGAGTCGGGTTTAATGGGGTGATGGATAAAGATAGACTACCGGCGGGGGATGCGCTATTCCCTGTTAATGGTATTTTAACTAGCGCATTTACCTTACCATGACGGTGCCTGGATGGAAGGTCCGCCAGGAGTGCCAGAATTCCTGGTATGCCTGCACCGGTTGTAGCTGTGCGCCTTTCATCGGCCCCTCGGTACAGCTGCCGTTTGGCTGCCACGTGCTCTGGGTATTGACATCGCGGAGGGTATTCCTGCCGGTGTCATACAGGAAGCTCAGGCTGTCGTTATAGGACAGCGCGTAAAAGGTCTTATTGTCGGGCTCGATGGTGAGCAGCAGGTGCAGTTTGCCGATGGTGTCGGGGATAACCCGATCGTTCACCAGGTTGTTCCAATCATAGGCCTTGCTTCTGCCGTTCGATTCGATGCCGATCACCCAGGACTTGAATTGCCAGGAGGCGGAATCCCTTTTTTCCAGGCCGCTTTTGATGGCGCCTTCGTCATAGCCTTTCAAACTGTCATACTTTCTCTTGTAGTTCGGGTCGGGTTGCAGGGTCAGGCTATTGGGATGGAGGGCCTGCCAATGGGCGAGCGTCATCTGCGCGGAAGGGATCTCTTCCAGCTGCTGTCCCTTCAGGGAGCCGGTGATCGCTTTTCCTGTTGCCTGCTGCCACCAGCTGTGCGTATCTGCGTCTTCGAACATCGCGTTGAAATGATCCATTCCTACGAGCCGGAACGAGGCGTATTTTCCCTGTACAAAGGGGCTGTATACCCGCCCGGTGCGGCAAACGGTGCAGTAGGTGACCAGGACCGGCTGGCCGCCCACGGTATCTCTTACCTGGTGATGATAACCGATGACCTCGATCGGATAGGCCTTCGCTGCGCCTTTTACGGCCACGCCGATGACCAGGCGGTCGGGGTTGGTGCTATCGGCGAGGAATTGTTTTACGGTGGGCTGGTAAAACATCTTCCCGGCGAGGAACTTGAAATTGAACAGGTAGAAGACTACGCCATAAACCAACAGGATTGCGACCAGGACGATCTTCTGCCATACTTTCCCTGTGCGGAGATAGAACGGCAGCGCCCAAATGACCAGGACCAGCCCGATGAGCCGCAGCCAAAGGATATTCCGGTCCAGGAAATAAGCAAAGCCGACGGTGTCGTGCTGCTGGCTACCGGGGAAGGGCATGATAAAATAAACGCGCAGGATCTCGAGCGCGAAGAGAAAGATCAACCCGAGCCACAATGCGAGGGATTTAGACATATATGAAATATACATCTTTTCCGGCTTTCCGGACATTTTGAACGGGGTCAAATCATCAAAAGAAAGTGTAAATTCGCAGCCGATTGTCGATCTATATCTTCAAAATATGAACGCAGAGCCGCAAAATGTGCTGGATTACCGGGGCGACCATACGATCTTCCTCGTCTGGAACTTTAAGAAAGACCAGGAGGTAGGAGCCGTCTTTCAACGAATTTGTGCGTTGGTGATCAATCTTAATAATTCCAGCGATACCCGGTTTCCCGACTCCGGCGCAGCCTGTGTGATGGGCATTGGGCATGATGCCTGGTTGCGGCTTGGTCTTCCGGAGCCGCTGCCAAAGGAGCTGGTGAATTTCAAGCCTATCGTCGGCGAGAAACATACGGCAGTGGCGACCCGGGGCGATCTGCATTTTCATCTCAAGGGAAGTTCCAAAAGTATTTGCTACGATATGGCGGCCAGTCTTGGTCAGCTGCTGGACCCGGTGGCGGTTCCTGTGGAAGAAGTTCATGGGTTCCGGTATTGGGATGGGCGATCGATCCTGGGATTTGTCGACGGTACCGAGAATCCCAAAGGGGATAAAAGGGCCTTTTTTGGGTTGATCGGGGATAGCGAACCCGCGTATAAGGGAGGGAGTTATCTTTTTGTTCAAAAGTACATTCATGATCTGAAGGCCTTCCGAGCGCTTTCGGTCGAGGAGCAGGAAAAGGTTTTCGGAAGATCGAAAGAGAAGGACATTGAAATGCCGGATGACCAAAAGCCTTCCAATTCCCATATTGCGCTGACCAATGTCGGTGACGACCTGAAGGTCATCCGGGACAATCTGCCGTTCGGGAATATGTCGACTAATGAGATGGGGACGTATTTCATCGCGTATGCGAGTACGTTCAGCACGGTAAAAATGATGCTGGACAATATGTTCATCGGTTCGCCGGCGGGGAACTACGACCGGTTGCTGGATTTCAGCACGCCGAAGACGGGGACGCTGTATTTCGTTCCCACGGCATCCTTTTTAAAGAATATTGCATCGGGGGCGCCGGCCCTTGAGGCTGTTCCTGCCGAGGCCGGCGGGGAAGTTGCACCGCGACCGTCTTCGGGCAATGGGTCTTTATCGATCGGATCACTAAAAAAAGAATCAGGATATGAATAATCTTTATCGGGAGCTGGCTCCGGTTTCAGCCGCGGCATGGGAAGCAATAGAAGAAGAGGCGCGGCGCACCCTTAAGCGGCATCTGGCGGCGCGGCGCGTCGTGGATGTCGAAGGTCCAAAGGGTTTTGACTTTTCGGCGGTCGGCACGGGCCACACCCAGGGGATCGCGGCCCCCGGTGACGGGATCCAGGCCGTGCGGCGGGAGGTGAAAGCATTGGTGGAGCTTCGGGTTCCGTTCGAACTCTCGCGCCAGGCGGTTGACGATGTCGAGCGCGGCGCGACGGATTCGGATTGGTCGGCCGTGAAGGATGCGGCGCAAAAGATCGCGTTTGCGGAAGACAACTCCGTCTTCGAAGGATACGACGCGGCGGGGATCCAGGGGATTCGGCAGGGTAACAGCAATCCCGCATTGACGCTCCCTTCCAGCGTGCGGGGATACCCGGATGTCGTTGCACAGGCGGTGAGTCAATTGCGGCTTGCCGGTGTCAATGGTCCATACGCACTCGTCCTTGGATCGGAAGCTTACACGGCCGTCCATGGCGGCAGCGATGAAGGTTACCCTGTTCTGACGCATATCCAGCGGCTGATCGACGGGGATATCATCTGGGCTCCGGCGATCAGGGGCGGTTTCGTGGTTACGACGCGTGGCGGCGATTTCGAACTGGATCTCGGCCAGGATATCTCCATCGGGTATCTCAGTCATACCGAGACCAGCGTCAGGCTCTATCTGCAGGAAAGCTTCACCTTCCGGCTGTTGACGACGGAGGCCGCGGTAGCGCTTTCGCCGGCGGAGAAATAGATCGCTTTTCAGGCGACCTGGGTTTCTTTCATGCTGTTCTTCATGAACTCCAGTTCTACGCTGTTGAGGCCTTTTATCATCCATTCAGTAGCTATTTTCATCTCCTCCGGCGAGACGGACTGCAGGAGCTTTTCTACCATGGCGAGTATCTCGCCATCGGTGTAGTGATGCCACAGGAGTTGATTCAGCTCCAGTTCCTCCTTATTCATGTGTTGCAGGTTAAAGGCGACGAAAGCGTTGAGGGCGTAGTACAGCTGGCTGCCTGCGCGCCGCTTGTCCTCTGCCTGGCGCCAGGCGGCGATCATTTCCCGTAGCTGGTTGCCCAGGGCCAGGTCGGTGACGTGTTCGCCCTCGAATTCGCGGATGAAAGCGGGCGCTTTCTCCTCGATGGGATGCAGGATAAAATGGTCTTCGTGGTGGGCGTGGCCATCCATCATCTTAAGCAACAGCTCGACCTGGGCGATGGCGGGTAGGGATTCTTCGACGTTGCCAAGGTCACTTCGCTGAAGCTTTAGGATCGTGTCGAACATCAGGGTACGCAAGGCTTTGTGGATGGGGTTGAAGGCGTTGTAGCGGGGGGCGTTCATTTTGTTGTGTTTTGTTTCGGCAAAGTTGAAGTCTACCGGGGGGCGGGTCAACGTGGAACAGGATGAATTGTCGTTTTTATCGAAGGAGTCGTTCAAAAAAGCGAGATTTGCCTCCCATGGAAATAAAAATACTCTGTCCTGTCTGGGGACATGAACAATTGCCGATAGAGGAATTTGCATTAAAAGTTAAGGAGGCGGGCTTTGACGGGCTCGACACCTGGGTACCGGAAGACCGGGCGGAAAGGAGCCGGCTGCATCGGACCATTAAGGAGCTGGATCTTGTCTGGGTATCTCATCAGCACCAGGCATCGGGGGCTGATGCGCGGGCTTTTGAAGACAGCTTCCGGCGATACCTCGGGATGAGTGCCGAAGGCGATCCGATGCTGATCAATTCGCATACGGGGCGGGATTATTTTTCTATGGAGCAGAACCTTGCGCTGATAGACATTGCGAACGCTTTTACCGAAGAGACCGGCTTTATCGTTGCGCATGAGACACACCGCGGCAGGGTAGGGTACCATCCCGCCGTTGCGATGGATTATTTCAAGGCCCGGCGATTCCCGATCACGGCCGATCTTTCCCACTGGGTGTGTACGACCGAGAGTATGCTGGAGAATTTTGGCGGGGCGGTGGAGGAGGCGATCGGCAGGACGGCGCATATCCATGCGCGGGTAGGATTTGAAGAGGGACCGCAGATAGGCGACCCGCGGGCGCCGCAGTGGCAGTATGCCGTCGATCGTTTTTTCTCGTGGTGGGATCGCATGGTGGAGAGCCGCCGGCGGGTGGGGGCCCGGGTGCTGACCATCACGGCTGAGTTCGGGCCGCCGCCGTATCTGCCTGTCATCCCCTTTAGCGGTGAGCCTGTGGCCGATCAATTTGCCATCAACTGTTACATGAAAGACCTGCTTCGGAGCAGGTACCTTACTCTTCCTTCAGCCGGTACGATTTAGGCGAGACCCCATTCTTGTTCTTGAAGAGGCGGGAGAAATAGAACACCGAGTCGAAGCCCAGGTTGTACGCCACTTCGGTGACGTTGAGATTGGTGGTGCTGAGCAGCTCGCGGGCTTTGTCGAGCCGCATGTTGAGATGGTATTGGTTTGGCGCCTCGCCGGTGACCTCTTTGAAGACCTTTCTGAATTTCGAATAACTCATGGGCAGTTGACGCATCAGTTGCTTTATGTCCAGCGGGTTTTCCAAATTTTCCCGGAAATAGAATTTTGCTTTTTCGACGGCCTGCAGGGATTCATCCTCTATTATTTGAGTGCGCGCAGATAAGGCGTGTACGAGTCCGAGTATTTGCAGGGTGATACCGGAGATGACCTGGTGATAGCCGGGTGAGCCGGCGCGTACTTCCTCCACTATTTTCTTTACCTGCATCAGCAGCGAATCGCTGAGTCCCGGGCTCACCACGGGTAGGCTGGGGCTGAACAGGTTTTTATTCATTAGCTGGTCGGGGTAGGTGCCTTTGAAGCCGATCCAATATTCTTCCCAGCCGGAGGAAGGGTCGGGGCGGTAGCGATGCCAGACGCCCGGGAACAGGAAGAAGCAGGTGCCGGCTTCGATGCCGATGGACGGACTGAGAGCAGATTCGAAGATGCCTTTCCCGCGGGAAATGAACACCAGGTAATATCCGTTGAGGATGCGGCCTTTATTCCAGGTGAAGGAATGGGTAACGGGGTGGTCCTGGTTATGGGGATATTCCTGGTTGGCCTCGATCCGGGAATATCCTACCGTGGTTACATAGAATCCCCAGGCTTCTTCCAGGTCGGTTACGGTGAGGTACTTGTGAAAATTATTCATTTGGCGTTAGGTTCGAACAGCAATCGTATGCGGTTGGAAAAATATCAAAAAGTATAAAAACTAAAAAAAAATGTACATGAACGGCAGATAGACCCGGGTCTATATTTGGGTCAAACTACTGTCTATGAATTTTTATCTTTCACGATTGTTTGCTTTATGCTGCGGTTGCGTCCTGCTGGGGGCGCTGCTGGTAGCGCCCGCGGCTGCGTGGGCTCAGGCGTCCACGGTGACGGTCACCGGTACGGTAGATCTTGGCGCCGGTTCGGGTGAGTTGTCCGGTACTACGGTCCAGGTGAAGGGCTCCAAAAATGCCGTCACTACGGATGCAACTGGCCATTACAGCATCAATACCTCGCCGAATGGGGTGCTTGTCTTCTCCCATGTCGGTTATAAGACCATCGAAATGCGGGTGAATGGCAGGACCGTCATTCCCGTGGCCCTTACCGCGGCTGCGGGCAACCTCGACCAGGTGGTTGTGGTGAGCTATGGTAAGCAGCGGCAGCGGGACATCACCGGTTCCGTCGCCAAGGTGGATGCATCGGCGGTGCAGGATGTCGCCGCCACGGAGTTCGGTCAAAAACTGCAAAGCAAGGTCGCCGGTTTGCAGGCGACGCTGAGCAGTGGGATGCCCGGCCAGGGGATGACCTTTCGCATCCGGGGTGCGGCGTCGCTGAGCTCGGGTAACCAGCCGCTGGTGGTGGTCGACGGCCAACCGATCAGCAGCGATGTTACCGGTGGAACGGGGGATGTGCAGCTGATCAGCCCCGATGAGATCGAATCTTATAGTGTGCTGAAGGATGCGGCGGCCACTGCCTTATATGGCAGCCGGGCGGCCAACGGGGTCATTATCATCACGACGAAACAGGCGAAGGCAGGCAAGACCAGCATCACGGCCAATGCTTATTACGGGCTGCAGAGCGTCCCGAAGCGGGGCCGGCCGAACCTGATGAACGCGAAGGAATTCGCCACCTTTATCCAGGGGTATTACCAGGATAAGATCACCTACGAGCATTGGGTGAACCCGACGACCGGTACGGCAACCGTGCCGACGGATTACGCCAATCCTTCTCAATATGGCGCGGGAACCGACTGGTACAATACGGTGCTGCGTACGGCGCCTATAGAGGACTATGCCGTGAATCTTTCTTCCGGCAATGATAAAGTGTCTTCCAGCACGACCTTGAATTATTTCAACCAGCAGGGCGTGTTGTACAATACGGGGGTACAACGGTACGCCTTCCGGAGTAACAATGAATACCGGCCGATCAATCAGATCAAGATCGGGTTGAACCTGGCTCCAACGTACCAGATAGATCACAACACGCGCGGGGGCGCGCTGGGGATCAACGGTAACCGCCAGGTGTTGAGCGGTGCGGAGATCAGCTCGCCACTGATCGCGCCCCGGGCCGCGGACGGGACCTTCAATCTGAAGACCAGCTCGTACGGGATGTATGCCCTGCCAAACTTCTACCAGCAGCTGCTGCTGATGGACAATGATATGACGACCCTTCATATGCTGGGCAACGCTTATGTGGATGTGGAGATCATCAAGGGACTGCACGCGAAATCAACCATCAACGGGGATCTTTTCACCCAGGACTTCAACGCCTATTATGGTACGAATTTCGGGACCTTTGGTACTCCGCCGCCCCGCGCGGCCGCTGCTTCCCTGGCCCAGAACAGCTCGAACAACACCTATAGCTGGCTGAACGAGAATACGCTGGACTATACCCATTCCTTTGGCGATCATAACCTGGACGTGCTGGCGGGGTATACCACGCAGAAGTGGAGCCAGCATCTCAGATCGATCAACGGAACCGGGTTCGCCAATGATGCCGTACCCTGGATCTCCGGCGCTACCTCGACCACGGGTTCCAGTAATGCCGCTACCTGGACGGTCGCTTCGGCCCTGGCGAGAGTGAACTATGACTTCCGAAAAAAATATTACCTCTCGGCCACCATTCGTAACGACGGCAGCTCGCGGTTCGGCGCCAATAAGAAATACGGCACTTTCCCCTCGGTCTCGGCGGGGTGGGTGATGAGCGATGAGAATTTTTTCCCGAAGTCCGATCTTGTCGGATTCCTGAAGCTGAAGGGCAGCTATGGGCTGGCGGGGAACTTCAACGTGGGGAACTATACCTCTATTTCGCAGCTGACCCCTACCAACTATGTGTTCAACGGCGCCACCACGCTGGGGGAATCGGTGACGGTACTCGGCAATCCGAACCTCACCTGGGAGCAATCCAAGCAGACGGATATCGGGCTGGAGGCTAACTTTTGGAACAACCGCATCAGCTTTACATACGATTACTATAACAAACGGACCGAGGGTATGCTGTCGACTCTGCAACTGCCCTACGCGTCCGGATTTACAGCGATGTCCTACAATGTAGGCACGTTCCGGATGTGGGGACATGAGTTCGCCGTGACCAGCAAGAATATGGTGGGCGCCTTTACGTGGACAACGGACTTCAATATCACCTTCAACGACAACAAGGTCCTGAAACTGGTGAATGGGACACCGATCGGCGGGGTCAACCGGTACAACGACTACAACCGGACGGCGGTGGGTCATCCTATCGGCGAGCTGTACGGCTATGTCTTCCAGGGCCTGTATATGAACCAGGCGGATTTCGACAAATATCCGCACGAGGCTACCTCGGCCGTGGGTACGGCCCGGATGAAGGACGTCAACGGAGATAAGAAGATCGATATCGGGGATGAGACCTTTCTCGGCAATCCCAGTCCGAAGTACATCTTTGGGATCACGAATACATTTGGATATAAAAATTTCGATCTGAGTGTCATCGCAGGCGGCCAGGCAGGTAACAAGCTCATGAACACCAACCTGCAGAACCTGCAAAATCTCGACGGGATCTTTAATGTCAACAAGGACATGCAATATCGCTGGCGTTCGGAGCAGAATCCCGGGAACGGCAAGGTGCCCCGCACGCTGTCTGGCACGACGGAACTATACCGGCTGACGAATTCCAACTGGGTCTTCCGCGGCGACTACCTGAGTATCCGCAATATTGCGCTGGGCTATACTTTCCAGCACCGGCAGCTCCGGTATATCAAGGGCGTGCGGGTATATGCCAGCGTACAGAATGCCTTTCTATTCACCCGGTATCCCGGGCAGAACCCCGAGGTGAACGACAACAAGGACAGCCAGACGACCGCGGGAACGGACAACGGCAGCTATCCTGTTCCGCGTACGGTCCTATTCGGCGCCAATTTCAACTTCTAATCTCAACTTCATATGAAACAATATACAATGCTCTTTTTGGCGGTGGCCCTGGTTGCCGGCGCCTGTAAGAAGGACTTTTTAACGCAATACCCCGAGGGGACGATCAATGTGGGTAATTTCTATAAAACGACGAATGATTTTCAGCAGGCATTGGCCGGGGCTTATGTGCCGCTGCGGGATGCGGCGAACAATGCCTTCTATATCGAAGAGATGAGGGCGGACAACGCTTACTACACGTATAACCCCAAGGATCGGGGGAGTATTGCCGCCGAGAATATCCCGAACTTCCAGGACGATGTCTCCGACGGGGTTCCGGGCACCAACTGGATCGCGGGCTTCAACGGCATCAACCGTTGCAATACGATCCTTGATCAATTGTCGAAGGCAGGTTCGGTCGTACCGGATTCCATCAGGAAGGTGATCGGCGGAGAGGCAAAGGCCCTTCGCGCCCACTATTACTTCGAGCTGGTACGACTGTTCGGCAAGCTGCCGTTGTATCTGCATGCGACGGCGGACAACAGTTCGGCCTTTGTCAGCCGGTCATCCGTGGATAGCGTATATGCCCAGATCATCGCCGATTTTACCGATGCCCTGGCGGCCTTGCCGGCGCCGGCCTTTAACGCGGCCGGTATCCAGTCGGGCCATGTTAACAAGGGCATGGCTGCTACCGAGCTGGGCCTGGTGTATCTTACGCTGAAGCAATGGGACAAGGCGACACCATTGTTGCAATCCGTGACGCAGATGGGGTACAACCTGCTGCCGAACTATGCCGATGTATTCACGACGGCAAACGAGAACAGCCGGGAGTCGATCTTCGAAGTCGCATACAAAGCCGGTACGGATGGGCAGTCGAGTCCATTTATCTTCCGGTTCATCCCTGCGACGCCGCACACGCAGAACATCCTCGGCGTGGATTTCAACACCAGCAACAGCAACTATGGCGGTTGGAATGTCCCCACGTCCAACCTGATCAGCGCCTACGAACCCGGCGACAAGCGGCTGGATGCCAGTATTGCCGTAGTGAAGGGACACCTGGATGCCAATGCCGACTATCAACCGGACAGTGTCGCCAGCATCCTGAGCCCGGCCACTCCGGGCGAACAATCCCGTAACTTTATCCGGAAGTACTTTCATCCGCCCTATAA
>Ga0157372_10000350_pt1 | contig 50482 bp, 48 predicted proteins | sample C55metaG_FD_115307 | JGI IMG/M metagenome (GOLD analysis project Ga0157372, IMG submission 115307) | Corn rhizosphere microbial communities from Kellogg Biological Station, Michigan, USA - C5-5 metaG | ecosystem: Host-associated > Plants > Roots > Rhizosphere > Soil | place: USA: Michigan...
GTAATGGCTGTTAACGCGGCGGAGCGGGGGACTATCTCGAAATTTTTAGACAGTGATTTTACCTCGAAAAACTTGTCGAGATCAGGGGCCTCTTCAAGTCCGTAATCAGCTGCTGCTTTTTTTAACTTTTTATGTCTTAGTTCGTCATCAAAAAATAGCCGTAACTCATCACGCTGTGTTATTGCCGATAGTACCTGTGCCTGGTGCTCGCACAGTTTATTACCTGTAGCATGGCACCCGCACGAAAGTGCCAGCTGCCCTTCATGGCTGGTAATGATTACCTCGGGGAAGGCAACCGTACCCGACTGATTGGTAAAAGTCCCGTGGTTAATTTCCAAATGTTTGGCCAGTATTTGCCTGTAACTTTGCTTGTCAAAATAAATGCTGACGGCTGCGTGAGCAGCAATAACACTTTCGCTAAGGTCGGTTATGGCTGCGCCTTTGATGATGACATTATGGTTGCTTTCGCCTTCCTGGTAGCTGATTATCCTGATCACTCGTACATTGATGTGTTACCGGGTAAATATCATAACAATTATATAAAAGAAGACAATCACCAACGCATTTTCGTGAACTATGTAACAATTATATTCTTTATCAAATATTTATCTTTAGTAAACGTATCTGCCTTAATTTAGCCACTTAGTTCAGTACTATGAAGTATCCCAAATTACTATCGCATCTATCCATATTAGCAATCTCTTTTTTCCTTTATGCATGCCACACCGTTTCTGGCAATAAGCAAGCCTCCGATAATGAACAGGTTAATATGCATAGCGCTTATGACGACAGCACACTAAATCGCCATATATTGCCGGTTTTAATGCCCTACAACCGTATTATCGATCCGGCAGGAACAGTGATATCATTTGGCGATGCATCCGACGAAAATCATAGCATGGACGTAAGGCTGATCCCTGGCACCAGGTTTATCGCCGTCGAAGACCGGTATGGGCTTACTATAATCGATACTGTAGCTAAGAAAGTTTCCAACCGCTGGACTTATAAACAAGATCCCCGCTATCGCGAACTTACAAGCACTTATTCCGGCTTAAAAGTTGTGAATATTGACAATCAAGCTCAAATATATTGGAGTGCTGCAGCAGGCAAGGGTAAGGATTCAAAATCATACGTTTTCCAGGCTATCTGGAAAGATGGCAACATCAGCATACAAAACACTTTCAATTTTAAAGCTGAAGGTGAATCGCCACTGGCATTACCTAACGATTTAGCCATCAATAAAGAAAACAGCATAAATTACTTATATGTAGTTTTAAACGGGAATAATCAACTGGTAAAGATTAATTTAACTGATAATAAAACCGTTTGGACAAGATCGACCGGTGTTGCACCTTATGGATTGACGATAGCAAAGGGCAAGATATTTTTAACCAACTGGGCCGGCCCGCAAGCTATTGATACATTGAAGCGTGAAACAGCGGGTGTACCCTATGGTAAGGCTTACGTCGATCCCAAAACCGGGGCAACAGTGCAGGGTACAGTAATGGTTATGGATTTGGCTAAGGGAGATGTGATCAAGGAAATTACTGTTGGACTGCATCCTAATGCCATTGTCAACAGTGCAGATGAAGATTTTGTTTATGTAGCGAACGGCAATAGTGACATGGTATCGGTAATTTCAACAAGTTCATTACAAAATGTAGCAGCGATTGATGTTAAATTAAATCCTGGCAAAAAGAGTTATATAGGTGATACGCCCAATGCTTTAGCCATTAATGCCGATGGTACTATACTTTATGTAGCAAATGGTTTGGATAACGCTGTGGCCATGGTAAAATTGGGTAGTAAAACATCTCTTAAAGGAACCGGCAATAACGAAGTGAAAGGCTTTATTCCAACCGAAGCATACCCTGGCGGCCTGGCTGTTGACGGTAATAATTTATTTGTAACCAACCTGGAAGGAGAAGGCTCGAGGGTAAGTACCGATGAGATAGGCAAAAGCAATTTAAAAGGTGACTTACCCTCGGGAGCAAATGGTACGGCTTATAACTCGCACCATTCAAAAGCTACCGTATCAATAATAACTATTCCGGATGATGCTTTGCTAAAACAGTATACTCAAAAAGTCCAAAATCTAAACCTGAGTTTCCGGCAGCAGATAGCGCAGCTGCTGCCCCGCAAAAATATTGCGCCTAAACCCATACCAGAGCGTATTGGCGAGCCTTCGGTTTTTAATCACGTACTTTATATTATCAAGGAAAACCGTACATACGACCAGGTTTTGGGCGATATGCCTGAAGGTGAAGGCAATAAATCGCTTTGTATTTATGGTGATAGTGTTACTCCTAATCAGCATAATTTGGCGCGCAATTTTTTATTGCTTGATAATTATTATGCCTCAGGAAAATGCTCTGCCGAAGGGCACCAATGGACTGATGCCGCTATGGTAACCGATTATGTTGAAAAAAGTGTACGCTCCTGGTTTAGAAGTTATCCGCATGTGCAGGAGGACGCCTTAGTTTATGACGGGAACGGTTTTATCTGGAATAATGCCGCCGATCATGGCAAAACGGTCAGAATTTACGGTGAAGCCTGTGCCGTGCATTTTGATGATAAGTTAAGCTGGAGCGATATTTATAACAATTACACAGCAGGTAAACCATTCGCATTTAAAAACACCAGCACTATTTCTCGGGTGAGGCCAATGCTGTCACAAAATTTCCCGGGATCCGACGAGCATAAGATCAATGAACAGTTAAGGGCCACCGCTTTTATTAAAGAGCTTCATGAATATGAGCAAAAGCCCGGCGACCAATTACCGCAACTGATGATCATGGCCCTATCGGCCGATCATACTGTTGGCACCCGGCCAGGCTACCCGACACCTGATGCTATGGTAGCTGATAACGACCTGGCGCTTGGCCGGATTGTTGAGGCTATTTCAAAAAGCCGTTTTTGGAAAAACACGGTAATATTTGTCACCGAAGATGATTCACAGGCTGGGTGGGACCATGTGTCCGCTTATCGTACTACAGGGTTTGTGATTAGTCCGTATAGCAGGTTGCAGCACAAGGTGAGCAAAAACTATAATCAAACCTGTGTAGTACGTTCTATTGAGCAAATATTGGGTTTACCACCAATGAATATCATCGATGCTACTGCATTACCTATGTTTGATTGCTTTACCGGCAAGCCATCTGCATACACTTATACCAGTTTAAGAAACAGGGTGCCGATTAATAAAATCAATCAGCCTTTTTCTGCGTTAAAAGGCTCCGCTTTGCATTTTGCACAGCTATCATCGAGGCCCGAATATGACCATATTGACGGTGGTAATGACGATGTGATGAACAGGATACTTTGGTTTGCTGCCAAAGGCAAAAAAGCTTATCCTGCTAAACTGGCCGGCAAAGATGAAGACGATGATGATTGATCGGGAAAATAGCTGGGTTTAATCTCTCTTCCACAGGTTATCCGTATCATATTATATGGATGCTTAGAGCTCGCTTTCTTAAACCAGATAGCGAGTTTTTTTATAGCTGATTGCCTTAAATTTCTATTGATCGATTAATTGTTTTATGCGTAAAAATACGGGAAACCCTTCTGAAAATTCCGTGAAATTACGTGGTCATTTATGCACGATATTACTTTATCTTTATTGCAAACCTCGTCAGCGCCTGCAAGCAATTAATCAATTAATTTTTCAACCTAACCAAAAAAGTTATGAAAATTTCTGCGCTTGATGAGAACGGCGCACCAGTCGACTGGTGGTTTATCTACAAAGTTCCGCAACTTGACGGAGGTGTGGGTAATGACAAAGCTACAGGGTACGAATATGTTTATTACGACTCAACCATCGATGCAAATACCGATGCCCGAAAAAGAACGATTACCAAATCACCCAATGTTTTGAATGGCGATAAAGGAGCACTTAACCTGACGATGGACTCCGTTTTCAAAAACTTTAAATCACCGGCTCCGAGTATCGGATGGGTCCTTTATAATGACGAGATGCCCGAAAGTGTTAATAAACATGATGATGGCACCAAAGGGCATACCAAAGGGGTACTGGCATTTGATACCGAATCAAAAACCGCATTTTGGTTACTTCACTCATGGCCGAAATTTGCAGATCCTGGTGCTGTCAAAGATCCTACGCCCAAATACGGGCAAACCTATCTGTGCATTTCATTGGATTTGGATACCGCTAATCTTATTGCCAAACAGATGCTGAACCACCAGGAGCCGCAAATCTATCTTCATAATACCGCCAATCTGCCCGCAACTGCTGAGCTGCATTCGCTAACACAGCCTTTGACGAGCCACCCGATTGCTCTGGGCGACTCCATTGATTTAAAGTCTATTGGCGGTATGCCATTCAAAGTTATAGCCAAGAACCGGGAATGGAATAAAGATTTTTGGAACGAATTGGTAGGGCCTATCCTAAACGATGATTTAGACATTGAAACCTGGATTCGCGGTCCTATTCCACCTATTGCTGATAGCGACGGCATTCATAAAACTTTTGACATCAAGTATATCAACTTAGGTTTCATGGGCGCACACTGGGCCTGGCCCGAAACACATGACCATGCCAAATGGGGAGTCACATTGCATGATCCCTGGGTTTGTGTTGGCGATATCAACCGCATGATTTCGCAAAGGAGGCGCGGCGGTTGTACAATTGCATTTCAAAATCAAACCTTATGGTCGGGTTTATCCAAAACAAGTTTGCTTTTAGCGCCTCCGGGGCATAACAGGACCGAAGCGCACGTGCTGATCCAAAAAACGCATCATCTTCATGCGGAAGCACCATTGAGGGAACAGCAGTAAACGTAATTTACAATTTAAATTTTTCCATATGCGACTGTATACAAATATCCTGCTCAGGCGGGATTTTTGTATACATATTAGGGCTGATTTGCTTATTTTTAACTCTCTGCTTGATAGAGAATTATAAACCAGTGCAGCCAATGATTTTAAACCGGAAATACTTTAGCTTCGGAGCGGGGGGCTACGCATTTTTGTTAATCGTTCTTTTTACGACTAACGGCTTTGCGCATGCTCAAAACTTATCCAACGAAACAAGACCACGCATCATTATTACAGCCGATCCGGAATTGGATGATAATAATTCGCTTATTCGGTTCCTGCTATATAGCAGTGATGTTGAAATTGAAGGATTGATTTACGCGAGCAGCGCTTTTCATTGGAAAGGAGATGGCAAAGGAACCAAATGGTTTGTACCGGGGCGGGAGTATACCCGCTTTGGATTAAACTTGTGCCCATGTGAATCCTGGCGGTGGGGTGAAGATGAGCATTTCATTCATGATGCTGTGTATACCTACGCAAATGTTTACCCCAATCTAAAAATTCATAATCCCAATTATCCTGCACCCGATGTACTCAAAGGCAAAATCAGGATTGGGAATATTGAATTTGATGGTGATATTTCAAAAGATTCGCCAGGTTCAGATCTCATCAAAACCCTGATACTTGATGATAAACCGGGCCAATTATTTATTACAGCATGGGGAGGCCAAAGCACTATAGCGCGTGCTTTAAAAGCTATTCAGGAACAATATGAGTTCACCACCAATTGGGAGCAAATAAAATTAAAAATTTATCGAAAGGTGGTTTTACTTCCCTCCGGTGACCAGGATGATACTTATGCAAATTACATTAAACCTAACTGGCCGGGTATCAAATACCGTGAGTTTAAAGGCGGACCGAACTATGGATATGGAGCCCAGTTAAATGCGGCTTCACAGGATTCCGTTTATATGACAGCATCCTGGATGAAGGAAAATATATCAGGCAGGGGGCCATTAGGGGCCCTGTACAGGGTATGGGGCGATGGAAAACAAATGGTAAAAGGCGACATTATGGACTATTTTGGTCTCGGCGGCCATACCAACGACGAGTTGAAGGAAATAGGTTATGTTGTATGGATGCCTGTTCAGCAAAAAGGTTCATGGTTAGGGGAGGGCGACAACCCAACATTTATGAACATGCTTGACAATGGATTGCGCGCATATGAAAAAGGTACTTATGGAGGCTGGGGCGGCACCGCATTTATTGATTCTAAAGGTAAAAACATCTTCTTCCAGAATAGTGATACGTCATCCCAGGCTATGGCAGCTTCACTCGCTGCGCCGAAAGACCGAAATAATACGTACCCTGACTTTTTTTCCGCCGCTCAGCGGGATTTTGCCGCCCGGCTTAAATGGTCGGTAACGCCAGTATACACAAGAGCAAACCACGAGCCAGTCGCCAAAATAGAAGGCCCATTAAATGTCAGGGCAGCAGCCGGCGAAACGATCAGATTAAACGGAGCCGTTTCTGATCCTGACGGAAATCTGGTTTCTGTTAGCTGGTGGCAATTTCAACAAGGAACTTATCCTGGAAAAGTGTCGATATTAAATCCCGAAGCTAAGCAAACACAAATCGGGGTGCCTAAAGACGCTGTTTCTGGCCAAACAATTCACCTTATTTTTCAGGCAACTGATAACGGCACACCATCTCTTACCGGCTATCAGCGTGTGATTATAACAGTGCGGTAAACAGAAACCTTAAAAGATTTTTCGATGACCAACACCAGCAACATAAAATTGGTGTTACTGTAACGCCAGTCAGCTCCAGGTGAAATTTGATTTTAGATTTGCTTTCACATAGGCTTTTTCGATAGCGAAGTTATCAGGCTCCACACCGAGTATGTTACGGACGGGAGGCGCGAAATATTCTTCCAGCCCCGAAGTATGGGGTAATAAATAGTAGATGTTAATATGGTTATAAGGCAGGTCTGGTAAATATCTCCGCAAATCGTTGTTAAGCTGAAGCTTCCCTTGTTTCACCAGTTTCATAACAACTATTCCCGTAAATATTTTGCTGACAGAAGCCAGGCTAAAAATGGCATCTTCTGTAAGTGCTGAATTAGTTTCGGAAAGTGGGGATACGGTAACTTCACAGTTTATTTTTTATGAAGGGGCCACGCATCCTGTCACCCCCCCCCCCGAAAAAAGTATCTATGGAAATGATCGCCATAACATCTCCTATATTCCTTCTTCAAAAGGCAATTATGAGGTCGTACCTGATGTAGAATATAATTATTTCCTGATGGTGCTTTCCAAAGAATATTATTTCATTTTACGATCGTCATGCTTTGATCCATTCTGCATTCGTATCAGCTATCCTCGAGGGTAAATATACATCGCTCGCTGCACAAAACCTCGCCGCGACTATGGAAATGAAACGCGTAATCAATGCTATTTGCGAGTGTAAAAAACAGGCGAATTAAAAAGTTTTATACAGAATCGAAAGTACTCGGACTGTTGATGCTGCAACTGGAGTAAATGCAGATTAACAGCGATGAAGCGGAGAGAACATTGATAAAAGCAGATGATCTTGATAAACTTTACCAGGCAAACGTATTTACTCGACAGGGACTACGTAAATCCACTAACTGTCAGAAAATTTTCCAGATTAATTAGTTTGAATGAGTTTAATTAAAACAAGGCATCAAAGCTTATTACGGTACAACGTTTATGGATATATTGGCAGGCTGAGAATGGAAGCCGCAAAAAAATGATACTCTATGAGCATACAAGTGTAGCTGAAGCCCCATGCGATAGGTTTTAAGGATCAGGCCCATCTTACGAGCGCTTTCAAAAAATATTTATGGTTATTTTACCAATTGAGGTGAAACTAACCATTTAAAAACGGATATTCAACTCGCCTGGGTTGAGTGATGGACAAGGAGAGTAATTTCTCCTGCCAGAAATAACCAAACATGGATGTAAAATATTGGGGCACAGGGGATAGCTGGCTGTATTTTCCAGCCCTGGTTTAGAGTGATAAAACAGTTATCATTTGCCTTTTTTTGATTAATTTCGGTTCATGCAAAAGATCCCTATCCGGCAATTGAACAAGGCGCAGGAAGTCCATCCGATCGCTGAACAGTTCAAAATTCGCCGCCTGGAGGACATAATCGCGGATAAAGATTTACGACACCCTTTACACCGTCATAGTTTCTTCTTTTTACTCGCACTTACAAAGGGAAATGGCAGTCATGAAATTGATTTCATTGCACATGAAGTACAGGGTCAGTCTGTTTTCTTTCTGCGTCCAGGACAGGTACACCAACTTTTTTTAAAAGTGGGTTGTAATGGCTACCTGCTTGAATTCAACGATGAATTTTATCATCCTAAAGATCACTCTTCACAGCAACGGTTACGAAAAGCCAGCAACAAGAATTTTTGTCGGCCTGATGCTGAAAGTTTTAAGAAACTTGAGACGGCGCTGGCCTATATGTTTCGGGAATATACCAACCGGGAGGAGGGTTATCAAGATATGATCAGGTCGAACCTGGACATTTTTTGCACGGAATATGTCAGGCAAAGCAGAAATACCAATGGCAATACTTTACAAGGCCGGACTTATGTGCAGGAACGTTTTGAAGATTTTTTAGAACTGATCGATAAAAATATCGCAACCCTGAAGCAGGTAGCGGCTTATACGGATCTGATGCACCTTTCGCCGTACCAGCTGAATGAAATCACTAAATCTGCCGTAGGCAAAACCGCTTCTGACCTTATCAATGAACATATTATTCTCGAAGCTAAACGTTATTTGCTGGCTACATCAAACCAAATAAAGGAAATCGCAGAGCAGCTGGGCTATGAGGATGTTTCGTACTTTATTCGCTTTTTTAAAAAACATGCCGGCTCTTCGCCGGATGCTTTTCGCCAACAGTTTAAGGCCTAAACTCCTTAAAAACCAGATATACGTCCATACGTTTGCCGTAACGCCACGGCTATATAATTCGCTGGCTGGCCAATATTGTTCAATCCGTAAGCATAGAGAACAACCAATTCGATGCGCTTTGTCTGAATGGAAAGGCTTTACCCCCAAGCTACGCGCTTGCTTCAAGCGGCGAAAATCACTTCTTGCGTTACCAAATAAGACTATGGATTGATAGGACTATCAACGAATTGAATCGGATATTATAAAGTTTTAATTGACTTATTTACAGTTTATCGAAGTAGCGTTTCTTTGGTTTAATCCTATGAAATTGGAGACTTGTCCTACCTGCCCGGTACGCCCCGATGGTAGTTTTGCGAGTATTAACAATTCACAAAATCCGATGAAAATAAAAATGAAACTTGTCGCCGCCCTCAAGATCTGGGTGGTGATTTACCCATCGATACTGCTCTTCAACGTGTTGTTCGGAGCAGCGTTAACGGGGTTGCCCGGCTATCAACGTATGTTTATTTTAACGCTTGCCTTAGTGCCCTGGATGGTATTTGTGGCGATTCCGGGCCTGGAACGACTCTTAAGGAAAACCAAAGCGGATTAACAAAAAAGGGCTGTTCCAATCGAGCAGCCCTTGTCAACTAACTTACCAGGTTTTGATGATTTGCCCGGTGTGCGCGCCAAACAAACTTTTACGGAAAGCGAATTCCAGCTCGCGCATCGTGGTGGGTATTTCTCCCGGGAAATATGGAAAGTACTGAGGAGAATCTTCAATAACAGTCGGGCTTACTGCGTTGATCCGAATGCTATTTTCCAGTTCTATAGCAGCGGCACGTACAAAGCCCTCCACCGCACCGTTAGCTGCCGAAGCATTGGCAAAGTAGTGTTGCGGTTCTTCGGCCAGGGCGCCGGTTATAAGCGTAAAGGAGCCTTTCGGATTGATATACCGCTGGCCGATCAATACGAGGTTAATCTGGCCCATCATTTTTCCTTCGACACCTTTACGGAATTCCCTATTATCCAGTTTACTCCAGGGGCCGACATAGGTTGGGCCCGCGGTCGAGATGAGTGCGTCAAAACTACCTGCCATTTTAAACATATTTTCGATTGAGGTAGTAGAAGTAATATCTGCCGTAATATCTCCGCCTTTGGAAGCGACGCGTATCACTTCATGTTCTTTTTCCAGGGCACTGCTTAAATATTGCCCCATGGTGCCTGTAGCACCTACGATGATGATTTTCATACTTGATTTATTAATTTATTAAAGTTTAAGTGTCAAGGTTGGGTTTCTGACCAACACACCTGATCACCGAGCCCGTTCCGTCATGGTATATACCTTCCTGCAGTCTGATATAAGGTTCGTCTAAAAATATCACCTCCGGGAAACCTGTAAAAAGTCCTCGCGCGAATAAAGCATGCCTAATTCCCTGGGCTCGCCCACGTTGGGATTGGCTATATTAAACTCCAGGTGCGCTTTGCGAAAAGCTTCCAGGATAATCATTCCGTCTGGTTTGAGCCAGGAATGGAGTTGCTGGTGTATAGCCGCCTTCCGGCTCGCAGCGAAATGCGCATGAATAAGGGCTATTGCATCAAAGAGCTGGGTTCAAAATTTACTATTTCGATATGTCCACGCGGTAATCCAGGCTAACCCAATTAGCGCCGGCTATTGCCAGTGCTTTTGTCCTTCCAGCCTCGCTCAAATCTGCGCAGGTAACTTCCCATCCCAATTTGGCCGCATAAACACCGTTACGGCGTTCGCCGTCGCCCGGCATTAAGATCGATCCTGGTTTTACTACGGGCAATTGTGTTTCAAAAAATTTATTTGGCGCAGTCCCGTAGGTATACGCCGCCCGGCTATAGCGCTCGTTCCAAAATTCTTTCATTTCCATATTTAAAATTGTTCGGTAATTAATTGACGGCTGATAGCCATGCCCGCTGTGGTACCGGAGGACACCGCGTTGGCAACAGTTCTTGTTTTAGTGGTATTGTCGCCGCAGGCAAAAACGCCGGGAATACTGGTTGCCTGAGCGCTGTCCACCTGAATATAACCTTCGTCGTTTAAGGCACAGCCCAAAAGCTCCGGAAGCGGACAGGCTTGCCGAAAGGGGCTGCGGAGATAAGCGGCAGACAGCGCAACTTCGCTGCCGTCTGTAAATTGTATGTGGTGCAGGTAGCCGTTATGGTGCTGCAGCCGAATTATTGGTTTTTCTAAAATGTGGATATGGTGCCCGTCAAGCTTTGTGGTTTGTTCAGGGGTTAACGTTGCCGGGCCGTTAGTAAAGATGGTAAGTTCGCCGGTCCAGTTAGCAATTAAGCTGGCTAATTCATAAGCTTCATTACCGTTACCAATTATACCGGTTTTTTGATTGCGCACTTCGTAACCATGGCAAAATGGACAATGGAGTGCCGATATTCCCCAGCAATCAGCCAGGCCGTCGATATTTGGCAATATGTCGCGGATCCCGGTAGCGAAGAGCAGCTTGGCGGCGCCAAAAACCTCACCGGAAGATGCCTCCACTTCGAAACCTTTGTCTGTCCTGACAGCTTTGATCACTGTCCGGTTTAAAAAACTTACGCTGCTGTATTGTTCCAACTGTTTGCGGCCCTGTGCCGCAATTGCGGCGGGTGTTTCGCCATCGCGGGTCAGAAAATTATGCGAATGAGGGGTCTGCGCGTTACAGGGTTTACCGCTGTCGATGATGAGGACTTTGCGTAGAGCCCGGCCTAAGGCCAAGCCGGCGGCCAGCCCGGAGTAACTTCTACCGATAATTATCACGTCAAAGTGTGTTTGCGTTTTCATTCTGTCTTTTTGATACAAAGGTATTCCCGGACATTGATGGGGAATAGGACGATGAACGAGTTAAGTGGGACTTAACTCAAAATGTTATTTAAACGGTATTTCAACACTTCTGAGTGGATAAATTACACTTGATTGACGCCGTTGACTAATTTTAAAATGGTAGTCACCCTGGTTTTTATACCTTATAAAGCTTTTTACGATTTAACACGTTGCCCGCCTATTTAATACTTTATTCAACCGAAGAGCCTATCGTAAACACGCCACAGGAAGCGATAAACTGTTTTCTCCAAACAAATATAGACATCCTGGTAATTGAAGGGTATTGCATAAAAAAGAAGACATACGCAGAATAGATGGAGTCAATTGTTAACCTACAAAACCCAGCCATTTACAGGTAGTTGACTTAGATTAGCGACAAGTTTACAATTTTAATATTAAATAATACTTGATGACAGCGGCAGGAAGCTAAACGGGCCTGCTAAATGAGGCTGAAGCACTGATGCCGTCGACTTCAAGATTCTGTCCGCTACCTGCAAATATGCTTACCGTTATTTGTGCGGGTTTATGGACGTTTTTAGCACAATATGACGCCAGCATATTGCTGTCCGCCAACGTGCTAATCATTGGTTTGGCCGGATTGATCCTATCTTTATTACAATGCTGTTGTAAAAGAACGGGCCGGCAATATGGGCACATTGATAGAATAAAGACGGTAATTGAGCGTTACATTCATTGTTTAGTGCATGAAAAGAGTCGTTTGGGGAGTAATGTTATCTGTATTGCTGTTATTGACGGTTGCGGCATAATTAAATCTCTAGGTAGAAATCCGGATGGCGAAGAGCTACAGTTAAGCGTAAATTTCTTTTTCTTAGTAAGCGTCCTGAAGCTATCAGGCCATCCCGTGCACTTCCGTGGATTAAACCGATCTGAATTCATTGGATGAACCTGCACCTACTATCGTTTGGTTTGGACATTCACCTTTACTCATAAAAAACGGAATGTTTAATATGCTCATTGATCCGGTTTTTAGCAATTATGCAGGACCTGTACCAGGACTGATTACCGCATTTCCGGGTACAAAGCATTATCATGCTGATGATATGCCTCAAATAGATGTGCTGATCATTTCACATGATCATTATAATCATCTGGATTACCGGACTTTAAAAAAATTGAAGAACCGTATTAAAATGGCTGTTGTACCGATGGGAGTAGGCTCTGATCTGGTGTTTTGAGGATTTGACCAAAAGAAAATCTCCGAGCTTAATTGGAACCAATCAGTTTCGTTACCCGGTGATATCCGGATTACCGCCACCCCGGCGCAACATCGCAGTAACCGTACGTATAATCAGGAAAACAAAACATTGTGGGCATCTTACGTTTTGCAGATTGGTAACTATAGGCTGTTTTACAGTGGTGATGGTGGTTACTGCCCACATTTTAAAAAAATAGGCCAGCAATTCGGGCGATTTGATCTGGCGTTTTTAGAATGTGGGCAGTACAGCCCTAACTGGCCCTGGAGTCATCTTTGGCTTGGACAACCCGCCCAGGCAGCCGCCGACCTGCAAGCCTGCTTGGCGCAACCTATTCACTGGGCCAAGTTTGTGGAAGCTAATCAGTCATGGAATGAACCGATAAAAAGGCTTGTGCCTGCTGCAAAATTGTGGGGCATCGAATTAAACGTTCCGCGTATTGGAGAGCCTTACACTTTAGGCGGCTCCCTTAAGCAGGATGAAATTTTAAATAACCGAATTAATATCCAATATTTCTTAATTTTTGAAAACGCGATGTTCTGTTTCTACTGCACTATATTTTCCAAGTTTCAGGCCCTGGAGCATCACATTTTGGACCACTTCATTTAACAGGTAATAGTCCAGAAATACTAACCTTGATTTTTTCAATCAGTCTTTGATCGTTCCGTCTTCCATTTCAATAATTCTCTGAGTTTTACCCGCGAATTCACTGTCGTGTGTAACTACAAGTATAGTCTGCTGATATCTGGAAACCAATTCACTAAAAATGTTAAATACAGTTTCTGTATTTTTTTTATCCAAATTACCGGTCGGCTCATCAGCCATGATAATTAGCGGGTCATTGATCAATGCCCGTGCAATGGCTACCCTTTGCTTTTGCCCGCCAGATAATTGATTCGGCTTTTTTTTTGCTTCCGTTTCAATGCCTAATACTTTTAATTTTTCAAAAGCCCGGTGTTCAGTTTCTTCTGCGCTATATTTCCCAAGCCTCAGGCCTGGGAGCATCACATTTCGGAGTACAGAGAATTCATTTAACAGGTAATGGAACTGAAATACGAAGCCTATTTTTTCGTTTCTTACCGAGGCCAGCTCCGGTTCGTTCTTTTGTTTCATGCTGATATGATCAATCTTCAGGTCTCCTTCATAATCAGTGTCCATGGTTGAAAGGATATATAATAGTGTTGATTTGCCGCAGCCTGATTTTCCCATAATTGAGGCGAATTCGCCTTTATGAAGCGAAAAATTAACATCCCTCAATACTTTTACCGCTTTGGGTTCATAAAAGGTTTTTGAGATGTTTAAAGCTTCTAATATTACTGAGTCCATGTTATTTCCCTCTTATAATGATTACAGGATCTACTTTACTTGCTTTTTTAGAGGGAAAATATCCCGCAAAATAGGTGGTTAGAAAAGAGAATAGACCAGCGATAAAATAAAAACCTATATTGAAATCAATGGGATAGGTTTTAATTGTGGGAAGCGCGGTTGTATTAAATGGGATGTGGTTTATGATAACAGATAAGATGAAACCCAGAATCAGCCCTGCCAGGCCGCCAAAAATACCTATGCCTAATGCAATTGTACTAAATATGCGACTGACATCTTTGCCTGAAAATCCTGTGGCTTTTAATATTGCGATTGAATCGAGCTTTTCATAAATCATCATATTTAGAATGTTATATATCCCAAAACCTGCTACAATCAGTAAAGTGACCCCAACTGTGTAAGATATCAGCGAGCGGATAAAGCTACCGGTATCAAATTGTGAATTGGCCGTTTGAATATCCATCGCATCTATATTAAATACCTGCCTGTAATAAGCTGCAATTTTCGGTGCTTCGGTGGTGTTTTTTAATTTGACCTGGATGTCTGTGATATAATTGTTTGATTCGTCAAGTAATTTTTGAGTTGTTGCGATAGAGGTATAACTTTGCTTGTTGTCAATCTCTTCAAGACCGGATTGATAAATTCCTACTACTTTTAAAGGCACCTGGTTGCCATTAGCCGGGGTTACGTGAATGATGTCTCCGAGATGGACTATCATTTTTTTTGCAATGCCTTTTCCTAAAATAATACTGTTGGGAGTATTTTTCAGGTCAATGAATTTGCCTGCTATAATATAGTCCCCAAATAAAAAAAGTTCATTTTCCTTGTTCGGATCAATCCCGTTAATAAGCCCGGTGATATTAACCTCTCCGGTATTGTAGAATATTTGCGCGGTAATTAGCGGTGAAAGTCCCTGCACGCGTGGATCGACTGCGATAGCCTTCATTATAGCCTTGCTATTGTAAATGCCCAGGCGCTTGTTCTGCGGCTTAACGGAGCTTACAAAGTTGTAACTGTGGCGGTACGCGTTGGTAAGGTCCACTGGTTGATGCCGTGCAGCTGCAATTTCATTATACAATCTGATATGGGGAGTGCGGTTTATTACCAGCCCATCTAAAAGCTTGTTTAAGCCACCCATAAAACTCAATAGGGCAATAAACATTGTTATGCTAAAAGTTACACCGGTTGCGGCAACAATCGTCTGTCTTAAGTGGGCTAATAATAAAGCTACCGCAATATTCCAGGTCAGCTTAAAATTCATGGTATCGGTTTTATTAGTTCATCATTTAACTGGAGACCAGAAATTACTTCTACTTGCAGGTAATCACTAAGACCTGTTTTTATTTTAAGTTTTTCACCGTCGCTTCTTACAACAATAGAATCATTGAGCAAGTAGCTTCTGGGGATAAGCAAAGCCTTTTTTCGGGTTTGGATAATTATATTTGCTTCCAAAGTAGTGTTAGGATACAATTTTAGCGGTGGGGTAGTAAAAATAGCTTCAACGCGAAATGTTTTGGTGTGTTCGTTCATTTCCGGATATATTTTGGTCACTCTGGCTTCAAATACCTTACCTCTGTAACTGTCCATCGTAACAAAAACGGTGAGCCCCGGATTTATCTTAACGATATCATATTCGTCCACTTGTAATTCAAGTAAGAAACAGTCGGCTTTGCCAATGAGGGCCAGCGGCGTTTGCGGGCCAACAGTTTCGCCAGGATTTTTGTAAAGGTTATATACTATTCCGGCTATATTGCTTTTAACGGTAAAGTCACTTTCCTGTTGTTTGTTAATACTGAGATTGTTTATGCTTTGAGCGGCGTTATAACGCAATTGCCTTTTCAATTCTGTGAAATTAATTATGGCTGTTTGTAAGGCTGTTTTTGAATTGACTACGGCTAATTCCCTTTCCTCAAGCTGTACTTTCGTACCGATCTGCTGACCCCACAGTTCTTTTTGCCTGACCAACATTACCGAGTCGTTCAGCATCCTGTACCGGGCCTGATCAACCACAATTGCCGCTGCGGCCAGTTTATCTTTATTTAGCTTATAGTCAGCAAATGAAGCCGATATCATCGCGTTTTCAACATTTAGCTTTTGATTTTCTTTTTTAATAGATATTAAAGGAGTTCCAGCAGTAACATATTGGCCTTCAGTTACAAATTGTTCCTGAATGATACCGCTAACTGAGGCGAAAGCTTGATATTGATCCCCGCTTTTAATTATGCCAGACGCATATACAGACTCTGATATGGAAGCAACTACCGGCCTTATTTTATCGCTTTTTAATTGACAGGAAAAGCTGAACAGAAACGAGGATGCAGTAATTATCGCTTTTACAATATTTATTTGATGGTTTGTTATATTATCAGTAATACTAAAGCTCCTAACAATTTTCATATTGCTAATGTCATCACTCTTAAGTATTTTAAGTTTGATAAATATCAGGATGAATAGTGACGGTGATCACCCCAATTTAGTGGCAGTCATGGTTTTATGATCTGCATCAACAAGCTATTTGATGTGTGTCATTCTTTTTGCTGAGTGTTATTCAAAACTTTACACAATATCAAGGTAGCCTTGGGCTGCACTGAAGAAGATTTGGATACTCACAAAATATTGCAATGAAAAAGTCGGTTCTTTTGTTATTCACTTTCAGTTCGTTTTTTCTGGTTAATGTATTTGCCCAGGAAAAGAAGGGGATTACCAATAACGCAATTAACGAACAGCTCAAAAGCGCTGCTACGTCGCAGCAATTACATTACCCACAAAGCGTTACCCGGTTTTATCGCCAAAACAATTACCTTCCGGTATGGACTAATCCGGAATCGCGTCAAAACACCGGGAATGCAATGGTGCTTTTAGATTGTGTGTTACAATACGGATTATCGCATGATGATTTTCATCCTAAAGAGCTTCAATTTGATATGCTCCGCGATATTTTGGAAAATCCAGGTTCGGTTAGTGACTCCTTAAAGGCACAGTTTGATGTTTTGCTTACCGATGCTGTCATTACCATGCTGAACTATTTGCATTATGGAAAGCTCAATCCTGACTACGGATCCGACAGGGTAGACCATGGCATGGATGTACCATTTCATGCAGAAGCTAAACTACAGGACATTATACATTCGCAGGAGTTTACGAAGTCTGTTTTGGAGGTACAACCTAATGCAAAACTCTATACCGCTTTTCAGGAAATGCTGCACATAATCAGAGGACAAGCTCCGGATGATTGCTATGGAACCCCAGGGAATGATGTAATGAAAATCGCTGTCAACATGGAAAGAATCAGGTGGGCAAACGTTGATGACCGGGAAAAATATATGCAAATCAATATCCCTACCTACGAGCTGACATTTCATTTGCCGGATACATTGGTGGTATTTAAAGCTATTGTCGGGACGCCACAAACCCCCAGCCCGACTTTGCAGAGCCAAATCACCTATTTTACTTCTTTTCCAGACTGGCTTGTTCCTGACCGGGTATTTATCCGCGACATCCTCCCGAAAGCAATAGCTGATAGTTTATTCCTTGACCGGCTTCAGATCAGCATTTATAATAAGGCTGGTCAATTAACAGATATCACTAACGCCCAACTTAAGAGCATATTGGCTTCGCCCCAGGGCTATTACGCTAAACAGGCTCCCGGCTGTGATAACACCTTGGGATCGCTGGTTTTTCATTTTCAAAATGTGTACAACATATATTTAAATCAAATTGCTGATCAAAAGCTGTTTGAAAAAGATAAACGTGATTTAAGCAATGGTTGTATCTGGTTAGATAATGCTGCCGGGCTCGCCGCGTTATTGCTCAAATATGACGCTTCAGAGCAAAGCGACAAATTGTTTAAAATTCTTAAAAAATCAAAGACACATAATTTCGTGCTTAATAAACCTGTTCCTATAAAAATCACTTACCTGACATGTGACATAAAAAAAGGTGAATTAATCAGGTTTGAGGATATCTATAATATGGACACAAGCCTGGAATTGGCTATTTACAGCAAGCTTCAACGCAATACGAGCATAAGATAAGCTTCGTTTTGCGCAAAAATTGTTAAATCAAATTTTGAACCTTTAACTTATAAGCGGCCACTACTATCAGCGTCAAAACATAGTAGGCCATCAGAAAATTCATCATTTAGTGTACGGGAATAATATAATTTTCTGATATTCAAAACCATGAAAGGGAATCAACAGGTTAAGAAACAAAAGAACCGTTTTTTGAGATTTTTTTCAGTTTTAGGCCCGGGCCTTACTACTGGTGCTGCCGATGATGACCCCTCTGGCATTGCTACTTATTCGCAAACCGGCGCACAGTTTGGCTACAATCAGCTGTGGACAGCGCTATATATGTTACCTTTTATGATTGCCGTTCAGGAAGCTTGCGCACGCATCGGCATGGTAGCAGGTAAAGGCATATCAGCTGTAATTAAGGAACATTACAGCAAAACTGTTTTATATACAGTTGTCGGGCTTGTATTAGTGGCCAATACAATCAATATCGGGGCCGATATAGGAGCTATGGCAGCTGCGGCCCAATTACTTATCCCAGCCTCATTTGTTGCATTAACGTTGTTTTTTACACTGTTAACCCTCCTTCTGGAGATTTTTACTTCTTATCATTCTTATGCCAGGATATTAAAATGGCTTGCGGTAACTTTGTTGGCATATCCCATAACTTTGTTTATTGTACACCAGCCATGGCTTACCGTCCTGAAAGCGACTGTTATTCCTCATTTTGAGTTAAATTTTAATTTTCTATTTATCATAACGGGGGTATTGGGGACCACAATTTCTCCATATATGTTTTTTTGGGAAGCCTCACAGGAAGTGGAAGAACAGAAAGAAAAGGAAAGGCTTTCGCGACATAAACCCAGGCCCGGTTGGATGCAAATTAAAAGAATGCGGATTGACAACACCGTTGGCATGATATTTTCAGAATTCACTACCTGGAGTATTATCGTGGTAGCTGCAACAGTTTTGCATAATAGCGGTGTAACTGACATAAAAAGTGCGTCTGATGCGGCAAGGGCAATAGAGCCGCTGGTGCATACCTTTCCTAACGCCGGATTTTTAGCCAAATTAATTTTTTCGATCGGCATTATAGGCCTTGGTTTATTGGCTATTCCGGTACTTTCAGGCTCGGTAGGATATGCCGCTTGTGAGGCTTTTAACTGGAAGGCCGGGCTTAATTTAAAATTGAAAAAGGCGCGCTCTTTTTATGCCGTCATATGCATTGCCACTTTAATTGGATTACTAATCAATTATATTGGCATCGATCCTGTTAAGGCATTAGTTTATGCGGCTGTATTGAATGGGATAGCAGCGGTACCACTATTGTTCCTGATTGCCAGGATCTCCTCTAACCCCAAAATCATGGGGGAGTACAATAGCAAGTTTATTTCCAAATTGCTGCTTTGGAGCAGTTTTGCTGCCATGGGGGCAGCTGCAATAGCTTTGTGTTATACATTGTATTAGCACGGGATTTGGACACTTCAATTTAATGATTTAAATTACACAATATACTGCTCACCGATATGAGTTTTAAAATCCTGATCATTGAAGATTCCGCGGATATTCGCGAGGGTGTAGTGGAAATACTGGGGCTGGCCGGCTATACCGTATTTTCAGCAAGTAATGGTAAAATGGGATTGGAATTGGCTAAAGTCCAGTTACCTGATTTAATACTTTGCGATGTCATGATGCCGGAAATGGATGGGTATGGTGTGCTGTTTATGCTCGGAAAATCGGCCGACACGGCTAATATTCCTTTCATTTTTCTTACCGCCAAAGCCGAACGGATCGATTTACGTAAAGCCATGGAAATGGGTGCCGACGATTACCTGACCAAACCTTTTGATGACGTAGAATTACTTAATGCAATTGAAAGCAGGTTGAAAAAGAAAAAGCAACAAAAGGAATTTTACAGTAAGGGGTTGGACGAACTCAGTAATATAGTTGCGAGGACTGATGGGTTGAACGAACTAAAGCGTGTTATCCGGGAACGCAAGATTCGTTCTTTTAAAAAGAACCAGGTGATTTATTATGAAGGTGACAGAGGAAATGGACTATACGTCGTTCTTAGTGGAAAGATAAAGACCAGTAAACTTGCAGACGATGGGCGCGAATTGATTACCGGTTTACATACCCCGGATCAGTACCTTGGTATTCAGGCATTGCTTGCCGGCGAGGCATATTCAGAAACCGCAAGCGCCCTTGAGGATAGCCAATTGTGCCTCATACCCAAAGAGCAGTTACAGGAAATGTTGAACCTATACCCGGAAGTAACGGATAGTTTTATCAAATTGATGGCAGGTCAGATAAGGGAAAGCGAAGAGCGATTACTGCAACTTGCATATTATTCTGTCAGAAAAAAGATGGCGGATGCGATTCTGAGGCTTTATCGCCAAAGCGATTCCCCAAATGAAGGCATCCGGATCTCCCGTGAAGACCTGGCCGCACTTGCAGGGATGGCCACCGAAACAGTTAGCCGTACCCTGTCGGATTTTCGTAACGAAGGCTTGATTGAAAAGAATGGAAGTGTGATAACAGTGCTTGATCTGCAGCGATTGGTTAAAATGAAAAACTGAATTTGCCGAAAAAGACAGGCACGCAATAGGGGCGTTATGTACATAATTGCCGCGCTGAATTTATCTGTTTTTACCAATTAAAAATTACCACGGATAACCATACACTTTAATACCAGACAAAATCATCATCAGTACTATTATTGCTATCAGACTGATAGCAATCAAAAAGGTTATTGCCGTGTTTTTGTGATTCGTAACCATAGCTAATGAGTTAGTGTATGTAATGGATAAGATGGGAGCGGGCCCGACCTTGCCCAGGTAGTTTCAAATAATTGAATGCTCTTTCTAATTTCCTGACTTTCTTGATCTGTTCTCATGCTCCCTGTTAATGAGTAATTAATATGTAAATAAACTATATATCAGCGATGTATGCTGTGATTTCTGTCAGCAAGATCATTGATTCTCGTCATGGATAAGAGGGGAGTAGTACTCATAAAAGCTTTTTGTATCTCGTTTCGGGTTAAGAATCGAGTGACGCTATAGTGGGCTGTGGTGTAATTGACGGTTCAGGGGTGACCATTGTCATTTTTGCATTAGCTCCGGTTCGGTAACTTGTATAACCAAATCAAATTACCGCTATGAATGGAATTATTATTTATCAGGGCAAATATGGTGCAACCAGGCAGTATGCGCATTGGCTTGGAGAGACATTGCAGATGCCGGTATCAAAAGTGGAGAATGTAACACCTGCAGTTTTAGCTCTTTATGATACCATTATTATAGGCAGCTCAGTTTACATCGGTCGGCTGGTATTGCAAGATTGGTTAAAGGAAAATGACATCAGGCTAAAAGACAAAAAGCTTTTCATTTTTATTGTTTGCAGCTTCGCAGTTAATGACATGGCGCAACAACGGGAGATAATAAAAAATAATCTTGGTACCAAGATCAAAGATGTTGCCGAAATATTTTTCCTGCCCGGCAGGTGTGTCGTTTCCGGGCTGTCGTGGAAAGACCGGCTTATGCTAAAATTGGGCGCCTGGATTGAAAAAGATCCTGAAAAGAAATCAGTGATGCGTAATGGGTTTGATCATCTCGAACGGAGTCAGCTTAAACCTCTAATCGAAAATATTCACCGTATGGCTGATGACTGACTTTACCGGTTTGTATGCATAAAGCAAGGCGTTGTAAAAGGACGTATTCATCGATAAAAGTAGCTGCTTATCCCAATACATACACATATGCCCAGTTAGCGAAATGCTAATTACATATCGTTCATAACCAATACAGCCGCTCCGCTAATTTGGCCTGATCTGAATTGATTTATCGCCTCATTGGCTTCAAATAAGCGGAATACTTTCGTTTGTGTTAATACTTCGATGTTTTTTAAAATAGAAAAGAAATTCAAACCATCCTGACGGGTTAAATTAGCCACCGACTTAACAGACCGTTCGCCCCAGAGCAAGTTATATGGAAATTCGGGTACATTGCTCATATGGATACCGCCACAGATTACCTGGCCTCCTTTGTCTACATCTTTTAAAGCTTTGGGAATAAGTTCCCCTGCGGCAGCGAAAATTATAGCCGCATCCAACACTTCGGGTGGTACGCCGGAACTTCCGCCAACCCAGTGTGCACCCATGGTCTTTGCAAATCGCTGCGCACGCTCGTCCCCATCTCTGGTGAACGCGAATACTTGTTTACCCTGCGCTATAGCTACCTGGATCAAGATATGAGCAGCAGCGCCAAATCCATAGAAACCAACATTTTTGGCCGATGGTGCGATCATGCTATAGGAACGAAACCCGATCAAACCTGCACAGAGCAGGGGCGCTGAAGCCGGCTGATTATATCGTTTGTCTAATATAAAACAAAAACGTGCGTCGGCCACCGTATATTCGGAATAACCGCCATCAATGGTGTATCCCGTAAATAAGGGGGCATCACAAAGATTCTCCATGCCCAACAGGCAAAATTTACAACGCCCACAGGTATGACCGAGCCAGGGAACACCCACTAACTGACCGGAAGAAAGTTCAGTTACTGTACTGCCTGTTTTAACGATGGTTCCGATAATTTCGTGGCCGGGTATCAGCGGAAGCTTTGGTTTATCCAGTTCGCCATCTAATATGTGCAGGTCTGTACGACAGATACCACAGGCAATTATTTTGATCAGCACCTGATAGTCAGAAGGCTCCGGAATGGGAACCTGGCGATATACCAGTGGCCCGCCGGCTTTTTCAAGCACCATTGCCTGCATGTTACCAGTGTGTTTCATATTAATCTTTTATTACTTTACAATAATCTTAATATCCTGTTTCAGAAAGTTACCTGTTCATTAATATACAATTTGAGAGTAACCGATATATCGCAGATCTCCGGCTCTGTTGCCAGTAGATGGTTAGAGAAAAACATTTCCTCCGGCGAGGCATAGCTATGAGTTACATTGCCGGCGCGCCAACAACTATAAAAATAGATTTTCGGCAAGTAAAAAAAGATGATATTATCGGCCTTTGAAAATGATAGTGGTCACTTGCCTTAAAATCAGCGACAATCAGTAATAACATGACCAATATCATTATCCTGGTTGCCGGATGTCATTCATCCGGAATAACGCGCGTTGTAACCTTGTGTTATGAAAAATCAAATCAACATCAAACACATTAAGAACCTTAACAACGATGTGTTAAGGGGCATCGCGTTCTACACGCAGGAGTTGGCTATTTTACAGGAAAGGTTACAGGAGATTGCCGGCGACAATACGGCCCGCGAAGTACAGGAACAAATAGAACATTTTCAGAATCAGTTCATCATCCATGAAAAATGCCTTACGGAGCTAAAACAAGACGTTCACCGTAATGACCTTGACATAAAAGCAGATCTTTTGCTTTCCGGTACTATGGTTTCTGAAAGTATAGCTGCCGAACATTCAAGAGTTCATGAGCGCTATCTTAACGAAGAAAAAATATTCAACGATTTGCGCCACGAGTTTAACCGGTTTTCTGCGGAGTGGTTGTGATTTATTTAATGGATAGTGACTCCCGGGGTATGTTTCCTGTTGCTGCCACTGTAAAAACCGGTGGCAGCAATTAAACCAGAAAAACAAGTCCGAATTGCTTCTTGAACGAAGCTTAATATGCTGTCCAGCCTCCATCAGCAGTTAGCACAGAGCCATTAATAAAGCTTGATTTTACCGAAGCCAGAAAAAGGGCAACTTCGGCAATTGCTTCGGGAGCTGCAGCATCTGGTGCATTGCCTGTTCCGGCGTTCATCCTTTCAAAACCAAATGGATTGGGTTCCATGCCAAAAACGATATTGGTATTCACTCCCCCCGGTGCTATAGCGTTGCAGCGGATATTTTTATCCGCATATTGATATCCTATGTTTTTAGTTAAACCGATTATTGCATGCTTGGATGCTGTATAAGCGGCACCGGCCCGGCCTCCCTGGAAGCCGCTGATGGATGCAATATTAATAACTGTACCGGAGCCGCTTTCCAGGAAAAGAGGTATAGCTTCACGGCAGGCAAAAAAACAACCGTTCAGGTTTGTTCCTATTACTTTCTCCCATAATTCGTCTGTTACATCGGTCACCGGAGTAAAATTGTCCATAACGCCGGCATTATTTACCAAAATATCAAGTGTGCCGAAAGTGTTGTGAACATACTTCATTACCAATTGCACATCGCCCTTTACGGAGATATCTGCAGCGATACATGCTACCATACCGCCATTTGCGCGAATTTCAGCCGCGACGGCTTCAATATTTGATTGATGGATATCGGTAAGCATAACTTTTGCGCCCTGTTCGGCGAAAAGCTTTGCAATGGCTTTTCCAATCCCTGATCCGGCCCCGGTTACAAGGGCCACTTTTTGTGATAGTTGTTTCATAATTGGTTTAACTTACATATACAAAAATCACTCGTAAACAACATGTAGAGAATGATTCCGGTCATTAAAAAATGTGATTAGAGGCGAATTACAAAATTTTAAACATGTTAATAGTCATTTGCCACTATATGCTATTTATGAATTTGCATATTAAAATATATTGCCCAAATGCTTATTGGGATTGCACAGCCTGTTGTTTTCTTCGCGCTTTTTCCTGGCTTTTGAAATAGCCCCTAAAAAGGAAATTGTGCTTGAGCGCTTCCATGTTTTTATTGAATCCATCTGTGCCCTGGCGCAGGTTATACATAGTTGCCCTTAAGTCTTTGGCAAATGCTGAATCTTTTAAAATCATTGGCAGCGAGCCATTCCCGCTGTTTAAATGGCCGTTTACGGTACGCGCCAGGTTATTCAGCTGCCAGGTTAACGAATCGGCGTTATCGCTTGCTTTCCTGATACTCGAAATAGCCGCCTGTAGGTTGCCGGCAGCTATGGTGTCCCTGAGCAAGACCCCCGCTGCTCCTTTTCCATTTTTTATCCCGACAATCAGATCATCTATGCCATTGGTGATTTTGATAGCATTTGCGCTCGCTTTGTTTAAATTTTGCAAAGAGGCAAGTAAGTTGCCGGAGACATTTTTATCATTCAGCAGGGCCATGAATGTGCTGCCGTTAACCTTCAGGACAGTACCCTTTAACGCTTCTGAGATAACTGCAACGTTATTATTGGTTTTGGACAAGGTCTGCAACATTTCATCGGTACTGATTTTTTTTTGCGCTATAAGAAGATCATCTTCAGTAACTTGTGGGCTTGGTAAGTTTGAAGGAGCTATGTTTACTATTTTATTGCCCATCAGCCCTTCTGTGCCAATTGAAGCAACCGCATTTTTATGAATATAGGATGTGAACTTGTTGTCGATTGATAATGTTACCTCAATTGTAGTATCATTGATCATGTTGATCTTTTTTACCGTGCCAGATTGAATTCCGGAGAACTGTACATTATTGCCAACGGTGAGGCCATTGAGGTTAGAAAACCTCACCCGTATGTTGAAATCGCTACCAAACAGGTTATGATTTTTGCCGATAAGATAGAAGGCAAGTATTAACACAAATAGGCCTGATAGTACGAATGCGCCAAGTTTTATATTGCCTGCAGTTTGGTTTGCCATAATTTATTCGAAAAATTGATGAATATTTGGATCTGTCGAATGTTCGAAATCAGTGTATGTACCTTGTGCATAACAACGACCGTCCAGCAGCAGAGCCACCCGGTCGGCGGTGTTTTTTACACAGTTCATGTCGTGTGTGATGATAATGGATGATGTATGGTATTTATCCTGCAGTTTCAAAATTAATTTATCGATTTCCCGGGCTGTAACCGGATCGAGCCCTGTTGTTGGTTCATCATATAATATCACTTCCGGTTTAAGGATCATGGTCCTGGCGAGAGCAACACGTTTTAGCATGCCGCCGGATAATTCTTCCGGCATCAGATCAACAGTATGCGCCAGCCCTACGTTTTCCAAAGCCTCCATAACCAGGGCTTCCACCTCATTCTGCGAAGCAGTAATCCAGTGACGGCGTAAAGGAAATTCCAGGTTTTCACGAACGGTCATGGAATCGTACAAGGCGTTGCCCTGGAAAAGAAAGCCAATGCGGGCGCGGACCTGATCGAGTACTTCGTGAGACATATCAGGGACATTTTGACCAAAAACTTTGATATTTCCGCTATCAGGTTTCAACAAACCGATAATGCATTTGATCAGTACTGACTTGCCGGATCCGGATTTGCCAAGCACTACCACATTCTCTTCTTTTTTGACTGATAATGCAAAGTCTTGCAGCACGGTATGATCGCCGAAATGCTTACAAAGTTTCTCTATCACAATCACTTTGTTTTCGGTGGCTGTTTGTGTTTTCATGCTTTAATTTAAACCAAGCAGATCCGTGAGTTGCACAGCCAGCAAGTCGATGAAAAAGATTACTACAGATGATAACACAACCGCTGAGTTGGCCGAACTTCCAACACCCCTGGTACCTTTGCTTGATGTGTAACCTTTATAACAACCAACGATTCCAACTGCAAAACCAAAGAAAAATGTTTTAAAAAATGCAGGAAGTACGTCGCCGAAACTGAGACTTCTAAACACCTGAATAAAAAAAAGATAAAAGCTGGTGGCCGACCTGATATTAACGCCTATGTATGCTCCGAACAAGGCGATAGCGTCGCCCAGGACAGTGAGCACGGGTAGCATTAATGTAGTTGCCACGGTACGCGTAGCGACAAGGTACTTGAATGGATTGGTTCCGCTTACCTCCATTGCGTCAATTTGCTCTGTGACCTTCATGGATCCAAGTTCGGCTCCTATACTGCTGGCTATTTTACCTGCAAATATCAGCGCTGTTATAACCGGACCTATCTCCCTAACTATGGCAATGCCTACCATCACCGGAAGTTGAGATTCAACACCATAGGCAACCAGGGATGGCCGCAGCTGCATTGTAAGAACAAGGCCCATAATAAAACCTGTGAGGCCGATAAGCGGCAACGATTTATATCCAATTATATAGCATTGGTTTAATAATTCGCGGACCTCAAAGCGCGGTTTAATTCCGGTAGAGAAAAACTGGCCGGCAAATCCTGCGATATCCCCAGTGTCATTCAAAAAGGCTTTGATATTTTTAGTGAAAGCCATCGTTATATCTGTTTAACTTGATTTGAAAAAATGATCTACGGTAAAATTAATATGGGTCCGAAGAAAAATTTGTGATATCGGACAGCATTTTTTTTGATATCTATACCACTGATAAGTGACGCAAATCATTTTTAAGCCCGACGGAACAACTGGTTAACCAGGATATAAAAGATGGTTTTAACAGGTGTGTCATAGGCAGAAACCGGTTTGTGTTTATCCAAGAGATAACTCATGGTTTCCTTTCTTATACCGCACTTGGTTGAGACTTGTTCTTGCAGCATTTCAAGGCGTCATTAATATTTTCGATACCTTTAATCAATGCGTCCGCGTTAAAAGCGATGCTGTCGATGCCGGTTTCAACCAGTAGCCTGGTGAACGTTTCTGAATCGCTTGCCGCCTGGCCGCACAGGCCTACTTTTTTTTTCAGTTTATTTGCCTTTTGGATCATCATGACGATCAGTTGTTTGCTCGCGGCGTCCTGTTCGTCAAATAAGCCTGCTATGAGTGCTGAATCCCGATCAATGCCTAATGTTAATTGTGTAAGGTCATTTGAACCAATTGAGAAACCGTCAAATACTTCCGCGAATTCCTCGGCAAGTAATACATTGCTGGGAATTTCTGCCATAACGAAGATCTCAAGGTCATTCAGACCCCGTTTAAGCCCGCAGGACGACATCAGATCGATGACTTTTTGCCCCTCTTTAACTGTCCGGCAAAAAGGGATCATCAATTTAATATTATTGAAGCCCATTTCATCACGAACCACTTTCATGGCCTCGCATTCAAGCAGGAAGCCGTCGCGGTAATGATCATCATAATACCTGGAGGCCCCCCTGAAGCCAATCATCGGGTTCTCTTCCTTTGGCTCAAAGTACCTTCCGCCAATTAGGCCGGCATATTCATTGGTTTTAAAATCGCTCATCCTCACGACCACATCTTTCGGGTAAAATGCCGCTGCTATCGTGGCAACACCCTGTACAAGTTTATCTACAAAATAAGCTTTTTTATCGGCATAGCCAGCTGTTAGGTGAGCGATTTTTACCCGTTCCTGCTCGTCCAACACCTGGTTAAAGTTTGCGAGTGCCATCGGATGTATCCCAATTTGGTTCGCGATAATAAATTCAATTCGCATCAATCCAACACCTTGGTTGGGAAACATCGATGATTTAAAGGCCTGCCCCGGATCGGCTATGATTAGTTGGGCTTTCGGGTGTGCCGGCAGCTGGGTTTTGCTTACGTCACTGACCGTTTCAGTCCACTCCAGTTTGCCACTGTAAACCACCCCTGTCTTCCCCTCGGCGCAGCAAATGGTTATCATCTCACCATCCTCAATGTTATAGGTTCCGTTTGTCGTTCCAACTACAGCCACCGCGCCGAGTTCCCGGGCTATAATAGCAGCATGGCTGGTGCGGCCGCCATTATTAGTAACAATTCCCGCTACCTTTTTCAATACGGGGTCCCAATCCGGGCTGGTTGTTTCAGTAACCAAAATTTCGCCTTCTTTAAGCAGGTTAGCCTGGTCAGGAGTTTTGAGCACACGGGCCCTGCCGGCTGTAATACCATTGCCTATGGCAGCCCCCATGGTTATAACTTCCCCTTTTTCGGCAATTTTAAAACTTTTTACCTGTATCTTTTTTTCTTGACTATGTACAGTTTCGGGACGAGCCTGGATAATATAGAGTTGGTGATCGAATCCATCTTTAGCCCATTCAAAGTCCATAGGCTGACGGTAATGGTCTTCGATGATCAACGCCCAGTTGGCAAGCTTTTCAACTTCCTGATCGCTGAGCACAAATTTTTGCCGGAGTTCCCAGGGCGTATCCTGATTTATCGTTGGATTGGTTGCGTCGTCGGTAGTTGCGCAAACCATGGTTTTGTTTTTGCTACCAAGGTTTTTTTGGATAGTGGCCCTTAAATTTTTTTTAAGAGTTGGTTTAAACACCAGGAATTCATCAGGCGTAACAGTACCTTGTACGATATTTTCCCCTAATCCCCACACACCCGAAATATGTATAATATCCTTGAACCCACTTTCAGGTTCCAAAGTAAATCCGATACCGGAACACCCCATATCAGATCGCACCATTTTCTGGACTGCAACTGAAAGATAAACTTTCCCATGATCAAAATTTTTATCTTCCCGATATTTAATAGCGCGATCTGTATAAAGTGATGCAAAGCATTGCTTTACGGCAGTTAATAAAGCACTATGACCTTTAATATTCAGGAAGGATTCGTGCTGTCCTGCAAAACTCGCCCCTGGCAAATCTTCTGCTGTGGCACTGCTTCGCACGGCCACAGTCGGTTCTGCATTTTCAAAAATATAATCGTAGGCGTCTATGATTGCCATTTGCAGGTCATTCGGCATAACGGCGTCCATGATCAGTTTTCGGGCTCTGGCGCCGCTTATCGTTAAGTTAGAGAAGTTCTGCCGGTCTAAACCGGTCATCAAATCAATAAGCTTTTTTTCGAGCCGGTTGAACCCGATGAAATAACGAAAAGCTGCTACAGTTACAGCGAAGCCGTTTGGCGTATTTATTCCATTGTTGGTTAGTTGATTGTAAATTTCCCCCAATGAAGCTGTTTTTCCACCAACATCACCAATATCACCTATGGTGATTTCACTAAACTTTCTGATAAAATGTTCCATGTTACTGTTATTAAGCCGGCCGAAGAGCGTCCGGTTGTCAAAATCGCCGGTGTTGCCGACAGAAAATTTTTTAGTCTACTTTAATTTCTTTCTTTGCCGCCTGGTTTCTGCCGCTTTTTTTAAGTTCGATTTCCAAAAGGCCATTGCGATAATTGGCATTCACCCCGTCTTCCTCAACATTGTCTGGCAGCTTAAATGTGCGACGGAAGGAAGCAAAGGAAAATTCTTTACGTGTATAACTATCAATCTCTTCCTTTTCTTCTTTATTGGTTTCCGCACTGATGATCAGTAAGCCGTCTTCGGTAATGATTTTGAAATCGTTTTTTTTAAAGCCCGGAACAGCAAGGTCAAGCTTATAATGATTTTTGGTTTCACGGATATTTACAGCCGGGAGAAATTCTCCGCCGCTGGAAGTTTTATCAAAAAAACGGTCTGGACTCCAAAAATTCTCCATCATTGATTTCCATGATGGAACGCGATGTGATTTTATTAAGGCTGTCATAAATATGTTTGTTGAATGATTGGTTATCCAAATTTCGCCATGGGAGACATTAAGTATAATGACGACTGTCACGCTTTGGTTTGATTCATGTCAGTTTGGTGGTTTCTATATCGCAATACCTTTATAGTAACAAGTAATAAGTTATGAATGAATCTTTTAATGACAGGGAGTCGGCAATAGAAACCGGGCCTGCAATGCAAAATGTTTACCTGCAATCATTAGGTGCAGCAGGTACTGTAACCGGATCCAAGCATCTGCTGCTTACCCCCGGGGGGAACGTCATGATCGATTGCGGCCTGTTTCAAGGGATAAAGGCTTTGCGGGAAAAAAACTGGGAAAGCCTGCCTGTTAACCTGGCTGATATTAGTGCACTGATACTGACCCACGCACACCTCGATCACTGTGGCTATATCCCTTTACTGGTACGGAACGGGTATCGTAACAAGATTTACATGAGCCAGCCGACCAGGGACCTTGTAGAGCTTATTTTGCGCGACTGCGCCAAACTACAGGAAGAAGATGCCCAAAAGGCTAATAAATACGGCTACTCCAGACATCATCCGGCAAAGGCCCTTTACACTGTGAAGGATGTTGAGGCTGCGTTGTCCTATTTTGAAGTTTGTGAAATATACAAAACAATCAGCCTGGCTAAACAACTAAGTTTTAGTTTGTACCCATGTGGGCACATCGCGGGTGCTTGTTCGGTCGAAATAAGTTGCTTTGAGAAGACAATTGTATTTTCCGGGGATATCGGGCGTGACCAGTCAGAGCTATTACCTGGCCCCGAGCTATTAGGGCAAGCCGATTTTGTAGTCATGGAGTCTACTTACGGCGATCGCCTACACTCTAAAAATGACCCTTCACAGGATTTAGCGGGTGCTATTAATGATACTATTTTTAATAAGGGGAATGTACTGATCCCATGTTTTGCAGTTGGCCGGGCCCAGGAAGTGATGCACCTGATCTATCGCTTAAAACAACATAATCTGATTCCGTCATCCATTCCGGTATACCTTGATAGCCCGATGGCCGCAGTTGCCGGAAAGACCCTGGTACACTTTCCCGAATGGTTTACTATTGATGAAAAAGAATGTGCCGACATGTTTAACAGCGTAACGATCAACAAGGATTATAAGGATACCGAAAAGATCATTAAAAGGGCAGGGCCTAAGATCGTTCTTGCGGCAAGTGGAATGCTAACCGGAGGTCGTGTGCTGGAATATTTGAAGCGTTATTTGGGCGATGAGCGTAACACAATACTCCTGATTGGTTTCCAGGCCGAGGGCACGCGGGGAAGGGCGTTGCTTAACCATATCCACGAATTGAAAATTCATGGTCAATATTACCCGGTAGTGGCGAAGGTACAGGAGATAGAAGGTTTGTCCGCTCACGCCGATCAGTCCGAATTGATTACCTGGTTAAAGCAGTTTCACAATTCGGTGTCGGGGGTTTACCTGGTACATGGCGAACCATGCGCACAAGACACTCTTCGGGTTAAGATCCAGGATGAGTTGAAACTAACAGTAAAGATTATGAAGCCTTACCACAAGGAACTTTTATTCAGTTTGAATCAACAGCTGTAATGTGATACGTGGTACTGTGTAATATCTTGATTTTGAATGCAACAATACTGTTAATCGGTGCCTGATGCTGTAAATTGACTGTATTGGTTAATTTAATGATAAACGTCATTTTTCTTTAGCTAATATTTATCAATATTTGAATACTGGTTACTTTCTAAGCCATTTAAAGCAGGGTTGTTAAATTGCAATGTTACGCGAACTTGTTAAGTGCGGATCATGGAAAAGCTCACATTTAATTTTTGTCATCCCGTAAAAGGTCTCCTCAGGCTTTTGAATAAACTTTATCCGGCAGAAATACGCGTAGTACCGATTGATGACCAGCACGGGGGCTTAATTGAAATTTCGGTAACAGGTCTCTGCAGCGGTAAATGGAAGGCAATGCTTGAGTGGGAACATGATGGCATGAATTATTATTATGAACAAGAATTTGAGATACCCGAGGTAAATTGAGTTTTAAATACCTATAATCCCCAATATAATTCTGTGGAAAATAATTGATTTACCGACAATCAATCCCAAACTCCTTATAATCACTTATTAAAGTATGGGTAAATGAAAAAAATCGGACCGCGTGCCTAAAATCTTTTCGAGGTCACCTTTATCTATTTCTTCCTTAGTTAACAATAGCGTTGCTAACTGGTCCAATATAGGCTTCTTTTTGGCAAGAATTCCTTTCGCGTTCTGGTAGGCCTGCGCCAGCAATCCTATTATTTCATCGTCAATGATTTTGCTGGTTGATTTGCTGAAGGGTTTTTGTATTTCCAGATCGGTTTGACCGGTTGAATCGTAATAACTGACGTTTCCAAGCTTTTCGGCAAAACCATAATACATGACCATCGATTTTGCTTCTTTGGTCGCTTTTTCCAAATCATCCAACGCCCCGGACGATATTTCGCCAAATGTAAGTTCTTCTGCCGCCCTGCCTGCCAGGGTAGCACATAGATGTCCACGAAAGCAGTTTTGTTACGCAGTTGCCTCTCTTCTGGCAAGTATAATGCCGCGCCTAAAGATTTCCCGCGGGGAATTAAACTTTCGCTCTATCATATCACGGTGAACATCATACACCTGGTGTTCTAAAGTTTTCAGGTAGGCATTAATAGTTTTTACGTCTTCGCTGTTTCCGGTTAACTTTTGTTCATTTGTGTTCCATTTGTCGGGATTGACATATCGCTTAGAGGAGACTTCGATGCGTACGCCATCAACAGTGATACGCAGGTAAACAGGGGCGAGGCCTTCGGCATTTGTTTTTGATCTCTTTACATAAAAAAGGAGGTTAAAAGATTTGTTCATCGCTGAAGCTTTTAAGTGAATAAAATTAGTTACATATCCTGCTGAAATCAAGGTATTAATAATTAATATGCTTAATAACAGTGACTTATAAGCGTTCTGGTGACCAGTAAAATTACCTTGAAAAAGGTCCCCCACGGGGCACCGGAACAAAGCGATTGACTGGTTTATTTTGGAGAGGACTAAAAACAGAAAACGCCGTAAATAGTTCATTTACAGCGCTTTTTGATCCTAATTGAATAATACTTGATGCGGAGAGTTAGGGAACAATAACTCGTCCAACGTCCGCTGTAAATCAATGCTTTGTATTTCTATTCAATTTGAGGTCACCTAATAGATCACCCTTAAATAATCAAATCGCTTGTGCTTATTAAACAAAGATAACTATTTTAAAATATAAAACTGCAAACCTAACACAAAGGAACCAAAGACGCGCTGGTCGCTAACGCGCATCGGAAGCTGTGCCGGTTCGACTCCGGTTTAGGGTACAAAGCCGCCGTCAGTACGAATTTTTGTTCTGACACGCCTTTTTTAAACTTATTGTTAACCAGATAGATAAGCTGTGTCGCTTCATTCAATTTTTCGGTTCGGTGTTCAATATATCGATGGCTATTAGATTTTTCCGTAAACATAGGCTTATAACTTTTTCTTAAATTCTAAATCAAATAGGTTTAATTTAGCTGCCTACGAAGTCAGCATTTAAAGTATCGCAATATGTTCATCGTTAAAGATATTTCCAAACAAAACCGTTCCATTGTTTATATATTCCTTTAGCCACCTGGATAATGGCTTTATCTCCCAAATTCACCTGCCTCGATGCTTCCTTAATGCTTGGAAATTTTTTGATTAGGTTTCCTTCCAGATCATATTGTGCAACCGGCTTGCTGGTTGAATAGTTCTTTTTCCAGCCAGACCGGTCAGCTGTTTTAAGATAAGGGAGTACGCGGTCCCTTAGCACGGCCCGCTTTTGCTTTTCACTTTTGGTTACGAGCTTTAGATTGTCCGGGCTATTGTTGTATCCGTTATTATCTACGTTTATCACATATAAGCCATTTTTCCTGTAATCCAGGTGTGGGTCAACAAAGGTTAGATAAATGAGTCTCCGGGTATTGAAATAATATGCTCGGTTTTCAATAGTAAGCGTTACCCGTAGATCGATCATGGGTCACCCGTCACCAGGTTGTTATTTTAATGAATGGATTGACTTAAAATACGGCCTTTTACAAATTGGGTATAAAGCCGGGGATGTCCAATCGTCCGGTCCAGCGATTTTACCCTCCCAAGTGTGGAAGCCTGGTAAGAGCCTTCAAAACCAGGTACATCTTTCCAAACTTCACCGGGCAAATCAGCAAATGATTTATTCAGGTAAATAGTATTGACATCTAAATCTGACATGTTAATTTTTCAAAGTCTTGCAAATTCCGTTAACTGATCTTACATAAAAATAAAGAGTAAAGGCATTTGCTTTGGTAGAATACAACTTGCGCCAAATCACCTGAATTATCATCCTTAAATCTCGCCGCAAATTTCAGGGAGGCGAGGGGATCGACTTCGTTGATGGCATCCCTGCTCCGCGGCGTCAACCTGGCAGGAAGGATTCGAATAATGCCTTCGGTTAACATTTGTATCCCCATTTATTTACAAATATTACCTTTCAAATAAGAATATACGTTGGTATATTAGCAATTATCAAACTTAACCTTATTCACTGGCTTATGAGAAATAAAAGAATTTCGTTAATTACTTTTTACCTTTCTGCATTTAATCTCATAGATGATGATTGTTTTGGATAGTTCTCTATCAAAACAGAACCTACAGGCTTTTTAAACTGCTTGGTCCGACCCTGCAATTTCATGCCACATTTACAATCAACCAACCTAAATTACAATTGTCACTACATTCTTAATGCGAAGAATCATTTATATTTTTTTATTAAGCCTGCTCTTCAACGGGTTCGCTTCTGGTCAGATAGGAGTTCCGATAAACCTTCAAACAGGGTCACCAACAATTAACATTCCAATTTACGAAATAAGAAACGGTGATGTTTCCGTTCCTGTAAGTTTATCTTATAATCCCGGAGTTAAGATAGCACAGTCCGACGGTAATGACGATTTTAACATTGGGGTTGGCTGGCGGGTAGACGCAGGTGGAACGATAAGCCGTTCTGTAAAAGGACTACCGGATGATTATCAGGGCGCAGGTGCAGACACCCGAATGGGCTGGCTATATGGTACAGGCGCTGCGGGTATTCCCGGCTTCAACCCGCAGAGCCGGACGGATTGCAATGGGGATGTGTCTAATTATAATACATTAAATACGTTTGCCAATAACAACACCGACACCGAGCCTGATGTATTCAATTTTAATTTCGGTGGCTATTCCGGTCAGTTTGTATTTGATAATAATAAAGTTATCAGGGCAATGCCTTACCAGGATTTGTCAATCGTGCCATCTTATTCTGCGTCAGGCGCAATAATTTCGTTCACCGTGACCACCAATGATGGTAAAAAATATACATTCATACCAGTAAAAACGATCACTAAAACGGTAACACCTGGTGCCACCATCAATAAGGTATATTATTTACGCGACAAATTATTCAAATATGCCCAGCAAATAAGTTATACCATAACCTGGGGCCTGTCTGATGTGACTTCACCTGCAGGAGGATATGTTTCTTTGGGGTATGGTGGGACACAGCAGGAAAACAATGCTAACCTGGAAATAATAGACAGTGCTTATGCCAACCCGTCTGCAACTGATATCTATCTTGCGGATAATACTTCTGCAGGGGTATATAAAAAAAGCATTTATTACACGAAAACAAAAGTTGATACAAAGCTACTTTCCAGTATATGGGATATGGCGGCCAACTACGCGGGAAATGATGCCGGACACGAACACCTTCAGTTTTTTTATACGCCGGGTTTTATCTCGGTGCCCGACCTAAATAAAGGCATTTATATAACCCATCAAACCAGCGTGTTGCTAACGTCCTTCAAGGTTTATGCAGGCACAAGTATTACGCCGTCCAGAACCATAATTCTAAACAGAGTGGGCACTAACGGGTATACTTTCTTACAGTCGTTACACGAATTTGCTGATAATTGTACCGTAACCCCTCCATACCAGTTTGAATACCTGGGGACCAATCTCGTTCCGGACGCGAATGGATTTGTTTCGACAGGTTTGCCGCTATCGCAAAATAGTTCATATAACTTATCACCGCCCAGTCTTACTTACCGCCAGCAGGATTACTGGGGATATTACAACGCCAATAATGCGACTACTTTGGTGCCGAATTTATACATGTATCCCAATGAACCTTCTCCGGAAAAATATAGGATACAGCCGATACCCGGATATTCAGGGACCTCTAACATCATTGCAGGTGGGGCAGACCGTACAGTGAACCCGAACGCTATTGTAATAGGCTCACTATACAGGATCATATATCCAACCGGAGGAAGTGTTAAATTAGATTACGAACCTAATCAGTATGTAGATGCCAGGAGTGGTCAAACATTTTTAGGTGGAGGGATCAGGGTAAAGACAGTTACCCTTCATGATGGAATCAATACTACAAATGACATCGTTAAAAATTACACCTATTCCGGGGGAGTATTATTAAACCGCCCGCAGTTTGCTTTTTCTATTCCTGTATATACAGATGTAAGCGGAGGCGTTCATACAATTGGCGAGTATAGTGACCAGCCAACTCAGGCCCGGTATTTCACAGCACTTTCTGAATATGATCTAAACCCATACGACAGCGATTCGCCGGATGTCCTGTATCAATCGGGAACAGAAAGCCAGGCGGGGATTGGCAAACAGGTTTACCAATACAGTAATCCTGCAACTTTTGGGCAAACCTCTTCTGCCGAATATGCATCACCCAACCAATGGCAGGCTACTTATTCGCAATACGCAACAACTACCGACCCTTCTTCGGGGTTATGCATGAGCAAAGGTTTACTGGCCGATGGATATTACACTTTCCCTTACCCTTCTAACCCTAATTATACCTTTGAAAGAGGGCTGTTGCAAAGTGTGAAGTCCTACAATGAAACCGGTCAATTGGTTAAAGAAAGCGATTATCAGTATACGCCTGTTTATAAAAACACCTCACCGGTTAGTATTTATGGCTTGAGTTATGATTATTTCACTTACAATCCTAATGACGTCAATACCAAGGCATTCGCGTATGGCAAATACAGGCTTTTCGGAGATATGACCAAATATCAGACCATTACCATAGATAAAACCTATGACCCCGGAACAAATTTCACAAAAGTGGCAACTGTTGAAAACGACGCATTTTATAACGGAACTAATCATAGTCTGTTAAGCAGTACCAAAACAACGACAAGTAATGACGGCACCAATGTTACAACCTATACCGCGAAATTCAAATATCCGCAGGATTATACAGCATCTTCAGGTACCGACCCCGTAACGGCAGGGATTATCGCGTTAAAAAATGCCAATATGAACAATACCGTTATCGAAAAAACATCTTCTATAACAAAACCCGGTCAAAGCGAGCAGGTAATCAGCGCGCAGCTTACCAAGTTTAATGTATTCTCTATCCCCAACCCTCAATATTACAATACTGCCGCTACTTTTTCAACAAGGGTTCTGCCTTCGCAAACGCTTTTCCTGAAAACAAATTCACCATTAACTAATTTTACGCCATCAACCGTTGATAATAATAACCTGTTTAAATACGATTCCCGTTACCAGGTAAGTGGTAATATAACAGAATACAGTACCATAGGCAACCCCGTTTCAATGGATGACGGGCACCAGCAATTATCCGCCGTACTTTATGATGTAAACGGCATTAAGCCTGTTGCTATCATAAAAAACGCGACGGCTAACCAGGTGTTGTACTCGAACTTTGAAGATGAGTACCCAACACTTACTACACAGCATACTTTTAATGAGCCTCCAACAGGTAATTATAGCCAGGTAAATGGGAGGATAGGCAAAGCTTTAACGGTAGCTCCGCCTAATTTTACCTTCACAGGTACGGTTAGTAAAGGTGCGGGGTTAAATTATATATTCTCATGCTGGGTAAGCGCGGCTTATGCAGGCTCACTGACAGTAACACTTACAGATGCCGGGGGCCACAACGTAAGCAGCGTTATACCCTATACCAATACAACAGGGGTATGGACCTATTACCGTGCCAAATTGCCGGTCAGCTCTTTAAACCCAACGTTCAATATCTCCATACAGGCCAGCAACGTACCTGTTACCGTAGATGACATGCTTTTTTACCCGGAGTTGGCAACTGTTGCCTTAACAGGTTATCAAATGCAATTAAAAACAGCTGAAACCGACTTGCGCGGCAATACCATCTACTATACCTATGACGGCCTGCGGCGGCCAACGGTAGTTACCGACCAAAATCAGAATATTTTAAAAAGGCTGGTATATAATTACCGGACGTCCTATGCTTTAAACGCCTTGTTTAATATGCCCGCGACAGCCAATACCAACACGGCGGTTAATTTTGTGAGTGGTCCTGTTGATCCCTGCGAACCTGCTCAAATAACACGGAACTGGGATTTTGGAGATGGTACGACGCTTGCTAACGGTGGCACGAGCCCTTCACATACGTATACAGCACCGGGCAATTACACGGTGAAGCTAACAGTTACCCATCCTCAGTACGGAACCGTATCTACAACACAAAATATTACCGTTTATGTACAGCTTGCCTATACAATGCACTTAAATGGTATTGCTGCATACAATGTGTGTTCAAACCAGATTATTTTAGTTGGTGATCAGCCTCTAACCAATCCGCCGGGTACCGATACCTTTACCGCATCAGTAAGCGGAAGTTATAATAACCAATTCCTTTGGGAACAAGCCTTTGATACATCGCCCAACAACTGGGTCACGTTGCCAGGCACAACCAATACCATAACGGTTACGGTACCACATAACCCCGATGGCTCGATCAGTTCTAGCCAAACGTACACCCTGCGTTGTACCATGGTGCCCCAGCAACTGCAAAAGGCTGCTGTGCAAACAACGAAGATCATATTTTTAGCACCTAACTGTAATAAATAACAAAAGCAAGAAAATATGAACAAGTTAAAATATTACAGCGGTTTTTGTTTGTTATTACTAATTGCTTTATTTAGTCGCGAAAGCTACGGACAGGGCGTAAAACAAGTTGTTGACGCAACAGTATCCAGTTACCAGGGTACATCCTATGAAGCATATCATAGTGTCATCCTCGGCCCGGGATTTACATTTACGCCAAATGGTACCCAGCCTTATTTTTATGCTTCTATTATAAGCCAGGTCCAACAGCCGGATGACCCTAACCTCATTTTGAACAACACCATACGTACCGACATCATTAAGGTAAGCGGTATTACCAGTACAACCCAGATACAGGCTGGTGTTAACGCACAAACCCAGGTATCCTATATGGATGGTTTAGGCAGGCCAATACAGCGTATTACCCAGCAAGGCAGCCCATTGCAAAAAGACCTTGTGCAGTTTATGGTTTATGACCAGTATGGGCGGGAGCCAAAAATGTATTTGCCTTATGCCGCTTCAACCACAAGCGGTGCGGCGCAGGCCAGCCCGGTAACGGCACAGCAATCTTTTTATCAAACCTCCGGGCAACAGGTAGCTACTGATAACTCGCCATATGCTGTAACTGTTTATGATAATTCACCGCTGCAAAGGGTGCTGGAGAGCGGTGCCCCCGGTACTACATGGCAACCGGGTAGCCATACCATAAAAACACAGTTCAGGTTAAATACCACTGCCGACCAGATCATGATATGGAACAGCGCGGGGCCCACCGGCAGCTATTATGGAGAAACTCAGCTATCGGTAAATGATGTGACAGACGAAAACGGCAATCACGTTTTAAGTTTTACCGATAAGCTTGGCCAACTGGTATCCAAAAAGGTACAGTCAGGTACCTCAACCTGGCTGGAAACTGTTATCATATATGATGATATGGGGAATATCTTATACCAGGTATCACCCGAAGGGGTAAAAAGGATTTACGGCGCTTCGCCGCCCGCGTTTAATGCCGCTTTTATAAGCGCCTGGGCAACCAGCTACACTTATGACGCTAAGGGAAGGCTAACCGCGAAGCAGGCGCCGGGCGCTGCACCGGTTTATATGGTGTATGACGCCAATAACAGGCTGGTATTGATGCAGGACGGGCGGGTACGTAACGCTTATGCGACAGACAGCTGGTATTTTACCAAGTACGACGCGGCAAACCGGGTGCTCATGACAGGTCTTTACCGGTATGTTGCCCCGCCGGGGGCAAGCGGCAGCACGCACCAGCAGATCCTGCAAAATTATTTTGATGGTTTAACTTATGACAACGTTACTAATTTTGCTTTTGAAAAAAGGCAGGCAAGCACTACCTACGGTTATAGTAACCAATGTTTTCCAGCAAACACCGCTGATGCCGATGTGCTGACTGTTAATTTTTATGACGATTATGATTTTAATAACACGGGCAGCCCGGTTAACCAGTATGTAAACCCCAATCAGGCCCCATTTGCCACGGCCGCCACTTCGTTTACCAGTGGCCTGCTCACCGGAACAATGAGCCGTGTGATAAACCCTGCTGGTAATGCAGGGGGATGGATTAAACAGGCCATATTTTATGACCAGTTTGGCAACGCCATACAAAAGCAAAGTAACAACCTGGTGAACCAGGGTGCTTTGGATATTACCAGCAATGCGGTTGACGTATATGCAGGGCACATTACCCAAACCAAACAGTTTAAAGCGATAAGTGCTACCACCGTAATTAACAAGATGAGCTATGACTTGATGGACCGGATAACGCAACAGGCTGTTAATGTGAACGGAGCAGCTACCGACCAGGTGATCGCTAAATATGAGTATAATGAGCTGGGCCAGTTGAAAGACAAAAAGCTGGGCCGGTTAACCAACGGTTCCTACCTGCAAACGGTTGATTACCGTTATAACATCAGGGGGTGGTTAACCAGTATCAATAACAGTGCTTTGACGGCAGATGGCGGGGCAACCAACAACGATACCAACGACCTTTTCGGGATGAGTTTTCTATATGACCAGGCCGACGCCACAGGTTTAAGCAATACGCCAAAATACAATGGTAAAATATCGGCCGTAAAATGGAAAGCTAACGACCAGTTTTCAAGTTCCTCAAACCCGGTAAGGCAGCGCAGCTACATTTACAGTTATGATGCGGCCGACAGGCTGATGAGCGGGCAATATGCTGCTAACGGCGGCTCAGCCTGGAATGCCGAGGTAAACGGTTATAACGAAGCCGTCGGGTCTTATGATAATAACGGCAATATGATGTCGTTAACACGTAATACATTCGCTTCGGGCGGTTCGGCGTTTACCCTTATGGATAATCTTACTTATACCTATCAAAACAGTAATACCAGCAATCAGCTGGCCGCTGTTGCCGATGCATCGGGTAACACGATGGGATTTAAGGATGGCGCAAACTCGGCTGCTGAATATACCTATGACAGCAATGGCAATTTAACGGGGGATGCCAATAAAAGTGAAACAATTACCTATAACGACCTTAATAAGGTAAGCAAGGTTTCCATAGCTGGCGGCGGTTCTGTTCAATATACGTATGACGCGTCGGGTAACCGGATCCGTAAAGCGGTTTATAATTCGGCCGGAACAGTTATCAATACCTATGATTACCTGGATGGCTTTGTTTATACTACCATAGCTACCGGCACCATCGCATTAAGCTTTATTAACATGCCCGAAGGAAGGATCATGTCAAACACAACGGCCACTTCCTTTAGTTATGAATATAACATTACCGATAACCTGGGCAATACCCGCGTAAGTTTCCGGGATAACGGCAGCGGTGTGGCTGCCATAAGCCAGGAAAACGAATACTATCCGTTTGGGATGACCATGCAGGGTATTGTGGTGAGGACCGCCCAAGCTACAACTGCCAATAAACAACTGTTTAACGGCGGCTCAGAATTGCAGGACGACCTGGGCTTTGAAAACAGCTATAGCACCCCTTACCGGGAGTACGATCCGCAACTGGGCAGGTTTAACGCCATTGACCCAATGGTCGATCAATATGCAGGATGGACACCTTATAACTTCGCTTTTAATGACCCGGTTGGGCTGAATGACCCGACGGGCGATGATCCTTATGTAAATCCAAATGCAAATCCGATAAGGGGAGCGCCGAGTATGGAAGAGCTTATCAGGGAATCATTAAGACGGAACAATCCAACCATTAACTTTGATGATATTAACACGCCATCCTTTCTTGATGATAACCCGGCTATGCGTCAAAATTATCTGTATGCATTGGCATTGATGAATTATGATCCTTCGAAAGCCACCGACAGCGAAAACAGATGGATGACTCTTTTGGGGACGCCTGGTTTTTTTACAAACCCGGCGACGTTCGTGGCTGTATTAAATTTGCCACATGATTCTAAAGGGATATATTTTTGGAAAGACGACAATAGATGGGATGGAACTGAAGTTCAGGTACGATCTGTAAAAATATATGTTGCAAGAAATAATAATAATAATAATAATAGCAATAATAATTTGGGTGGGAGCAATAATGAAGCGGCAATTGCCAGAACCTTTTTAACCGGACAGATGCAAACATTACCTTATTCTATGAGTAACAAAGAAGGGACTATTGACTGTTCAAGATGTACATTGCAGATTGCGGCCAAGGCCGGGTACACTATTCCAAGAGTTGCTTATGATCAAGCAAAATGGTATCAAGAACATGGTTACTGGTCAAAAAATCTTTCTGATGCCAAACCTGGTGATCATATGTTTTGGTTAAGAGCAGTAGGTGCATATCATACAGGAGTTATTTCCAGGATATCATCATCAGGCACAATTTTCGTTGTGCAAGCAAATGTTAATAATGGTAATATTCCGTCTATACACGAATTTAGGGTTCAACCCAACGGAGAAATGAACGGTTTTGATCAACAATTTGTTGGTTTGGGTAGATATACTCCATAGAAATATCTTTGAAAAAGAAATAACTTGCATTATGAAAAATAATAGAATACCTTTTTTGTCAACTATTGTAGCATTTTTTTTGCTTTCATTCACATCTCACGATACATGTAGGAATCTAACTCAGGTTAATGGAGACGATATACAGAAAGTAATAGAAATTGATATTAAAGAAAACCCCTTAACTGCAGGGATGTCAATTTACTCTTCTGATGTTTTAAACGATACCTTGTATACAGTTAATAGAGGTAGTTTCCTGGCAATAAGTTTGAAAAGCGGGAAGATTTATAAAAATTTAAAGATTAGTAAATTTCTCGATGAGAAGGTTAAATTACGCAAATACGTTAATAATATCAAAGTACGTCCGGACGGGTATTATTTAAGCTGCATTAATGACCTGTATTTTTTCAATCGTTCGGGAACGATGAAAAAAATATCCGACAACAATGGCGATTTGATCCTGGACTTTAATGTCATAGGAGAAAAGATTATTATCGCATCCAGAGGAGATAAAATAAAACTGATTAACAAAGACGGTAACCCTGTTTCGTCGGTCTCACTTGAAATGGCTGATGATGGCCACGTGCCTTCTTATGATGGTTTGTGTTATGATAGTGGGGATAATATTTACCAATTAAGTATCAATAAAACGAATAAAATTGTTACAACAAAATATGCAGAACCTGCATTACCAAAAGAAATAAAGAGTGTGACACTTGCATTTAACAGTGATAAATATTTTATAGGCTTCTCTTATCGCCAACGTAACAGTTTGTTCGTCATTAGCAAAGGCATTACTAGAAGTCCAGTTGTTAAACAAATCAGCCTGGGTCAAAACTATTTCGACAAAAAAGAACTTCCGGATGAGGGAATGCCTAATTTTAAAATTGTAAACAATAATGGTGTTAATTATTTGATCTTGATTTATAATAAAAAATTAATTGTGTTTGTTTTTAAACTATAGCTTTTGTCGTTCTAAAGGAAGGCAGGAATGAAGCTGCAATTGCCAAGTTAGTATGTGCGCGTAGGCATTTTTCGTGCTTAGAAAAAGCTAAAACACACCTGACGGCGAATATGATCCGCAGTTGGGCTGGTTTAATGCTATTGACCCAATGGCGGATCAGCGGTCGGGATGGATACCTCATAACTTTGCTTTTAATGACCGGTTGGACTGAATGATCCTATGGTGACGATCCTTACGTAAATCCGAATTGTAAATTCAATGCGATGGCGCTTAGAATGGAAGAATCTAACAGAAATATGAAATCCATAATTTGTCTTTTTATTATCTGTATAATAACCTTGTTTAACAGCAGGTGCGCTCATGCCCAAAATGATATTAGAAATAAGCAACCCGAAATCATGTTAAATGAGTTTTATACTGCTCGTAGCACCATGAAACTAACTGTTAGGGATCATCACCGGTTAGATTCACTACAAAGTAAATATTGTACAGTAAAATTCAGAAATGAATTAAAAGCGGATTTTCAAGCAGATGGATTAGACCATGATCTCTTGACGATGGATAATGGTATCGACGCCGAATCTTTAAAAACTATTTCTGTTAAAAAAGATCCAACGAAGGTTAATGATTATCTCGTTTCATATATCGTCTCCGACTCAGATCCGTCAAATAAGCTAATCAAGAAAAAAGTTACTATTCGTTTGACAGTCGTGAATGAAAAGGGGTATTTTAAAATTGATTCTGTCAAGTAATTGGAATATTGGGAGATTTTAATAGTGGAGCTCATGGCATTGTCCTCCTCGCATGTATTGTTATCTAGTCGTTTTGAACTTGTTTTTAAATTCCGGCTACCGTACCCGTCCTCTATTGTCTTCGGCTTTGGCAGGGGGCAAACACTACCGTAGCCCACGCCGGTGCGTGCGTTCCTTTTTTTAAGAGTAGTTACAGTGCCCCTTAGCGCGAATACGATCTGCAACTGGAAAGGTTTAACGCCATTGATCCGGCCATTGATAAATATGCCGGTTGGACACCTTATAATTTCGCGTTTAACGATCCTTTGTGTGGGCGGGTGGGGGGGCTCGCAAGATTTATCCACAAGTGTTATATAATATAATTAATTACGAAGAAGCGTTGTTTGAACCCATAAATAATTATATTTGGAGTGCCTAACTTTTATCATATGATTCTTTATCTCCATCGTAATATTTCGTCATTACGGCCTTGTCGAGGTCTGCAATTGTATTTATATCTGATAAAATTTCATTAGATAGTATTGGGATGAAATCAGAAGTTGAACAAAAAAGCAATTGCTGAAGTCACTTCAAAAGAGAATAAGTCAACTCAAAAAACCTACTCACAATAAATAAACCATATAAAAATGAAAAAAAGTTTATTAATACTCGCAGTATTACTCGCTTCATCCGTTGCAGCTAATGCACAATGGACTACAACCGGAACTGTAACTTCAACAACGAATACAGTAGGTGTCGGTACTACCCTTCCAAAAACCAATGTTCATATTGTTTCCTCCGGGACAGATCTGGACGCCGGAAACGCATACGGTTTCGCAAGCGGTGGCGGGTTATTGATCCAAGCCAATACAGGTGGCCGTACCCTTACAACCGGAGCACAACTGGAGTTTGCAATACCAGCCAATTCAGATGGCACAAATATATGGGGACAGGCCCGTATCGTTACCGTAGCGGGCAATAGCAATACCTCAAATGCAACCGGAAAAATGATCATCGGTACCAGAAGATCGTTCAATAAGTTAGGTACAGGAAATCAATGGTATTACGGGAATGATTTAACCATTGACGGAACGGGAAATATCGGGATTAATACAATTACCCCATCATCTCAATTGTCGCTTGGAATAGCCACCGGTAATAAAAAGTTATTTATTTATGATAGTGGCACCGAGGCAAGTGGTTTTGGACAGGCATATTCAGAATTCAGAATATTTGGCACTACCTCAGGCACTAATCATATCAGCTTCGGAAAATATGATCTGGCAAGCGACGCGTTTACCGAACAGATGAGAGTGGACAACTCAGGTAATTTAAGTATAGGAACCACCGATTCAAAAAGCTATAAGCTTGCCGTTAACGGCAGCGCCATTGCCACTTCTATGACCGTGAAGCTACAAGCCAACTGGCCCGATTATGTGTTCAAAAAAGATTACCAACTCCCATCCCTAACGGATGTAAAAACATACATCGACCAAAACCAGCATTTACCGGATATGCCATCTGAAAAAGAGGTTGCCAAAGATGGTCTGAACCTGGGCGAGATGAACAAGCTACTGGTAAAAAAGGTGGAGGAGCTGACTTTATATTTGATTGAGAAGGATAAAAAGGAAAAAGAGCAGGAGGCGATAAATCAAGAATTAAAAAATAAATTGAAAAAACTTGAGGAGAATTTGAATAAACTAATCCAAAATTCAGACAGGACAACCAATTAATTATTGAAATTACACTACAAGTAACGAATATACAACCAAATCTATATCCTGTGACGATGAATAAATACTTATTAAGGCTACGCATCCGTCTTTGCGCGACGCTAAATGGAAGGTCGACTGAAAAAACATTTTGATTGACCTCTTTTTACCAATTTCATTTACATTCTTAATTATTTGATTCTGATAACGAGAGGTGGTCAATCAATAGGTGCATTGGCAATCTCCACTGTCAACCTCAAAAGGAGCATCAATTGATCGGCTAAAGCCCTTGAAAAAGGCAGATCCGCCCTTTCACCAGAGCTCACCTCACTAAAATAATACAACAAAAAACGACCAAGGATAAGTAACCTTTTCCTCGGTCGTTCTAAGTGTTCTTCAGTATTGAACTACTTTTTCAGTGGCCTCGGATTACCCGACAGGTGTTTTTGTTACTTGGTTTTGTAAACGAAGTTGGTCGGCGTATGACCGGCCGGAACCTTGTTGTCAGTTGGAGCGACATTGGTAGAGATCTTGCAGATCTCATTGGATTGTGGTAAGCATGTTGCGGTGCTCGGGTTCGGAACGGTTTGCGTCCAATGGAAGTTGCTGCCGGTGGTCTGCCTGGCGTAATAAGTGGTCGCGTTTGATTTAGGGCTGAAGGCAAAAGCCCTGCCTACACCTGAAGGGGCTGCTACGGACATCAGGGTCACTTCCATCTTTTTCATGTTTCTTGATATTTAGTGATTTTCAGGGGGTTTTGCCACAGGACCCGTGTTAACTTGATTTCGCGCACGAGAAATATTTTTTTGTATCTGCTTGTGTGTCTTACGGTAATAGCTCAAGCTTATTCCCGCCAGGAACGCAAATAACATATTAAGCCTAAAATGCTGGCCCCAGCCTAATGATTTAATTATGCCGCCACAGACACATGGTGCTTTTGGAAACAGGTGGAACAGGACGGCACCGACATAAATGGTAAACACACCCATCATTACAAAGTATGCATACAGGCCTGCAACACGCTTTTATCGCTAACCAGTAAACCCGCGATGATAGTCTCGGCACTAGGTAATAGATAGATCAAGGTTGCTGTCAGCCAGCCGGGCGTGTGCTGAAACCGCATGGAGATCTCGAAATTTTGAAGATCCAGTATTTTGCTGAAGCCGGTGTACAGGAACAGCAGTACCAGAACCCCGGTAATGATCTCGTATATCAATTCTTTTTTCATGGTTTATTTGATGAGGTGGAAAAGAAAGCTGATTTCATTTGGGTAAGCAAAACGTAACAGGAAATGTAATACACCTGCATTTCCTGACCGGAAACCTGATGTGGGTTCGATCTGAGTGTCGTCAAGCCAGCAACTATGGCTTCCATCGCGGTAACAATTATGGTGCAAGACGCCCTGTACCGCGCTTACCCTACTATACCATTCTTTGTCTCTGAAAACATGGTATGCTTCGAGGTAAACTTCACCAAGGCCGGCGAGGCCGTTGCCAAACGAACAATAATTACTCGTTATTTCAATGGGATGGGAACAAGAACTTCTGATGCGATCAGTTTGTATTGCTGGTTACCCAGCACGGCATATGCTTTGATAAATGTCAGCGCAACTCCTAAAAACCCGTGTTCGACCCGGTGACCAATAATATTGTTTTCCGAGCTGACCGGCCACATTAGCCGGCCGTTTTCTGACAGGCGTTGTTTCGTCAGCCAGGTCAAGCCTGCGTAAATCTGTTTGCCCAATTTTTCTGAACTGTATTTTGCATAATAACTGAGCCAAAACTATCGCTCTCAATAACCGGTTTTCAATTTTGCTACACATAGGTGCATAAAGGCTATGTTTTCATCTGCCTTTTTCCCAAACTCAGAAACGCTTATTTTTGAGTAATATATCCATCTATGAGCGTAACATATTTTAAACCGCGTGACCGTTTCGATTTTTCAAAGGATGTACTGGATGTCGGGAATCCGCTGCGTTGGGACCGGTCACATTTTTTAAAGCACTTTTTTAAAAGAGTTTTCGCTATTCCAGAAGACCGCATAGAAGAATTTTACCAACGCCACCTGGCCTATTATTTATCTCGACATTCCGATGGTACAGAGGAGATCTTCTTTAAATATTTCTGGTCGCTCATTGAAAGGCAATTGAAAGTGTTGTTAGGCAAGGATGTTTATGACAAAAACCATTTACGGAATGAGCAGGAAATATTACGATTGCAAAAGTTTACGGCAATGTTGATCTCGCTTGACCGTTGGAATGTACACAAATCAAATGATGCGGTAATAGCGCAGCAGGAGTCAGAGATATTAGCACTTAAACAAGAGGTAACTAAATTGAAAGCCGATCTCAGAAAAGCTACAGCGTTTGAAACCGAAGGTTATATCAATATTCCGGAAGGCTACCGAAATGCCGTTTTGCACCTGCATTTGCAAATGCAGGAACTCAAAACTCCTGAAGGGAAAGAATTGATGTTTTCTCAGACGCAGAGTGTTTGGATGAAAATGATCTGCAAATATTTCCGTGAAGGAGACAAGGAGATCAACTACGAAACCATACGCCGTTATTTTCCAGGTGACAAGCGCGATCCGGGAGATAAACACGCCGATATTCCTGCAAAAGCAAAGCTATTTACGATCAATACTACGAAAAAGAAGAGTTAGCTTTTTCTTTTGCCGGCAAAGTAATTAGCTATTCGCCAATATAGCAGCAATCTGTTAACCAGCTTCTTATAAGCTTCTGTAGCTTTCTCCAAACATCTCCATTTTAACCATGCAGTTCTGCATGGTCAAGAAATCTATTCTGTATAACACACATTTGCTTCAAAACAAATGCTATGCAGATAATCGATCACGAAGCTCTTAGCCTGTGCATACGCCAGGCAGTGAGGGCAGAACTACAGGAACATTTTAAAACAGGGGGCAGCCAGCTACCCAACTCAGAAAAACTTTTATCCAAGCAGGAACTTGCTGCCGAACTCGGGGTGTCTCTCGTTACGCTTACCGACTGGATGAAAAAAGGCTTACCCTATTTACGCCTGCATAAAAGGGTGTACTTCAGAAAAAGTGAGGTATTGAATGTCATGCAACAAACCATTAGCAATTAAAACAAGGAGGAACAGATGAATGTGGAACTGATCACCAAAGGAGATTTACTGGAATTTAAAAGCGATCTGCTTGACGAGATCAAAAGGATCATACAACCCGGACAGAATAGTACAAAAAAATGGTTAAAAAGCGTAGAGGTAAGAAAGCTGTTAGGGATATCACCCGGCACACTTCAAAACCTTCGGATCAACGGTACGCTGCGTTTTACTAAGGTAGGGAGCATCATGTATTACAAACTCGAAGACATCAACAAGATTCTGGAAGGAGAAGGCAAATGAAGCTGCAAAAGGAAATTTTTAAGGAGCTGGCGGCTTATGCCACTTTGCTTAAACGCATGGAGAAAGACAGCCGCTTGCTGCCAACGCATCTTAGCCTGTTTACCGGTCTGTTTGTCTGTTGGCAGCGGAACGGTTTTGCAAGCCCGTTCAATGTAACCCGGAAAACGCTTATGGCGTTTTCCAAGGTCGCATCGATTGCCACTTATCACAAGTGCATCAGGCAACTGGATGAGTATGGTTATATCCGGTATCAGCCGTCTTATCATCCGAAGCAGGGTAGCCTGGTTTATTGGCCGGAATCATAAGCAGTGGCGAAACAACATTGAAATAACATACCGCAAGCGGTATGCAGCGCTTATACAGATAGCGGGTTATATGGCGGAGAAATCTACGACCCGAAGGGAGCGAGTTAATGTTTTTGCTTCACAAAAACCCGGATACA
>Ga0157372_10000351_pt1 | contig 50423 bp, 50 predicted proteins | sample C55metaG_FD_115307 | JGI IMG/M metagenome (GOLD analysis project Ga0157372, IMG submission 115307) | Corn rhizosphere microbial communities from Kellogg Biological Station, Michigan, USA - C5-5 metaG | ecosystem: Host-associated > Plants > Roots > Rhizosphere > Soil | place: USA: Michigan...
GCATCTTTCGCGGCCTGCCGTGAAACATTCCATCCACCAGCACGGGCGTCTCGACGGCGTCCCAGTCATGAGTATCATGTGGGGAAGCGGAAAAACCCCAGACAAACTTGCCTGTGTCGGCATTCAGCGCGACGATGCTGCACGTATACAGATCGTCCCCAGGACGAGTGGAACCGTTCAGAACCGGTGTGGGATTACCCGTGCCCCAATAAATCAGATTGAGGTGCGGATCATACGTGCCCGACATCCAAGTAGTGCCTCCGGTAGATCCACCAGGAGTGCTCGCGGGTGGCGTCACGTTCCATTGCCACTGCGTCTTGCCTGTCTCTGGGTCAACCGAACGGATAAACGTGGGCAGGTTGTCCAGATCGCCGCCGACGCCGATAATGACGTGATTGCTGACAATCTGTGGCGCCATTGTGGCCCAATAGCCTTTGTTGACATCCGCAATCTCGACAATCCAGCGAACCTTGCCGTCTTTCGCGTTCAGCGAAATCAGGTGCGCATCGGGCGAGGTGAAGAACACCCACCCCTTGTAGATGCCAACGCCCCGCTGGCCGATGTGCTCGCCCTTGTTTGGTGGATAGGTATAATGCCAAAGCATATGGCCGGAGCGGGCATCCACCGCCCATACGTTGTCTGGGATGGTGAAGTATAGAACCCCGCCCACCAGCAGCGGCGAGGCCTTGATCGTGTCCCGATGTTGCGTCTGGAAGGCCCAGCCAAGCGTCAGGTTGCCTACGTTCTTCGGCGTGATCTGCGCCAGCGTGCTGTGGCGCATGCCGGAATAATCGCCGTGGTAACTCGGCCAACTGTCCGGAGGGGGGTTTAACAGATCGACTGGGTCGAGATTCTGGGCAACCACCGGGGATGGTAGCGCAATGAGCAACAAAAGCGAAGCAAGAAACCAGTTGTGTCTTGAAAAAGTCATTTCGCGGAGAAGCCCTCAGAGTAGATCATTCGTCCGTCGGTGGATCAGCGTAACGTTTGCAAGTAAGCCATCAGGTTATGGATATCATCGTCTGTGTACTTGCTGAACTGCTCGACATGAGCGTCCACCGGTGAATCAACGACATATTTCACGTTCGAAGTGAACCAGGATCGGTAAGTATTGTTCGCGTCGCGCAGCCCGACTACAAACTCGTCCACATACGCCAGAGTTCCCTTGACTGTTTCTCCAGACGGTAGCGTGACCGTTACCCGGCTCTTGGCGTCGTGCGGATAGAGCATCTGTTCTTCCAGACGAAGTCCCTCATAGCGCGAAGCAACGCCAGCAAGGTCTCCGGTGGGCGAATGGCACTTCGAACAGCCTCCAGCGCCGTAGAAATATTTCTTGCCCAACTCCCGATTGCCAGTTTGCAAGTCGGCGACCTTAACTGCGCGGCGACCGCCGTTCTGGGTTTTAGCCTTGGCCGCTTGCGAGTGGATGAAGGCGACCAGGCCTGCCAGTTCCTCACTGGAAAAGTTGAACGACGGCATGCCCTTTTGCGGGCGCCCCTCGCGCACCACTTCAGATATCTTGTCGCCGCCTTTGTCAGTGAGAACGAGTGTTGCGCGCGTCAGGTCGGGACCGGTTTCTCCGCCCATGGCGTCGCGGCCATGACAGAAGGCGCAATTTTGCCCGAAAAGCTCGCTGCCAGCCTTTGCCAAGTCCGCGGCAGCATCCTGAGCGGCACTGCCCGGTGACTGATTTGTCTGGAGTCCATCCGAGGCCGCGTAAATAGGCGTCCGAGTGGCCTGACAGGCAAGAATTCCAACCCCCGTGGCGAGAAGGATTGCGCCAAGTGATCTCTTCATGCTTAGAAAAAGCCCTCACCCATTCGGAATGAACGTCACCCCATAAAGTAGTGCCCGCAGGCACTGCTCCGAATATGCAGCTAGTCGCATAAATCCTATTCTATTTTGAGCACTTGGGGATAGCGCTTTCGCGTCTGGACCAGTGGACACGGAGGCAGTTCCGCAAGGCTATCGGCATGTCAACGGGTGCCAAACCTGCCCTGATTACGCCGTCGATTGTATTAACAACAATGGTTATGTGACGGGCACGGCTTATGGCAGCTCCGGTTCGGCGGCGTTCACAGCGCGCTGTCAATGAGATTTTGGGTGTGCGGGCTCGGCTGCAGCCTCAAGCTCTGATCCAACAACTACTCGCATACTTCTCAACGCGTAATGGCGGCATGCTTTTGAACGCGGCGCTCAAGGCTTCCCATGGCGCGATGGCCGACAGTTGGTCAAGATGTGGCACGGAACGATCGAGATGGCCTGTGCCCGAGTCGTGGCTATGGGTCTCTATCTCCACCATTGACGACCCATGCAGATAGACGACCTCTTGTGAAGCAGGCAACCCTTCTACTCTGGATTGCACCAAAGAAGCACTCTGCTAAAGCAGTGAACTCCTGCGCCACAGGTCGATTGTTCAGTCATCCTCAATTGCCGCTTCTCGCGGCGGTATTTGTTCTTTTTTCCGGCTGCGGCGGGGGAGCATCATCCAACAACCTTTCAACACAAGTGAAGAAGCAAGTACGGCTAACCGCTACAATTTCCGGCAGCGGCACGTTGACCAGTACGCCAGCTGGAATTAACTGCCCCGCCACTTGCAGCGCGTCATTCCTTTCTGGCACGGCGGTGTCCCTCACAGCGACGCCTGCTTCAGGGTACACGTTGAGTAACTTTGGAGGAGCCTGTAGTGGCTCGTCATGCAGCCTGGTTTTGTCCAGCGATAGCTCTGTGTCCGCCACTTTCAGTGCTATCCCGGCGGCACAGGTTACTGTCACGGTGTCGGGGAGCGGAACGGTTATCAGTAGTCCAGCCGGAATCGACTGTCCCGGGACTTGTACGGGGAGCTTCAGCGACGGCACCGGACTGACATTGTCGGCGTCAGCCGCTTCGGGGTACAACTTTTCTGGCTTTAGCGGAGCGTGCTCGGGTACCACGTGCCAACTCAGTGTCGCTGGTGGGCAGACCTACGATATCGACGCCTCGTTCGCCCCGATTCCTCCTGCGCAGGACATCACCGCGATCAATCACATTATTGTTCTGCTTCAAGAAAACCGCTCCTTCGACCATTACTTCGGGCAGCTAGCGAATTATTGGCAGGTCAATGGCTATCCGCAGGCGACTAACGGAACGACGTTTGACGGGGAGCCGACGAATGCGTCGAACCTCGATCCGAATGGCGACCCCGTTTCGCCCTTCAATCTGCAAACGGGATGCACCGAGAACCCGAGCCCCTCATGGAACGAGAGCCACGGTGATCGCAACCGGTTCAATCCGGAAGATTCAACTACTGCACCGATGGACGGCTTCGTTCACACAGCCGGGAAGGACGCTGCTGGCTTTAACTTCTACGACGTACCTGGGCATCGAGCGATGGGCTATTTCGATGGAAGTCAATTGAACTACTACTATTTTATGGCATCGAACTTTGCGACGTCCGACCGCTGGTTTGCGCCCGTGATGACCCGAACCCAACCGAATCGAATGTATCTGTTTGGTGCAACTTCACAGGGGCATGTGAACGCCCTGAGCACGACGAACAGCCCTCCCCTGACCGCGCAGACAATCTTCCAGCTGATGCAGAACAACGGGGTTAGCTGGAGGCTTTACGTTCATCCGGATTCGAGCGGCTGTACGACAGCATCCTGTTTATACTCCCACAGCTATTTGAGCCAGTTCACGTATGGCAAGTACGTGCTCAACAATCTGCCGAATCAGCTTGCGCCGATTTCTCAACTGCTGAACGATATGCAGAATGGCACGCTTCCTCAGGTGTCGTTCATTGAACCTGCGGGGTACGTGGGTTTGGACGAGCACTCACCAACCGTTGACTCGACCGGAGCAGTCACGATTCAGGGGGGAGCGGCCTATGCTCAAAGCCTGATCGACGCACTGATGTCGAGCCCTTCATGGAGAGATTCCGTATTAATTTTCAGCTACGACGAACCGGGAGGTTTCTACGATCACGTGCCGCCCCAGCCTGCTATACCCCCGGACAGCATTCAGTATCCAACAGACATCCTGAGCACTGATATATGTGCCAATAACACCACCCCCGTGTGCGGGTTCTTTGTCACTGGATTTCGAGTTCCGCTCATCATCGTGTCGCCGTTCACAAAAGCGAATTATATATCCCATACAGTCATGGACTACACGGCCATCTTGAAGTTCATTGAGACACGGTTCAGTTTGCCGAGCTTGACCGCTCGCGATGCTGCACAGCCGGACATGACAGAGTTCTTCGATTTCGTGAATGTGCCATGGGCTACGCCCCCTAGTTCACCCCAGCAGGTGAAAACGCTCCCGTGCATTATGGAAGCTCTGAACTCCATCACGGTCTCGCCGAATCCAGCACCGGCTGGAGGACAGGCGTCGGTTTCGCTCAGTTTGTCCAAAAATGCCATTCAGAACGTCACGGTCGCATTGTCGAGTGACCAGCCGAATGTAGTACCCCCGACTACCCAGATAGCGAATGGCACCTCGTCTACAACGCTCAATATTAGCGTCCCAAGCGGGATTACCTCGCTCACCATCACTGGTTCAATTGCTGGAATCCCAGTGAGCACAACCGTTCCAGTGCAGTGACGCTATCGATAGACCGACGGGTGTTTCTGCGAATGGGCTGCTTGGGGAGCAAATGCCATCAGCATCGCACTGACCACTTGCGTTGCAAGCTCTGACACTGCGAACTGTCCAAACCTCGACAAAAATTGGTAACAAATTTTGTAACAAACGCGGTAAAAAGTGCTAATTACGGATCAGTTCAACAGCAGGGAAACCACTGAAAATCGAGCCTTTTAGCTATTTGAATCACAACCGGCAGGTCATCGGTTCAAGTCCGCTCGTCGGCTCCATGCTCCTGCGGTCCAGCCCGGACACATGGGTTAACACAATGTACCGGCTACATGGGTGACACTTTTGGACCGAAGGGATTTTCCAACTCCCGACACAGTTCCGCCATAGGCTCACCCGCCAACCGCCGACCCACAAACTGCAGTCTTTCATCCATAACCGAACACTCCTTCCACGGCATTGCACTTCCTCCCCTGAGCTCGTTGTGAGCTTCCAGGAGCAGGCTTCTACAGGGATGTTGGGGAAGGGGACTCAATCTAGATTGTTAAGAAACGGTCCGAAAAGCGCCGTCCCCTTCCCCAAACCCCATCCCCGGCTAATCAGAAAATGAGCCAGAATCAATCAATACCGAATGTCGCATTCAAAACCGTCTCAAAACGGGGTTCAAAATGCCAAATGTGTCATCCGAAACTGTCTCACGCCAGGGGTTCACCCCACCCACCCTCAAGGGAAAAGTGTAACCCACTGTCTCCGGAACGTTCTGTTACCTATGTCTCGGAACGGACACAATTAACTTACCTTACAGTCTTCTATAGGCCTGTTGCCCAAGAGCATTCCAACCCTCAAGGCCACGCTGTGAAACATTTTGTCATGCAACTAAAGCAACTCGGGCATAGAATGCAGCCAACCTTTGTTCACGCTGCGGGTAGCTGGCCGAGCTGTTGAAGGGGAATCAGGAGGAGTTGTGGTGTCTGCTGGTGCACCAGTTGTCGAGCCGGTGTCAATCGCACACACGGCAAAAAGACAGGTGAGCACCATCTTGCTTTGGTTCACCGTCAGTCTTTTTGCAGTGCCATTGGCATTGATGATTCACGAAGCAGGGCACCTCTTCGTCGGCTTTGTCCTCGGCTTTCACCACCTCCGGCTGCACTATGAGTCGGTCAGCTATGCCGGGCAAGACGCTTTCTGGCAGCTAATACAAGCCGGGGATTGGGCCGGCGCGGCGGTCATGGCGCCGTTTTGGAAGGTCGCGCTGCTTGAAATCGCAGGCCCCGTTGCCTCACTCGCTACCTTACTAGTCGCAGCAGTTTACGTCCGCCGCTATTGGTTGGCTGCTGCCATCGGAACAGTGGGCATCTTTCGGTTCTTGGCTCCTCTTGCATTCGTGCTCGTGAACTACCGTCTCGCTCGCCGAGGCTTGCCGCCTATGCAGCATTGGGGGATGGATGAGTTCGACTTCTGGCTGCTTACAGGCGTATCGGTAAAAGCTATTCTCTGCGCTGAGATTGCAATGATTGTCACAGGGCTGGTTTTCATTGAGCGCGGCATCAGGAAAGGAATCCGCCTCTCCGCATCAGTTGCTATGCTGTTCGGTATGTGGGCGGGCGTAACCCTCTGGTATCGATTCGGGCCGCACATATTGCCGTGAACGCGTCAAAGCGTGGTTGCTAACTTTTCCACTGCTGCATTGAGGAAGAATGTAACAACTTCCATGGTCGTTAATGTGGGACGGTCAGGGGATAGCAATAGCGTCGATCGTTCAGCTGAAACTCGCCCTTGTAACCGGTGCACCAGAGATCGTCAGGGTGCAGGCCCTCGGACAACGGCGTCCCTTCGGCTCGACTGCGACGCCGGCCCATGGTCTGGACCAGTCCGTGGCGATCCAAAATGGCGTGAATGTTAGAGGCGGCGGGAGTCTTGACAGCATGCGGCAGGCGCCGCAGGAGACGCTCTCGCATCTTCCGTGCTCCCCAGTGAGGTTTCTCTCGCTTGGCGCTTCGGATCGCCGCTTCCACCGGCTCGGGTAACTGGTTGGCGTAGCGGAAGGGCCGCCGTGTTCGATCACTCAGTCCTTCCAGTCCACATTTCTCGATCACAATCGCAATCCAGACCAGCGCCGCCACGATAGAGGATAATAGAAACATAAAGTGTGGGACCTCACCTATGAAAGATCGCAACACAAGCGAAAGTGATGATTTTCGACTTACTGAGCTGGAGGCTAGGATCTTAAGAAAAATCGAAGGCGAGGGCTGGTACCCCGGTCTCTGGTTTCCCGTAGTAAACAGAGACATGCTAGATTTCGGTTCAGATGCATCCGATGAGGCACTGTACGCGGCGTTTGCGAGTCTAGTCCGAAAACGAGCACTGATTTCGACAAACGACAACCCTGAATGGGCGCTTGCACCAGGTGCCTTTGAATCTGCGATTCGAACCCTTAGCCGTTTACGGGGACCTGTAGGAGTTCAAGGCTATCGGCTGCACAGCTCCTCACCTCACCAGCATTTCGATAAACGCGCCGGCAGATATATTGCCGGGGATCATTGGCACTTGTTTGAAGTCAAACCACTAGACGAGGTTCAAGATAGTAAATGCTTTTGGCAGGATGTTGGAGTTGCGAATTCATTCCCACCGGCACCCGATGGAGCTGTTCCGGTCACCAGTATTGACCTTTCCCGAGGGTAAACATGAAATTGTCGTGGCGAGTTCTTGGATTCGATGTGAGAGAAGGCAAATCAGATTGCCTAGAATCGCCATTGCCGCAAAGAATGCGTGACCAGTTCTTGCTGAGACCGGAAATAGCCTGCCCATTCTCCGTCGACTATCACATCTGGCCCTCGCTATTTTTGTTTCATAGCCAGATGCGCATGATTCATGCCAGCGCCCAAGGTCTTGTTCCCGCAATACTCGCCGATGGATTAGGGTTATGGACCAACCTTGAATTCATGCATTTAACACTTTTTGCAAGCCAATCAGAGTGGAATACAGATCTCAGTGGAATTGCTCGCACCACAAAATACGACTGCCAACGAATTTCCTTCAAGCTTGATTTCTTTTCCGAAACTGGAGCCAGACCGTATTCCAGAAGACAGCGTGATGCTCGGTTACGATGTGGCAGACGCAGGTTTCTGGAGCGGTCTGTCCAACTGCGGATACACGCAATCGGAACTGGAACGACTCCGGCCAGAGTGGTCAATGCGGATCAACGACTTTGGACTACTCCGGTCGGAAAGTGATGCGCTTGCTTTCAAGAACATTTCGGACCAGAGAGTTCCAGAACATGCGCCATTTTGGGTCTATCGGCTTCACCGACTATCTCAGAGAGTTGAAGACGGATGCATAAGCCCGTAGACAATCGGAGGGCTTTCGGTCAATCGCAAATCCGGAATTTTGTGTTGTGCCTTGTGTCGTAACCGGGTGATCCATGCCCATACGTATAACAACAACTGGATTGGTTTTAACGTGGTTGGCATGGATGGTGAGATTCCGTTGTTCGAACAATGTCCCGTGTGCGGGCGGTGCCGGCGAATCTCTTCTCTCAAAGAACCGCATATGACGCAGCTAGGGAAGCCCTACAGTGAACTCCCGCATACCGGCCTGGGCGCTTCGCTACAGCATCCAGTCTGTCAAGGATGGAGGGAGCGTGAGCACCTGGCTAGGAGACCGTCCGGGTTAGAGGACTTCTATCGCGCACACGGTCTCTGCTACTCCTGGTAGTTCCGGAATACTACCTGGCCCTGCGTCGCAAGGTGTGTGCGGCGACCTGCCACCCCATCTCAGGTGCTGCGCGCCGCCCTTCCCGTGGGATTAGAGTTGATTAGGAAGGGAATTGAACGATGGCCGGTTGTTGGCTCAGGAGGAAGGCGCTCCGGGAGGATCGTCCAGTGTGAATAGAAGTGTTGAGTGGAACCAACAGTGAGCACAGAGAACGGTGAGGTATGTTCTTCTCACCCTCTCCGATTAGTCAGACGCGCAGCCTAATGAGGGCATCACGCTGTAACTTGAAACGATACCTTTGGTCGCGACACTATCTCTTGCGACTAAAGCAAGAGATCTGAGCGATGGGCAAAGACTGTCGCAAGAAGCAAGGAGAAACGGATGCGAACTGCCAAAGTAATTAAGTTTGCCCTTTTTCTTGTTCTGCTGGGGATCAATTCGGACGCTCTGGAGGCGCAACCCCTGACTGCCTTGGATCAACTCACGAGAGAATCCAGCTATATTTTCTTGGGAACCGTGACGAGAGCCAAAGCTTCAACCAGCTCGTTGCTGCCCGCGAATGACAGTACCATCGTCGTGCGCGTAGATGTCGTTCTTCATGCACCTGAAACGCTGGCCGACTACACGGGACAGGAGCTGACCATCCTGTTGCGCGAAATCAAGAGCGTGAAGGAAGGCCAGCGCCTGGTCTTCTTTACTAACGGCGGCCTTTTTGGAAAAGGTATCGCGCTAAGAGAAGTGGGCCATCTCGTACCACCTGCAGGAACCGCCGACCAAACCAAGCTGCTGCGCGCGCAGATCGCTGACGCTCTGCAGAAGAAGACAGATGAAGATGTCGGGCGGCGCATTGCTAGCGCCGAATTGGTAGTCGTCGGCAAGGTTCTCGAGACGCGTCTGGCAAAACCTATGGAGCGCAGTCCCGTGACAGAGCACGATCCCGAGTGGCGGGAAGCGGACATCCAGATTCAGTCGGTCGAGAAGGGGCAGTACTCGGGGCAGACCATCAATGTACTGTACGCCAACAGCCTTGATTCTCTTTGGGCAGAAGCCCCAAAACTCAAGCAAGGCCAGCAGGGCATCTTCCTTCTACATAGAAATGAAGTGCAGTGGCCGGGTATTGAGAAGTTTTACGCCCTTGTTAACCCATTAGATCTGCAACCAATTGGCCGATTGGAGCGCGTGAGGCAGATCCTGAAGGGGGGATTGTGATGCAATCTGCGAATCGCATTTCCCACCAACAGCGGCGTGCGCGCATGGGCGTCAGTTTTCTTGGCCTTCTCGCAGTTATCTCGCTTTTCAGCAGCCTGGTCGCCGGTCAGGTAACCGTGGTCAACATGACCCCGACGCCGCAAAGCAACGAAGTGAATAATGATGCGGAGCCGAACATCGCTGTGAACCCCGCGAACGCGAACCAGATCGCTGCAACGGCTTTCACGCCTTGCCCCACCGCTGGCAGCAATGCTCCCATCTACGTCTCCACCGATGGAGGCGCAAACTGGACCTTGAACTGCATCGTGCCGGGAGGCAATACATCTTTTGGGACAGGCGACATCACCATCCGTTTTGCCGGTTCAGGTGGGATGCTGTATGCGGGTGACCTGCGGGGCGATTCGTTTCTGGTGATGAATATTCTGCGCACGGCTGATTTCACAGCCATGACGCCTATGACTGTGCTCGAAACCAGGGGCAGTGAGGACCAGCCCTACATTCAAGCCACAACGGTCCTAGCCAGTTCCAGCCCTGACCGCGTTTACGTGGGCAATAACAATCTCGGCAGCTCACAGTCAGCGACGGTCGACCTCTCGCTAGACGCGGCTACGGCTCCCGCGCCCGCTGGTCTTGGCCCTCATGGAGTCGAGACCCGAACCACGTGCGGGCAGGATGGCCCTCCCACGCGCACGGCGGTTCACGCCAATGGCACGATTTATGCTGCTTTTTTTCGTTGGGTCAGCGGTGCTACCGGCTGTGCCTCCGGAATCACAACGATCATGGCTGACGTTATTGTCGTTCGCGATGATAACTCGGGGTCGGGAACAACTCCTTTTTCAGCCCTTAGTGACGTGCCCAGTCCTCCCGGTGACGGTCTCGTCGGCAGGCGCGTGGCCACGTCCATCCCGCTTCGCTGGCGCGCGGACTTTGGTTCGCAGATCACCCTCAGCAGCCAGATTTCGATCGCAGTAGACCCCAACGACAGCCGGGTGGTGTGGCTGGCATGGGCGGACGGGGCCAATGTTGATGCCAGCAACTACACCATTCATGTGCGCAATTCTACCGACAGCGGTGCTACCTGGAGCGGTGACCTCAAGTCCGTCGTCTCCGCAACTAATCCTGCGCTCGCTATCAACAGCAGTAGCAAAGTCGCTCTTCTCTATCAGAGATTCGTCAACCCGGGAACGTGTGCCAGTGGAGGGAGCTGCTGGGAAACCCATGTGGAACGAACGCTGGACGGGGCGACCTGGTCAGATCTGGTCTTGGCCAATGTTTCCGCTGCTGCGCATACCGGAAGTCACCGCGATATTGGAGATTACGATCATGTGATGGCTTCTGGCAAAGACTTCTACGGCGTCTTCTCAGCTGACAACACGCCCAATCTGGCGAATTTCCCCAGCTCCGTCACCTACCTGAGGCACGTCGATTTCACCACGCATCAGCTGTTCGCAGATGCGGGGCATACAACCGCCGTCGGTACCTCCATCGATCCCTTCTTCTTCCACATCACCGAGCTGCCTCCTGAAGATGAATTTTACGTCCGCGATTGGTCCGATAGCCCCGTGCCCGCCAACCACGATCAGGGGCAGGAACCCTCCACCAATCCGGTGTTTTACCTTACCAGCGACGTGTGGAACCGGCGCTCCAATACTACCGGTGGTTTTGATGCCACGACCGATCGTCCGGTCCAAGAGAACCCGTGGGAAGCGGCGCTTGGTCATAACTATGCTTTCACGAGAATCAGCCGCAAGGCCGCCGCGGCGGCTAGCTCTCCCGATCGCAACGTAACCGCTACGTTTCTGTTTGCTGATTTTGGTTTGGGAACCTCCTATTCCAGTATCGGATCGCTGCCGCCGGTGACGTTCCATCCTGCAGATACAGTGGAGGTGATCCCCGATGGTGGGGGGCTGCAATGGGACTTGCCCGTCACCCACTCGTCGCACGTGTGCATGGCGGTTGAGATCTCGGTGCCTGCCGCTGGCGCGTTGCCGGCTGACAACTTTAATGGCGATCTTATCGGTCATGCGCCCGGCTGGCCGACCACGGACCTAATGGTGATCAACGACAACAACAAGGCTCAGCGGAACATGGGTATCTATCCGGCGCTGGGAGCATCAAGCGTTTCCTTTTTTGCCGTCATCCGCAATGCCGCAGATTTTTCTCGCGATATGGTATTGCGTCGCCGGGTTGATGAGAGGGTTGCCTCTAAGCTTCGCGGCGCGCGTGTCGACATGATCGGAATCGACGGTCACGAGCAACAATCTGGTGACATTCTGACGCTGCACAATATGAAACCAGGCGAGAGCCGTTGGCTCAGTCTGACCTATACCCTGGCCCCGGGCAAGCCAGGTGAAGTCTTGCCAGTCGCATTTGAGGAGATGGTCGGAAATCATGCCGTCAACGGCTTCGCCATTGCTGCGCGCCTTTCGTCGTGGAACTCGGTGGCTGGTGAGAACCTGCGATTTCACATCGGCGTCTTCTCCCGCCTTGCAGTTGCGGGCAAAATGGCCGAAGCAAGCCAGGAAGAACGTGCCGCTCTTGCACTGCTTAAGAAGCGTCCTCTACCCGCAAGTTATATGAGACTGCTGAAGCAACAAACGCCTTTGATCAACAGCCTTTTGAAGAAGTTGATTGAAGTCGGCCGGTCGGGCGACCCATTCCGAATTCAGGAATCGATGAAGGCATTACAACTGGCAGTGAAGTCCGGGTCTGCTATTCGTGCAGCCGCAGCTCACATGGTTCTCTTGCACAAAGTTGATGCGTTTCAAACTATGCTGCAGGAGAAGGGATATCTTTCACGCTAAACAGTTGTCCTTGTGAGTTGTTCCGTGGCATGCGTCGGCCGCCGAAGTGTTGCCTAGGATACGTGCATGGATCTATAACTCAATGATTCTCATGGGTCCCTGAGGTCTGCTCATGTCTCGAAAGTGCTTGAAAAGGCAGGAGAAATGTCAGCGTGGCGCTTCGCCTTAACCCGAGTGATGCCACAGCACATTACAATCTGGGGATCCTTTGCAAGCCAAAGGTGAAGCCGGGGCTTCAAAGGAATTTGTGGAGCCTGCGTGCTGGAGCCGCAAAACAAAGAAGTGTGGGGGCGCAAATCCGCGTTCGAGCGTAGCTTTTCGGGGAAACCTTAGAGTAATTTGGAACCAAGCGATTGTAGTAAGCAGCGCCCCATTTTCAATTACCTGGACAAAGTATCCAATGTACTCTTCTTGATTGCAGCCGCGTCGGTCTCGATTCTCTTTTGTTGACGACGGCGGGCGGCCTTCTCCGCGGTATTGAGCCAGGTCTCCAGTTTCTGCCGTCCCATTGGTTCGTTTTCCAAAAAGTCGTAGAGTTTGTTTTCCAAGAAGTCCTGCCAGCGCCAGGGCGAAGTGATAGCTCGTGCACTAAGAAACTCACGGGCATCTTTGATGCTGGAATCCGAGTAAGTGCCGTCGGCCAACAGGCTCTCAAGTCTGCGATGCCAGAGAGATGCATCATGCGCTCTTTTCTTAGATTTCCGGTCGTGACGGCTTTCGCGTGCTTCTGTCTTCAGACACACTTTTTCTCGCAAGGAAAGCACATGAGATTTCCAAATCCGCTTGTTGGACAGGCCGTATCGGTAGCCGCAACTCCTGGAGGTCACTGTCCTAAGGATATCGACTGGCACGAAGTGGCTGCCGGGTTGTGGCCGGTGTTGAAGACCAAGCAATTGATCATGCACGCCGCGGTTTGCAACCACTGTGGCCCCGCCCTTCGAGCTGCAACGTCTGTGGATGACGAGCCTACTCCTCAGGAAGAAAAAGTGCTCGCGCAATTAAACCAGCCATCGCGGCCTGTGGGTAGAGTCGAGTCAGAACTAATTACAGCGGTCCCCAAATCTCCCCGACTCTGGCGTCGCTCTCTGCAGTGGAAAATACCTATTCCTGCGGTAGGGCTGATAATTCTTGCCGGAGTGTTATGTGCGCGGCTGCTGTCGTCATCAACGCCACTGTCGGGATCGAGATTTGCGGAATTCGCAGTTGATACGCACCGGCAGCATGCTCAGGGAAATCTTGCGCTTGATATTCGCTCAGCCTCGCAGCTGGCGCTCAACGAGTGGCTCAAAGCGAAATCACAATTTGCCCTGGCTTTGCCGGCGTCCCCTGCGGCACCTGGCGAAGAGCGCCGTTACCGCCTGGAGGGCGCACGGCTCGTGTCCGTCGCTGGGAAGACCGCTGCCTACGTCGCTTATCACATGCAGACCGGGCCTGTGAGCCTGATGGTGATACCTGATACCGTGGCCGTCGCTTCAGGAGGAGTCGAACTTGATTTTCAAAGGGTGAATTTTCACTACCGCATGGTGAATGGCTACAAGGTTGTTACCTGGTCGGTGCACGGCCTGACCTATGCCTTGGTTTCGCAGGAAGGAAATCGCAAGCAGCAATCCTGCATGGTTTGCCACTCCGCTATGCATGACCGCGATCTAAGCCAAACCCCAACTCCGTTGCCTGCCGAGCGAAACGCCATCCACCCTCTCTGGCAATAGAATTTCCGCGCACAATCGAGGATTTCAAGGAGAGTGTTCCAGAGATGCGAATCATGGGCAGCTCTGCCGTCGGATTGGCTTGTTGCTTGCCAGCCCGTTCGCGACTAGGTCCGTTAGAGAACCCGCCATTTCCGGAAAAGAGATCTTCCACAATCCGCATTGCAAAACAAACAATCCCAAGCGAACGCCGTCTAGAAAAACCCGCGATCGTCAAAGGAATATTTTTTGCTGGCGAATACATGTACCTCGGTGAAAAGCAAACTCTGTTGAGATCTCGTCATGTCAAGTGAGGCCGACCACCAGAAAAGAAAATTCGCAAGTGTCGCCTTAAAGGGCGTTGAGGAAAGCGCCCTGCGGAATGGGTTTGCGATAAGCCTGGTACACAGCGCGCCCTTATTTGTACACAATCTCAAATTCGAAGGAGAAATTGAAATGAAAACCGTAAGTCGCTCACTGGCGGCCAGTCTTTTGCTCACCTTTGCGAGCTTGACCGTGGTTGCCCAGAACACAACGTTCAACATGGTACGCTCTGCCGGCGCCTCCGCCGCCAACTGCATACCCGAGGCTAGGGGGAGGGTAACGATCAACTCTCTGGGCAATGTGGAAGTCATGCACCTGGAAGCCAGCGGCCTGCCGCCGAAGACCGAATTTGACGCGTTCATAATACAGCTCCCGAACTCTCCCTTTGGTTTGTCCTGGTACCAAGGCGACCTCACGACTGACGAACACGGCAAGGGGGTTGCCGACTTCATTGGCCGGTTCAGCGTTGAAACCTTCATCGTTGCTCCGGGAAGCGGTCCCGCACCGGTGTGCATGACCAGAGTCCATTCCCAGATGCAAGCGTAAACCCCGCTACAGGACCGGTTCATACCTTCCACGTCGGCCTGTGGTTCGGTTCGCCAGAAGCCGCTTCCTCGGCCGGATGCCCGAGTACACCGACGCCCTTCAATGGTGAACACGACGCTGGCATTCAGGCGCTGAGCACGCGTAACTTTGCCAATGCCAATGGTCCACTTCGCAATATTAAGTAACGACCGAGTCTTGTCATTTGCGACAAGATGGATAGTCTAAGTTCGCCTGGAATAAATTGACGCTCGGGGGCGATTGTTATCCCGAGGGCGCCGGCGGCCAGCCGGGGAGGTTGGCCGCCGGTAGTGCGCCGGCACGGCTCGTCAAAAAGCGTCTGGTGGTTGGGCCGCTGCCAGGAGTGCCGAAGGACGCGAAGGCGGTCAACTATGAATGAGGGGCGGCTAGACCATCTCGATCGTTCTATTCGATCCTTGCAAACTGGAGTGCAGCACCTCCAAACGGCAACCGCAACGGATGTTCGCCGCTTGCCTAAATGCGCCGCGGAGAGTTGATTGGATTCTTTTTAAAGAGCTTCGGCTGCGACGCAGTTCCTCGATAATAGCGGTCTGGAGCGTTATCAGAAAATCCAGAAGGGTTGAGAAGCCTCGAGCCGCCAAGTGGTCGAATCCTGCTCCAATCGATTCGGCGACCACCACCATTAATGTGATCCATAGCCCATCTGCGAGAGCGTCGGCACTCACCAAATGGGTGTAGAATCACAAATATATTTTCGCCACGGGGCAGAGGGGCATCTGATGAGGCCTCCGAAGGTCACCCCCAACTCCAAGGCTCGTACACCAAAGAAGGGCCAGTCTCCCAGACCCGCGGATGTCAGCAGGGGAAGGGCACTTGAGCACGCGCTCCGAGACAGCGAATCGCGCCTCAGGGCAATCCTCAACGCTGAGCCCGAATGCGTCAAACTGTTTTCTCCTGACCACATTTTGGAGTACATCAATCCGGCCGGTCTGGCGATCTTTCAGGCCGACTCGCTTGAGCAAGTAGTGGGAAGAAATTTGCTCAACGGCCTCGACCCGAAGTACGCTGTCGAATTCCAAGAACTCACCAAGAGAGTGTTGCGGGGCGGCCCTGGCACGTTGGAGTACGAAGTTACCGGATTGAAGGGTCGGCGGTTGCGGCTGGAAACGCATGCGGTGCCACTTCGGGATTCAAGGGGGCGTGTCGAGCATCTGCTTGCCGTGACTCGCGATATCACCAAACAGAAAGCCGCCGAAGAGGCGCTTCGCTCCAGCGAACACAAGTTCCGTGCGCTCATCGAGAATAGTTGTGATGCCATCGCTCTTCTCAGTCGCGAGGGTGACATCCTCTACTGCAGCCCATCCACCTCAAGGATTGTGGGCTACTCAACTGATGAATTAAAAAGTGTCCGCCTTGGCAAATTCTTTCATCCGACGGACCGGCCATTTATGCGGCGAGAGTTCGATGCCGTTGTCGACGAACGGAAGAAAGCCGTTGAATTTACGGCCCGCGTCCGCCACAAAGACGGCTCCTGGTGCGTGGTCGAGGGTACGCTCACCAACCTGCTGCACAATCCGGACGTGCAGGCTATCGTGGCCAACTACCGCGACATTACCAACCGGGTGCGTGCCGAACGAGCGCTCCAGCGGGCCGAAGAAAAATTCGAAATTGCCTTTCGCTCGAGTCCTCTGGCGATGTCAATCACGACACAGTTCGAAGGGCGCTTCTTGGATGTTAATGACGCATTTCTCTCCATGTTTGGCTACAGCCGTGAACAGATCCTTGGGCGCACATCAGGGGATGTCGGGGTATGGGCAAAGCCCGAGGATCGCGATGCGCTGCTCAGGTGCTTGTCCGAGCCCGACAGTTCCGTAACCATGCAGTTTGGCCTTCGAGCCAGCGCAGGCCAAATTCGGCAGGCTGAACTCTCTGCTGGTCTGATTCAGCTGGATGAGGTTCCTTGCGTCCTGACTATCGCGCGGGATATCACCGAAGCCAAGAACCTGGAACGACAGCTGCAGCAGTCGCAAAAGATGGAAGCCGTCGGTCGGTTTGCAGGAGGTGTAGCTCATGACTTCAACAACATTCTGGGCGTGATTATGGGCTACAGCAGCATGTCTAGGGAGAAACTGACGAGAGAGCATCCGGCAAGAAGAGATCTGGCCCAAATTGAGCGAGCCGCCGAGCGTGGCGCGTCCCTTACTCGGCAATTGCTCACATTCGATCGCCAACAAGTTGCCTTTCCGCGGCCGCTGGATTTAAACGCGCTCATCGGCGACATCAGCGATATGTTGGCTCGCGTCATCGGAGAAGATATTACTTTGTCTTTTCGGTCCCGTGGCCGGGTTGACGCCATCCGTTGCGACGCCGGACAGTTAGAACAGATTCTCTTGAACCTTGCTGTCAATGCACGCGACGCCATGCCACAGGGCGGAAAACTGACAATTCAGACCAAGATGGTGGAATTTGATGAGAACGAAGGGCCTCAGCATGGACTATCTGAACCGGGCAGGCATGTGATGCTCTCGTTAAGCGACACGGGATGTGGAATGGATGAATCCGCTAAAGCGCACTTGTTCGAGCCCTTCTTCACGACCAAGGGACCTGGAAAAGGGACTGGGCTTGGACTGTCCACTGTCTATGGAATCGTCAAGCAGAATCGTGGGTTTATTTGGGTTTACAGCGAGGTGGGAAAGGGGACAACCTTCAAAATCTATTTCCCGTCCGTTCCCCACAAGGCCGAGCCGATACGGACCAGGGAGGAACGCAGGGAGATTCCTTCGGGCAACGAGACGATTCTGCTGGTTGAGGATGAGCAGGCTCTAAAGAGCCTGACGAAAGAGATGCTGCAATCGGGCGGGTACCGGGTGTTGGCGGCAGATGATCCTGAAAGCGCCCTTGGCATCCTTATCGAGAAAAAAGAACACATCGACTTGCTGTTGACGGATGTGATCATGCCGGGTATGAGCGGAGCGGAATTGTCGCGACGCGGCCGCCAAGCTGTGCCTGCGCTAAAAGTGATCTTCATGTCGGGTTACGCCGGTGATGTGCTGGACCGACAGATCGCGCCTGTTCCGGATCTGGTGCTCATTGAAAAGCCCTTCTCGCGACTCTCCTTGTTAAGCAGAGTCCACAATGTCATGCACCAGACAACCGGTTGACGGCCACTACATCGCTGCAACGTCAAAAGGTGCCTTTCTCGAGGCACCTTTTCTGTTTGCAGCTTCCTACCACATGGTGAAGTTCACTTTGTCGAGCCAAATCGCGTAATCGGTCATCATCTTGTTACCGTCTTGCTGATAATTGATGGTGACGCCGTTCCATCTCGTTGTCCCTGGCGGACGGGTAATGTTCAGTGTGTGAGTGACTCCGTTCAAGGTGATGGACTTGAAGAGCAGGTTGCCGCCGGAAGTCCTCTGTGCCTGAATCACAAGATGATTCCAGGCGTTGTTCTTGGGATAGCAAGGAACCCCTGTCGGTACCCACTTCTGGTGAACATTGTCCCAGGTGTCCCACTCATGGCCGCCAGCGATCCGGCATTCGTGCCCCCAAATGTAGCCTTTTCCATTCTTGGAGCCAAGGAACTGATTGATGTCGAATTCAAGGGCCTGAGAAGACGGCAAGCTGTTCGCGTAAAAGTAAACGTCGTATGCGAAGTTATGAGCGTTGTTAATGAGCGTGTGGTTGGCGTCCGGAAGGCCCTGAGTGGAAAAATCTCCCACGAGGTGGTTGTTCCACAAAATGTCGGCATACGGATGTGTGCCCCCGATCGCATGTTTGGTGGCGTTACCGCTCAGGGCCGGGGACGAAACGCCCCTGGTTCGGCTCCAATTCACCGCGCTCGAAGTGGACGAGCAGGAACTGCAGATCGCCCAAGTCGGAGCGAGGAGGGCATAGCCTGGTGCCCAGCTGTTCTTCTGCAAGTTTGTGAACTTGTGATAATACGGGCTAGTGGATTGAGCAAAGGCAGCAGAACACACCACTACCAAACAAAGAGCGACAAAGTACTGTTTCAATCTAAGGTTTCCCCAGCAAAGAATGTATTGGGCTTAAGGGAGAGTAGACATGGATCAACTTGCGATCAACCCAATTCCAAAGTACCCGTGTAAGACTTGTGTCATTGGCGACTTACGGATGAACCGGAGGCGAACAACCGGCAAACTGTCGTCTTAGAGTGGCTTCCATCTGTTTTGCGCTTTTCTTTAGCCAGCAAGTTGCAGGCAACTGTACGCTCTGGACTCTACGTCAGTACCGGTACGACGACGCGCTTGGTAATTCGCCATTGTAAAAAGCGGGCGGCAATGGTAAATGCCCCTATCACTCCCCACAACAAGGCACCAAATGTCAGCACCAAAAACTGAGAGTCGCGTCTGTCATCCGGCGTGCTCGTAATGATGCCGACCATCGTCACTACCCCCAGGCACAAGAAAATCGCGGCAAAGACGGTCTCGCCGATCGTGATTCGTGGAGCGAGTACTGCCTTGCGTGCTGCCAGGAGCGCGTCGACACCCCTGCCCGCCAACCACCAGAAGAACACGCCTACGATTGGCCAACTCAACGCACGCCAAGTTGTGAACAGCAACCCTCTGGGGACCCACTCCCGTTCGATATGACGGGCGAGCAGATAGGGTATCTGCACGATACCCACTGGCAAGTTCAAGGCTGGGGGCACCTTGATCAGAAAGTCGCTTATGCGAAAGGCCCTGTCCTCAGCTTGTTGCTGTTGAGGAGTGAGTGAGGGAATCTCAATGTTGATGGGCGGGCCAGCCTCTTGCTGTTGTTGAGCCTTCTCGGGGAGGTCGGCGTGAATCGACTGCAAGACCTCGAAAAGCACGAAGTATCGCGAGGGCCACAAGGCAAGGATGCAGATTAGTAGCTGTGCAATTGGAAGGACCTTACGAAACGTAAATTCTGATCGGCGTCGGTTCATCTGGGCAGAGAGTGTAACCGATGAACCCGCGAAGCCAAAACGGTGACATCAGGAGTTTCGCTCCGATTGCAACCCCAGTTCGATCGTCGGTTGAAGTGAACTAACCCATGTCTCCGGAACGCCATCGGCCTCTACAACTTGGGTATCCCGATCTGCACGAGTTGTTGTCAGCACACGGCCCCGCATCGACTCACGCCAGAGAACCAGCAGCCCCAACCGCCTTCCCAGGCTTCGGTGACAAATATCGCACTTGGAATTTTGGGGTGGTCTACCGCGTTGCCTCTCACAATCTACCGATTGTTCGGTATCGAACGATCATGGCTATGAGGGGACAATCAACTTGAAAAGCCACGCCTTGGGCAGGCATGCAGGCGTTCAGCCGTCATACAGAGGCGTGCAAAAGAAGCTGAATGAAAGGAGCATGCCCTGTTCTGAGAAAGTGAGTGAGTATGGCCAAGAAAAAGAAACCCGCAGTGACACTTCCCGGCACAGTTGAAAAGATCGTTCCGTCGAACCGCTACGAGCCCGAGAAGGCGGAAATTGCCGTCGATGGTGCCGATCCTCTGTACAAAGAGGTTCGTGTTGAAAATAAGCTGCAAGACGACGAGGGCAAGGAAGTCGGACTGAAGCAGGGTGCAGAAGTCGAGGTGACCATAGAAGCAGAGCCACACCAAACGACTGCGAAGAAGCCGACTGCGAAGACCGAATCAGAAAAGCCGGAAAAAGAGGAGCCAGAAGCTGTTTGAACTCACGCCTTGAGGGTTTGTGGAGTCATGCCTTCCGACGTGTCCCTTTTTCCCAATAGCTCTCAACTAACTTCAACCATTTGTCGATCTCAATAGTCTCGTTGTCAGATTTGATTGGCTGTTCGGGAACTGATGGAACTGGCCCGATTTCGGCGACCCAATCTGCACGTTTTCGATTGCTCTTTTGTCCAACAGACTTCTTAGGCATTTTGCGGTCTTTGGGCATTCTTGTCGCAGCTCTACTCTCCCTTCAAGAAATTCGCCAACGAAGGTGCGCACGCTTCACACCTAGACTCTAACGATCCGGCAGTGTTCGATGAAATACTGTGCAATCCTTAAAAAGCTCGATTTGTAACGGGTAATCCGTTAAGGGGTGCCAGACTCATTTGGGTGTTGTCGGTGATGTCTGCAAATCAGACTTTCCGGAGCGGCGTTGGCGCAATTTGGCGTACTACGAAGGGCTTCGCGCGTATTATGCTGAGCACAATCGCTAGTAGTTCCTCCCAAGTTTGGTGCAGTATGTTAACCACTGAATGGAAGCCCACCCGCTCGTGGCGGGAAGTAGCCCAGTTGGTCTTGCAGGAACAAGACCACGACACAGCCCTTGAACTGGCCGAAGAACTCATCCGTGCTCTGGGCGCTGGTACTATGTGCCGCATGGAAGAGATCAGCGCAAAAGAGAAGACCAGCAAGACCGCGTAATTTGCAACCCCGCGTATGCGCGTCGCGTTCGACCAAGCATAGAGGCGCCATCTGGACGGACACTCGCCCAGCTAGGTGCCGAGGATTTCACGCACAGCCGCAATCAATATCTCCGGTTCTGGATGGATAGATCGCTCGACATTCTGCATTGCTCCTTCGTGTGCTCTCAGTCAAGGCAGTACTGGGCAATTGCAATGCCGCCTGAAGTGCAGGATCCGTCCTTATCCTTGGCTGGGACCGTGTGCCCAAGGATCACAAGATCGAAGTTGCAGTTCGGTGCTTCAAAAGCTTCAAGGCAGCAACGAATCCTTTCGGCTGAGACAACCTGTTATCCCAACTGTTGAAGCATCAGTTGCCGTGTCCAGAGCAGGGACGGATCGTAGGAAATAAAAAGAATGCGCTTGGCCATACGGTCGCGGGGGGGCGACCTCTAAGATAAATCCACATCACGCGACGCTGGAGGAGCAAGAAATCGACCCCACCAGAGAAGCGCAACTAGCGAGGTGCCTTCTTTTTCATCCTGAAAACCAGAATCACAAAGACGACTACTGCTAGAGCGCCAGAAACTATTCGAATCAGAGTGACGTTGTCCAAAGTGATTCCCTCGGCAGGGATTGTGCCCCGCAAATGAATACTACGTGCAAGTCGTGGGCTTGGCCTAGAACTAACGGTAACCTGCGTTGGTTACTGTCAGCGAACTCCGGCAAATATTATAGAGAACGTAGTGGCATAGGCGGCCTCCAAGGGGCATGGCGCTTTTAGTGTACGCTGTTTGTTTGGCGTGATTCATTGGGTGGTCTCACCATCCAGAGCGCCATTGGTCCCGGACGCGGGATAGTTGGCGCGAAATCCGGATAGCATTCAAAATGCCTGCACGCGAAACAAATACGTCACCGATTGCGTATCTCATGCCGTGCGCCCAGCACATCGGTACCTGCTCTGGCCAGTTTTCTGAGCTCTAGCAACGAGGGAACAATCATGGCCTTGCACGATCTCCGCATCGCCGTTCGCAATCTGCTGAAGTCGCCCGGATTTACGCTCACCGCGGTGTTGATGCTGGCCTTCGGCATAGGTGCCACCACCGCAGCGTTCTCTATCGTCGAGTGCGTGATTTTGCGACCATTACCATTTCCCGAATCTGATCGATTAGTCCGCTTGAATGACATCATTCAGGGCGCACAGATCGGGGGCAATGGCGAAGATGGTGTTACCGGACCCGATATTCAGAATTACATGCGTGACACGCACAGTTTCGCGGCCCTTGGTGGATTCCGACAGACGGGTTACGAGTTAGGGGGAATCGGCGACCCGGCGTCGGTGAATGCAACCCGCATGTCTGGAGGAGTCTTTTCTGCCTTGAAAGTCTGGCCTTTCCTGGGCCGCTACTATACGCAGCAGGAAGACGATCAGACACAAAAAGTAGCGGTGGTCAGCTATCAATTCTGGCGCAAACGGCTACACGGCGATCGCAGTGTGCTGGGAAGAAAAATACTTCTCGATCGTAAATCGTACGAGATCATCGGGGTCATGCCACGGAGTTTTGAGTTTCCGCTGGTACCGGGGCATTTGAGCCACTCCGAACTATGGGTACCGCTCAGCCTCACTACGGACGAAGCCGGTCCCAACGGTGCAGCGAACTGGAACTTTGACATGGTCGGGCGGCTCAAGCCTGGAATTTCTGCCGCACAAGCGCAAGCTGACGCCGAGCCAGTCGCGCAACAAACGGAACGCCAGTTGCCATCATTTGTGTCAAGCCTTCGTTTTCGCCCGGTCGTGCACTCCCTACATGAAGACACGATTGTTGACTCGCGGGTCCTTGTGCGGATGCTATTTGTCGCAACCGTAGTTGTGTTGATGATTGCATGTGCGAACCTTGCGGGGTTGCTTCTGGTCCGGGCGATCCGCCGCCGCCGCGAGATCGCCGTGCGTCTCGCTCTGGGAGCACGAGCCGGCGCATTGCTGCGTCAAGCAATGATCGAAAGTCTCACGATAAGTGTGATAGGGGGCACGCTCGGCCTGATCGTTGCAGAGCTGACGATTCGGGTTGGCACGAGCAGATTGCCAGAAACTTTGCCACGCATCGACGAAATCGGCATGAACTGGCAAGTCATGCTGTTTGCCATTTTTCTAGCCGTGTTCACCGGCGCGCTTTGCGGCTTGGCGCCTGCATTCGCCGGATTGCGGACGAGGTTAAATGAAACGCTTAAAGAAGGAGGCCGAAGCGGCAGCCAGGGAAGCGGGCATGCGCGTCTGCGTTCTGTGCTGGTTGTCGCCGAGATCGCGGTGGCTCTCGTCCTATTGGCAGCCTGTGGCCTCTTATTGCGCAGCTTCGAAAAGATGCGCGAGGTCGATCTGGGCTATCGTCCCGAAAACACTCTCATCGCCGGCTATGGACTTCCACAAAAGCAATACTCAACTCAAGTGCAGGTAGACGCCTTCAATGAGGAACTGCTCCGTCGTATACAAGAACTGCCCGGAGTTAGCTCCGCGGGTCTAACTACGTTTATGCCGGCGACCGGCAACAACAGCAATAGCACATTCATCGCGGAAGGCTATGTGCCGCCTGAGGGAGCAGGGCTGAACTTGGCGACGGTCATGTTGATCCAAGGGGGCTATCTGCAGGCGATGGGGATTCCGCTGCTGGCCGGCCGGACGTTTACTCCGGCGGATACCGCTGATTCGCAGCTAGTCGCGATCGTGAACCGTAAATTTGCGCAGCACTACTGGCCCAATAGCGATCCCATCGGCAAGCGTTTTCGATTAGGTACGCCAGAAACGCCGACACCCTGGATGACGATTGTGGGCGAAGTCGCGGATGTAAAAGAAAGCTCGCCCGACGCTCCCACTAAAGAACAGTGGTATCAGCCGGTGAAGCAGTTTGAAAAATGCCTGGGCCCGATTGCCCAACCGAGCGACCTGAACGGTAACGGTGGTTTCGTCGCCTTGCGGACCGCTTTGGATCCGGATCAGATGGCAAATGCCATTCGTGCAGCTGTTCGCTCGATAGATCCGCAACTGCCGCTCGATCCGGTTCAGAGCATGGAACATGCAGTCTCTGAAACAGAAGCCCCACGGCGTTTCAATACGGCCGTCATCTCGGCATTTGCGCTCGCGGCAGTGCTTCTCGCCGGGCTTGGCATTTACAGCGTCATCGCATTCTCTGCTGCTTCACGGGTGCATGAAATAGCTATCCGCATGGCACTGGGATCACAGCGTGCCGGAATTCTAAGATTAATCTTGACTTCGGCGACCAAACTCGGCACTGCGGGCTGTGTAATCGGTCTGGCCGGGGCTGCAGCGGCATCGCATCTGTTCCGGTCTCTACTGTTCAACATAAGCCCTTTTGATCCGCTGGTGCTTGCGCTTGCAGTAACGCTTGTGCTGTTCCTTGCGTGCCTTGCTGCGCTCCTGCCAGCCATGCGTGCATCTTTGATCGAACCCATGAAGGCCCTGCGCACGGACTGACTTGCAAGAGGTCAATAGGCTGGTTTCAACGTACAAAGAGAGCGGCATCTCTTCTTCGCCGCGTAGGGCCGAAAAGTGCTGGCAAGTCGTTGACTGCCCGCTGTGAAATTCCCATACCCGCGTAGACCGTCAGAGTTGACCGGCTGCTCTGATTTCTTGAGGTGCGTCATAGAACGCGAATGGATTGAGAAACTGTCGGCCGTAGAGGAGCGCTCGGTCTGCACCAGACAATTTGGCCTCATCGCAGATCTTGCTCCAGTTTGCACGAATGGTGTTCACTTGGCGCAAAATGATGGTTCTCGCCTCCTGCTCTGAAAGAAGAAAGTGCGGCGCCGCCAGCAGACACAGTGCCAGCTGGCTTTTGTTGTTGTTTCCTATAATCCGCATCCCCTGCCCGGCTTCTTCACCTGTACGGGCCTGCGGACACACATCGTAAGCGGGCGTGAGATGCAAGCTCTTTCCGTTCCAGAAAGCGGCATGGTTGCGTGCGTGATCATCGGTGTTCCCGCAAAGGATGTTAAAGGTAAGCCTTCCAAATAGTTCGCCGAGATCTTTCGTAGGATTTTGAAAGCGGCGCCGAACGATCTCAGCCAGCAACTCGTAGCTGGCATACCTGGCCATCATCTCGTCGAATTCGAACATCGTGAGGGCAGAGACGAACGCTTTTCGCCCCCATCCGTCTTTCAGACGCTCTCGGTCAAAGCGTTCGACTAGTAACACATCTTTGCCGAGCGCCGTTTCCATTCGCACGCGCGAGACAGTAAGTCCCGCCAAACTTGCCAACCGCATCGCGGCATACTCAGCTTTTACGACGTTGTAGATGTCGGTGCTCATGGAGAATTTGGCGATGAACTTCTTATCGTTCGATGTGAGCAGCGCCTTAGGTCTTGCCCCTCCCAGAGATGTGCCGTGCTGAAGAGCCTTGTCCAACTCCGGAGAGAGTGGAATTCCTTTCTCTACCTGTTCCGCTGAGCGCAGCAAGTCGTCCAAGGGAGCCTGATCCATTCCTCGCGGCACATAATTGGAGGCGGAAGTTTGAAAGTCCAGAGCGCCAGCCCGGTCTGACCCGGATTCCAGTAGGTAGGTTAGCTCGCCCAGATCATGGCTCGCGGCCTGTTCACCCTTGACGCTGAACTTACGATTGATGAGAACGCGCCGACCCCAGGCATCAGGGGATGCGTCCCGAATGGATCCCGGCATCGAGAGGTCTTTTAAGAGCGGAATCTCCCCGCGTTGAAGAGGAAGTTCCGGCTCGTAGATGGAAATTGCGTTTTCGCGGGCCAGATAGCTCCGGCCATAATTGAACAGCAACTGAGTTCCCACGCGCTGCAGGAGCCCAGCGACGACGGGGTTCGTCTCACCGGGGAGCCAAATCCAGACGTATGCCTCTATGTAGTCGTCCTTAGAAGTCATCGTTTATGACCCTTCTCGGTTTGCGAGCCCTCTGGGGCAGGAGGCTGAGTTTCTCCGTCAAAGCAGAACGTTGTGTCTGTAGCCGATCCGGCTCGCCCCCAAAAAGGGGAACTCCCGCGATTGTGGCAACCTCGAAGACGGAACCGATCGAACAACTCGGGTCGGCTTTTTCGATCCGGCGCAGGAGTGGCCGAGAAATGGCCGCGCGCTCTGCCATTTCCTGTGTGCTCATTTTGCGATCGATCCTGCCAACGCGAATCATCTGAGCCAGCAGTTCGAGCGCTTCGAGGCTCTGACGGGAATAAGTGCGATGTGCCGGTTTTGCCATAGGGAGTAGCCATTGTAACATAAATATTACAATATGTACTTTATTGGAATATTTATGTTTCAATAATGCCTAACTTCAGGACTGTGTGTCAAGCACAATGGAACATAAATATTACTTAATGACGTTTAGCGCCATATTAATGTCAACGGGTCTCCTCCCTTTAACGGTCAAAAAAACATTACGGCGCGCCCGCCGTACCTGGCTTTAAGCGTGGCCTTCGGTTCCAAAAGCCGCATAAAAAATTGAATTCCGTCCTGCAGAAGTCGCCTGCAGAATGGGGGACAGGTAAAACCTCTGCGCTCTCGCCTTCACTCTGAAGTTGAACACCCCGTCTCTGCTGAACATCAGTTCACCGGCAAATGGAATTGAGTTCGGGTCGCACTCTCACTGAAAACGACCTAAAAATACGCCGATTGTTTTGCTATCGCGGTTTGCTTGGGAGAGTCTATCCAATGAATGGTCTAGGATTTGGTGCTGCCACAAATTCAATGAATCACAGCGCGGAGACCAGAGCTGCGGAATCTGACTATCGTGAGTACGCTCCTCCACGGTTGTTGGCGGACCATTTCTTGTGCCTATGGACGCAATCGATCACAGGTGGCCACGGCGAATATGCGCAGCGGGTGCTGCCGGATGGCTGCATCGACATAGTTTTCATCAATGACGAAGCCCCGATCGTCGTAGGCCCATGGATCCAACCGTTTGTTGCTCGGCTTCCGGCCGGCACAAGGATTGTCGCGGCTCGCTGGCATCCGGGTCGTGCGCCATCGCTGCTTGGTCTTCCCGCCGCTGAGCTGCTTAACCAGTCCGTAGCATTGCGTGACATCTGGAGTGTTAAGCTCAGCTCTTTATTCGAGCAGGTTTCCGAGCAGGCGAGTCTCAGTGCACGAAGATCGTCACTCGAGAACATGTTGCTCCGGCTCTCGGCGAATGCGCCACCCCGCGACACGATAGTCAACGCATCCATCCAATGGCTGGCTCGTCATCCGCATGGCCGGGTAGCACAACTGAGCCGATGGATTGGCGTTAGCGGGCGTCACCTCCAGCGCCGCTTTTCGGCGTCTGTTGGGTATGGCCCGAAAGCCTTTCAGTCCGTTCTTCGGTTTCAGCGTTTAATGCATTTGGTTGGCCACGCCAACCCGCGGGGGAACCTTGCGGAATTGTCCGCAGAGGCAGGCTACAGCGATCAGTCCCATATGACCCGCGAAGTCCAACGCCTCTCCGGCTGCCCGCCGACCGTTCTGTTCCCATCCGCGCAATGCGCGCTGCAAATGTCTGATTTTTTCAAGACACCTTCGCCTGAGCTTGCTAGGCTCGGTCAAGAACAATCACTGAAGGGGTGACTTAATATGAAGTCTCCTGGCACATTGGGCCTGGTAGGGGTGCTTCTCATTGCGATGTTGGGCGCGCGCGGAGGGAACGTCCAGGATGCCGATGCTCTCCAGCCCGTGCTGATTAACACCTGCCTCATTACCAAAAATTTCACTCAGCTTGTTGACTTTTACCAACATGTTTTGGGCATTGCTCCACGTCTGAGCAATGGTGATTACGCCGAGTTCCCAACAAATGCAGGAGTTCTTGCGATCTTTACCGCGGAAGCCCAGGAGCGGTACATCCCCGGTTCAGCCCTGCCCGCGAGCAACAAAAGCGCAATCCTCGAATTCAAGGTAGCAAATGTGGATGTGGAGTTTATGCGACTTCACGACTTTGTAAAAAACTGGGTCAAGGCTCCCACAAATCAACCATGGGGAACCCGCTCCTTCTATTTTCGTGACCCAGATGGAAATCTCATCGATTTTTACGCACCCGTGAAAAAAACATAGCCTTCATTTCTCATTCAGTGCGCGATGCGCCGAAAAGCTTGCAATGTTCGCAGGTTTTCCAGCGACACCACGCCTCGCCACTCTTGTTGTGCCACTTTCCAGGCCGCGGGGTTGCGGTCTTCCCACGACCAGGTAAGCCCCCATCCGCCATCTGATTTCTGGGTGGAGATGGTGTAGTCCAGATTGGCGCCAACCGCGTTTTCCATTTCCGGATAAAACGGGGACTGCGGGCTGTGGACGAAAGTCAACGGTTTGACGTTGTAACTATTCCATTCTTTCGGATCCTGTACCACAGTTATGGCCAACACACGGTTGAGCTTACGGACAGCGTCAGTGCTTTGGCTGGGCGGCAACAAGCGAACAAGTTCTATGAGAGATTCGATATCGGGCATCTGCATGCGTGTCGGACTCGCGGCCAGGTAATTCAGGGACGAGTCGGTGATGCGCTTTAGGAATCCTGGCGGCAACAATACTGCGTAGTTCTGCAAATATCCCGCAAGCGCCGCTGTTGGAAACAGTGGACTCTCCACTTCGCACTTTCCTGTCTCCTCGCGCACCTCCCACCAGGAAGCGTGCGGTGAGGTATTTGCCTCTTTGGGCAGTGCGTGCCAGATGCTGTGTTTATCGTCGAAATTCGCCAGTAGATACCTAACAACCGATTTGACGTGCGGTTCGCTTGGCGGCACCCCTAAATCCGTAAATATACCCAGCGCCTTCATGGCGCCGAGAGGAGAAGATCCGCACCAGCGCGTGTCACTCTCCAGGCACGAGGCGAATCCCCCGTCATTGTTTTGGAATTTTGCCAATTCCGCAATGACCGCATCGCGGCTGCCGTTCCTGAAATAAAAAGCGAACAAAGCCCGCTCAAGGGGCCGGGCAGTCTTGTAAATAAACGTTTCAGCTCCGACAAATGCCGCGCCGCTGAGCATGGTTGAATGTTTGTCTGGAGTACCGCATTCTGCAATGCAGCACAACCACACCGTCTGCAATACACAACAAAGTAAATACCTAGTCGCCACCTTGGTTCCTCCTAGAGAAAAAGCAGCCTGAGTGAAGCGTAGGCAGAGGCTTGACCTATGTCTTGTACAATTCGGACATTCCGCAAGAACACTTATCAGGCACGGCAATTTCGTGCGTCGACTGAAAATTCTCGTGGACGAGCGCACAAACCCTGATGTAGCGTATTTCGGTGCTTCTTGCGGGCAGTCCTACTGAATTGTTTCGTTGAACGGTCGGAGTCATGAGAAGCAAGATTGCAGATGGTCCGGGAGGCGGCATCGTTTCTGGTCAGGAATCTGTCGATTCGCCGGGATCGCCAACCGCCCAGCCACCCGCAGGTCTCAGTCTCAGCGGTCTAAAAACTGAACCCCCACAAACCTACGCTGCCGGGGCGCCCGCCATTCTTAGTTCCATTCATCACTTGGCATCTCGGTCCGCCCTGATACGCGGGAGTTTGGCGCTCCGAGTACTCAATCAGAAAGACGGAATTGACTGCATGAGTTGCGCATGGCCGGAACCCGACGGCCATAGGCGCATCGTCGAATTTTGTGAGAACGGTGCCAAGGCAGTGGCATGGGAAGCTGACGGCCGTTGCGTCCCACCGGAATTCTTCCGGCAACACTCGGTCAAGGAATTGTCCGAACAATCAGACTACTGGCTCGGAGAGCAGGGCCGCATCACTCACCCGATGGTTCTGAGGCCGGGTTCCACTCACTACGAGCTCCTCCCATGGGATGAAGTCTTCCGCCTCCTTGCGCGGGAACTGAATGACCTCGCCAGCCCCGACGAAGCCATTTTCTACACGTCTGGGCGTACCAGTAATGAAGCCGCATTTCTTTATCAGTTGTTTGTCCGTCAGTTCGGCACCAACAACATGCCCGATTGCTCGAACATGTGTCATGAGAGCTCCGGGGCTGCTCTTGGCGAAGCAATCGGCGTCGGCAAAGGTACGGTAACGCTGGACGATTTTGCTCGTGCCGAGGTGATTTTGATTATTGGACAGAATCCTGGCACCAACCACCCCCGCATGTTGGCCACACTCAAGGACGCGAAACAAGCAGGCGCGAAGATCGTGTGCATGAATCCGCTGATCGAGCCAGGTCTCCTTCGGTTCAAGGATCCACAAACCCTGTCCGGCGTGCTCGGGAAAGGGACCGCTCTCAGCGATTTGTACGTGCAAGTACGGATCAACGGCGATGTCGCACTCCTGAAGGGCGTGATGAAAGAGATATTGGCACTGGAGGATGCGCGGCCCGGCACAGCGGTTGATTGGAGCTTTGTGCGCGAGAAGACGCACGGATGGGAGGAGTTTGCGGCAGATCTGAGACAGGAGAGTTTTGAAGCTTTGGCGATCCAGTCTGGCGTTACGCGAGCGGAAATGCGAAAGCTGGCGGAACTCATCGCTTCATCGCAACGCGTTATTGCGTGCTGGGCCATGGGCCTGACGCAACACAAGAACGCCGTGGGAACTATCCAGGAGATCGTGAACCTGCTTCTGATGAGGGGAAGCATTGGTAAGCCCGGTGCTGGTCTTTGCCCGGTCCGGGGACATTCCAACGTGCAAGGCGACCGTACCATGGGCGTGTGGGAAAAGCCTTGGCCGGACTTTCTGGATCGGCTAGAGCAGGTCTTTCACTTCAGTCCGCCTCGTCAACACGGCTTAGATACAGTGGGTTCAATCAAGGCCATGCACGCCGGTCGCGCGAAGGTTTTCTTTGCGCTGGGAGGAAACTTTCTATCCGCCGCGCCAGACACGGAATATACCGCCGCGGCACTGCGGGGTACTCGCCTCACGGCCCACGTCAGCATCAAGCTGAACCGCTCACATCTGGTTACAGGAAAACAGGCATTGGTTCTGCCTTGTCTCGGGCGCACCGAAATCGACATGCAGAGTTCCGGTGCGCAATTCGTAACAACCGAGAATTCGATGGGCGTAGTGGCGGCATCGCGGGGCAGACTCGCACCTGCATCGAAGCACCTGCTCTCAGAGCCCGCTCTGATTTGCCGTATGGCGAAAGCCGTGCTTGGGCAGAGGACGAAGCTGGATTGGGACGCGCTCGCTGATAACTATGATCGGATTCGCGATCTGATCTCCCGGTGTATTGCGGGCTGCGAGAACTACAACGAAAAGGTTCGTCATCCGAGCGGATTTTACCTTCCCAACAATGCGAGGGAGGGCCGCTTCGATAAAACCAGAACCGGAAGAGCCCATTTCACTGTCCACCCTTTGCCCATTCACAGCCTCAAACCCGGGGAACTAGTAATGATGACCATTCGCAGCCATGATCAGTTCAATACAACGATTTACGGTTTGAACGATTGCTATCGCGGAATTCTTTCCGAACGCCGAGTCATCCTGATGAATCTCGAAGATGTTCGGGAACAGGGCTTGCGAAAAGGAGACGTGGTGGACTTGGTGAGCCATTGGGGAGCGGAGGAACGGCTGGCCAACCGGTTTATTGTGGTTCCCTACAAGATACCGAAACAGAATTGTGCAACTTACTTTCCGGAGGCGAATGTGCTGGTGCCGGTCGACAGCGTTGCCCAGAGGAGCAATACGCCCACCTCTAAGTACGTTGTCATCACCATTCGGAAACAATCGGGAGTGGAGCCGGGAGAGTCTGGCTAGTGCTTGAGTTATGCCTGCACTTAGCTAATCAAGGCTGTTGGCCAGCACCCGTGACGAGATCGTCGAGGTCCAGGTGGCCGGTGTTCTGGCACATAATTCATGGGAGAATTTGAATACGGTCGGGGTCGGTATGAAAGAGTCTCGGTGGGCGGTTTAGCTCGCCTCAACCGAAGCTCGCAGGAGTAATTGCCGCCAACGCGGTTCGAAATGAAGGCTCAAAGCGTAGGTGGGGACCAAACATGGGAATCATCGTCATCGGTGGGCACTCACGGAGTGTCGGCAAAACTAGCGTGGTCGCCGGCTTGATCGCCGCTCTCCCCGCCTACGATTGGACCGCCTTCAAGATTACGCAGTTCGGACACGGGATCTGTTCACGGAATGGCAAACAGTGCGACTGCGCATCTCGTGATCGGTGCTGGGCGATGACCGAGGAGCAGGACAGGTCCGGTATTTCAGATACTTCGCGGTTTCTTGTGTCCGGCGCACGACAAGCATTCTGGGTCCGTACCGAACAGGGCCGTTTGCACGAAGCCATGTCCATGATTCAACGCAAACTCAAGAGTGGGCCGAATGCCATCATCGAGTCGAACAGTATCCTCCAGTTCGTTCGGCCAGATCTTTACATCACTGTGCTAGATCCCACCACGGAGGATTTCAAAGCTTCGGCAAAACATTATCTGGACAGAGCCGACGGTATCGTGTTGCACGGCAGTGAACAAATTCCGCCCCGTTGGCCCGGAATCTCTGTGGCGCTCGATGCTAAACGAGTATTCCGGATTTCACCCCCACCCTACGTAAGTACATGCCTGGCGGAGTTCGTGGCGAAAAAACTGAACTGATTCCCGGTTGCGAAGAGACTTGCCAGCTGTCGGCCTTGGTGATGGGTGAATAATTCCTCCACTCATTGAGGGGCGAGGGCGAAGGTCAATTGCTGTCCAATCCTGCTGTCCCATTTCTGCAGAATGAGCCCTCGAGAATACACTCAGCGCGTTTGGTCAGTGAAAGCAAATGGGGTTAGTCCAGAACGGCTCGCCGCACCGAATTCCTGATCGGCAGGTCATCATTCAAGTCCGACCGCCGGCGCCATCCTTCGTCGGGCCCTCAGTCATTGCGCTCCGCAAGCTAGAAATGCTGTCTTTTTCGAGCACGCTCCAGAAATGAGCGGAACACCTTCAGCAGACTGGACTACCCTCCCACCACGAGTCCGCAAATGCCGAGCCTGCCATTTCTTACAGTCGCTACTGCATTGACGCTCAGATAGGGTCCGCAGTTGATCGACATAAGGAGTCATGCAGTAGAAACAAGAGGCGTCCCTTCGGTTCTCCTTATCCGAGCGAAGTTGAGACGTCGAAAGAATCCTTGCACGGCACCTGGCCGATGAAGCTTATGTCCACATGGAAAAAGTTTTCACGCAGAACGTAAAACATCCAGTGGGTCCGGGGTTAGGGTTCTCCCGGGGCATGCACCAGTCGCCGCGGGGAAGATTGCCAAAACCGCGGGGGCGATTGTTCATCGTTTCACCCGCGAGTAGGAGGCTCTGCATGTATAGAGTCGAAAGAATTCTTTGTCCGACTGACTTCAGCGAAGGGTCGCTGCAAGCTCTTTCGGCGGCAAGCGATATCGCTACCAAGTTTGGAGCTGAACTGTCTGTCATCCACGTCTTGCCAATCCTCGCCGCCGTACCGACCGATCCGAATTTCATTTTCGAAGTGCACCAGCGTCAAGACCTGCTCTACGAAGATATGGAAAAGCGTTTATCTGAGATGACTCGCGAATCGAAGGGAAAGGGCATACAGGGCAGAGTATTCGTTGAGCACGGCGACGCTGCTGATGAGATCGTGCGCGTAGTTGAAGAGCAAAGAATCGATTTGATTGTGATCGCCACCTTCGGCAAGACAGGATGGCGCCGACTCGCCTTTGGCTCGGTTACCGAAAAGATCGTGCGTCTGGCGTCTTGTCCGGTACTGGTTGTCCGCGGCATTGAAGAGCGAATCCGGGCTGAAGAAGCCGCCTAGGAGATTTGGCTGGGGTTGCCGAACTGCTTTTCGCCACTTTGCGTACGGACCCAGGGAGTAAGCGTGAAAGAGAATCAGCCACTTTCAACCGATGATGCCAATACCGTCGAACACAAGCGTCTCAATCAAGCGCGCAACATCCACGTGCCCTGGAAGAAGTGGGGCCTTACCTGAGCGAACGCCAGTGGGGAACGGTGCGCGAGGATTACAGTTACGATGGCAACGCTTGGAGCTACTTCCCACACGACCACGCGCGCTCTCGCGCCTATCGATGGGGTGAAGATGGTCTGAGTGGCATTTCTGATAACCAGCAACGACTCCGTTTTGCACTGGCTCTCTGGAACGAGCGCGATCCAATTCTGCAAGAGCGCCTATTCGGACTCACCAGCAACGAAGGCAATCATGGCGAGGATGTAAAAAAATACTATTTTTACCTCGACAGCACGCCGACTCACTCATATATGAAGTACCTCTATCAGTATCCCCAAGGTGAGTTCCCGGGGCGCTCCCAGAATCCGATGAGTGCTGTCGTAATCTCTTTCGGAGTTTCCGAAAACGCCAATTCAGGGGTTCATGGATTTTGCTTTGTCTCTGAAGGGCACGTCATGCACTCGACTCGGCTAGTCAGCATTCAACTATGCTGCGCGCCTGGGCCGAGCATCCATTTCCTCTAGTCTCCCCCTGATGCGACGCAGGCGCATGGAAAGGGCGATGCGCGTGACTCCACGTATGAAAAGTGCCGCACCGACTAGGGTACCGATCGCCCAGATAGAGCTTGCTGGCCAATGGGCAAGGATCAGAAACCCCAAGATCGCGGTAATCGCTGCGTCAAAGAGAAGCCAGCTCCAGCCTGCAATTGGCTTCATTTGAAAGGCCAGAACTGCTGCAGCGCCGGCCTCAACGACCAACATTATGCCGAGCGCTACCGTGAGCACGGCCACGCCCCAGAGCGGATGCATGACCAACACGACTCCCCCAAAACCGTACACTACGCCGAGCAGTAGTCTCGTAATGAACGCACCCACGGTGTGCGCGCGCAGCGCCTGGAGAAGCTCGAAGACGCCAGTGACGATCAAGATCGAGCCGATAACGATTGCGGTAACCTTGGCGGCAAAAAGTGGGTAAACAATGAGCAGTAATCCCAGAACTGCTGTCAGGATACCGAGGCCAATCCCCCAGCCTGCTCGATTCCTAGTGTCGCCCGAGAGCTCGCTGCCCAAATTCGAAGATGCCAGCATAAACAAATCTTCCTTGCTCTTTTACCAAACGGGAAATTGCTTGATCAAATTGTCTACATGAAGGATGCGTTCACCCAACTGACAACATTGCCAGTGGCCCAGGCCAGTCTAAGAGAGCTCATACCGCAAGCTATTGGAGGCAGACGATTTTCCCTCGTTCGGGACGACCTGATGAGCGATGTAGGATTTATCCGCAACCGGTGCAGCTCGCCTGCTACATGGCACATTCGTGGTACAGGCTTGTGGGTATTCAACCCGATTCGGGACTGTGGCACACTGCGAGCCATGTCACCCCGCCCGACTCGGAAACGGGTAGCAAAAACCGCGAAGGTTGCTCGCCCTGAACAGCCCGAAGCACGTGCTGCAGGGCAGCGCCCCATACCTCTATTAGACGAAGCCCGCAATACGGAGCACACAGGGAAGCTGCAGCACTACATCCATCTGGCTGATCTTGCGCTGAAAGGCACCACGCGTTAACAAAAGCCGGAAAATTCTCTCCCCCCAAAAGGTTCATTCCATCATCGCGCGTTGTCTTCGTGTGCGCCTCTGCCGGTGAACCGGACACGACGCATGGTGGTCGGGAAAAAGAATCTATCGAATCCACGATCGTTTTTTTCTCCTAATTGCGCCCGTATCAATGGAGGGACATTCAATCATGATGCCAAGTCAAATAGAACTGGTACAAAGCAGCTTCCAGCTAATAAAGCAGGATGCTGAGTCTGCCATGATGCTTTTCTATGATCGACTATTTCAGCTTGATCCTTCGTTGCGCTACATGTTTCGCAATTCACGCGAGGAGCAAGCCCGCAAGCTGGCTCACGTGCTGACCGTAGTTGTGAAGGGATTGAGCTGCCCTGAGCAGATACTGCCGGCAGTGGAGGAACTGGGCCGGCGGCATGCGAATTATGGCGTGCAGGCTGAACATTACGCGACGGTAGGGGCCGCTCTGCTGTGGACTCTTGGGGCAGGTTTGGGCGACCGCTTTACACCCGAGGTGCGCGATGCCTGGGCAAGCGCCTATCTGCTGCTCTCATCTACCATGCAGCGTGCTGCCGCTGAGGTGGGAACGGTGGACACATTCGCAACCGCTCAGCATGCGTGATTGCGATTCCCAAAGGACGGAGCGCTCTGTTCTTTTATCTCGTTTCAACTGGCTTCCTTCGGGAAGCCAGGTCTGCGGGATGCAAAGATCTTTAAAGGCCCTCCTTGAATGATCGTGTCTGTTCTCCCTCGCGCACACGGGGAGGGCGAAAAGGCTCCAATAAGAGAGGAACATAGAGAGAATCGGCGACCTGGTCGGGCTCGCCAGGCCAATTCGGGCAGCCTCTTACTTTTCCGCGACCGCTACACACCCTACTGAAATCAACAAGTCTTTCGGGAGCGGAACCTGCATAACCATCCGCGCAGGAGGGTCATTCGGGAAAAATTCAGCGAAAAGGCGATTGAGCTCGGTGAAGTTGGAGATATCAGTGACCAGGATCGTGGTATTTACGACAAGGTCGAGTCGACTGCCGCCGGCCCGAAGAACAGCATCAAGATTCTTGAACGCCTGCAGCGCTTGCCCTGTGAAGCCCGGGCCGGCCGATTCGCCGCTGGAAGGATGCACGCCCGGCTGACCGGCGACAAACAACAACCCCGCCGTCCGTACCGCCTGAGAGTAGGGCCCGATCGTCTTCAACCCTGGAACTTGGATCACCTCTTTGTCTGGCATAGTGACCTCCCGCGATGAACGAAGAGAGTTCAAGCCTACGCAGTCTTTGCAGAACGGTTGTCATCTCCGTGTCACTTCAGGTATTTCCGCGGCATTGTGAGACAGGGGGACACGCATTCATTTCTTTAAAAGATCTCCAGACCGTGGAGCCACTTTTGTAGGTCGAACGGTTCGGACTTGATAACCGGCCTTCCTTGGGAATCAAACCATTCAGTTCTCGGGCGATCATAATAGAGCTCGATTCCGTTTCCATCGGCTTGTCTGTAAGCAACTCATACAGCACGACACCGAGTGAGTACACGTCTGAAAGCAGCGTGACGGCTTCTCCACGAGCCTGCTCAGGGCTGGCATAGTTTGGGGTCAGCATTACACCAGCCGCGGTGTCGGTCGTGGTCAAATCGGAAAAAGGGTCGGCGAGCAGCTTGCAAATGCCAAAGTCGAGAAGCTTCGGCGAATCGTCAGGGCCGACCAGAATATTGCCTGGCTTGATATCCCGGTGAATTACGAAGTTTCGGTGGGCATAATCCACCGCAGCGCAGACGCTCAGGAATAACACGATGCAAGCTTCGATCCCCAAGCTTTGCTGGCGCGCATGCTCGGTAATCCTCAATCCATCCACGTACTCCATCACGATATAGGGAAGGCCTTGGTCAGTAGCACCGCTATCGAGGAGCCGAGCGATATTTGCATGTTGCAGGCGCGCAAGAGTCTGTCGCTCGCGCCGGAAACGCCCCAGGATGAACTCGGTGTCCATGCCGGGGCGGACGAGTTTGATTGCCACTTGGGTTCCGTCCTGGCCCTCGCTATGCTCGCCGAGGAAAACTGTTCCCATGCCGCCTTTCCCCAGTTCGCGGATCAGTCGATACGGTCCAATCGTGGTAGGGCGAGCTAGGTTGCCTGATAAAAAGAAATGACGGCATTCTTAATCTTTTTTTGAACAAAACCACCTGGCAAGCCTTTGTGGTTAGCGAGTAGAGACAGAACCTCATTTCTTAGTTCATTGTCGCCAGCACTGCCCTTTTCCACGCAAAGGGTCTGTTCGCCTGGAGGCAAAGCAACCGCTCTCTCGAAGAGTTCTCCAACCGCTTGCCAGCGTTGGGGGTTCATAACTACACGCGCGACATTTCTCGGTGCAGCCACGCCTCCGCAAGACGAGTCTCGCGGCCGACGGTGGCAACCGAGATGTTAAGGGCTCTGGCGGTTTCTTCAACACTGAAGCCGCCAAAATAGCGAAGTTCCATGATTTGTGCCTTGCGCCGGTCGATTTTCGCAAGGCCCTCAAGGGCATCATTCAACCCAAGCAATTCTGGGCTCTTCTCTGGGGCGAAGCTGAGCGCCTCATTCAGCTGAACTACAGGTGCACCGGCTCCCCGTTTCGCGCTGTTGGTTTTGCGCGCATGGTCAACAAGAATCTGCCGCATCAGGTGAGCTGCAACACCGAAAAAATGTGCGCGGCCTTCCCAGTCAGGAGTTTCCTGAGATACCAGCCGGATATAGGCCTCGTGTACTAAGGCGGTGGGCTGCAGGGTGTCGGCTGCATGTTCATCCCTTAGATAGTGAACGGCCAGCCGGCGGAGCTCGGCATAGACAATCGTTGTCAAACGTTCGACGGCATGCTCATCGCCGTTTTTCCAGTCATGCAGCAGCAAGGTAACGTCCGGCGCATTCACAGCTGACCACCAGGACACAGAGTGTAGCTCACTTCTGAAACCAACGGACGTCTGTCGTCAGCTTAGTTCCTGCACATTGCCGTGCACCCTCACCATTGGTCTTTCTTGTACAATCCTGAGATCATGAGACGAAGGGGAAGCGGCCGTCACGCCAATCGCCGTCTCGTTGGCCGTCAGCGCACACCAAAACATCACGACAACGCCGATAAAACCAAGGAAGGGGCTAGACGAGAAAGCCCGATCCAGTTCAGCTTGTCGATGCTTTCCACCCTAGTTGTGGCGCTGTTCATTCTCACCTTCAACGTGCAGGCGTTTGAGATTCCTACCGGCTCAATGGAGCCTACGCTGCTGGTCGGGGATCATGTTCTTGTAGACCGTGCCGATGTCGAACAGCGTCAGCGTTTGGTGCCATTCTTGCCTCATCATCGGATTAGGCACGGTGACATTTTGGTGTTTTTATCGCCGGCTCAACCCGAGCTCCACCTGGTCAAACGCGTCATTGGTGTACCCGGGGATCATATCCGTCTAGAAAATGGGACTTTGGTGCGTAACGGTCGGACGATACCGGAACCATACGTGATTCGAAATGGAACCTATTCACCCTATCGTGACAACTTTCCGACGCTGCTCCCCAGCGAAGAGGACGGCCTGACCCCGAAGTGGCAAGCGGAATTCAGATCTCATATCAATGGTGACGAGATCATCGTTCCTCCGGGTAACTACTTCGCAATGGGCGACAATCGTGATAACAGCTACGACAGCCGATATTGGGGTTTCGTCCCCGAGGCAAACATCATTGGCCGTCCCCTAGTCATTTACTGGTCCTTTAGTGAAACCTCGGAAGAGTACCGGCAAACTGGGCCGATCGACCGAATCGCCCATATCGGAAAAACAGTGCTGCATTTCTTCGACGAGACTCGTTGGAATAGAACGTTGAGGTACCCGCGTTAACCCGGCCCACATTTCGGCTGACAGTACCCACGGGTATTTTCGAGCAGGCCCGGCAAGGCCGAGAGACCCTACGTTCGCACGCCATTTGAGGCAATCGTCAGCATGACGTTGCCGAAAGGAGCCGCGGTTAACCTGGACCAGCTTCGCTCCGAGTGGAGAATTCATTTCTAGCTCGATAAACTAGTCGGACATAGCGGAAACTGCGGTGGATGAAATGGATGTGAAAATTGTGCCGAACAGTCCGTGGTTCTCGCCAGTTCCGCCGGCGGTGAAATAGAGAGTGTTTGCTCCGCCTATCCCATCCCCGCGGAAGCTCAATGCCCAGAGTCCGGGGTTGATGATCGCGTTTCCGGCTGAGTCGCTGATCTGGCCGAGAAAGTGTCCGGTCGCCGGATCGAAAACATTGATGAGGCCATCGCCGAAGTTGCCGATAAGAATGTCATTGCTGAAGGGTCCGAAGTTGCTGCTTGCCTGAGCGATTCCCCAGGGCGCATTGAGGGGGCCATTGGTGGCAAAACGTCGCACGAAAGTACCTTCCTGATCAAAAACGTTCACGATGCCGTTCCCGTCTCCAACCTGCGGCTTGGTTCCAGATGCGTCCTGCAACGCGTACGTGACGAAGACTTGGCTGCCGATCTTTTGAATGTTGAAAGGCGCATAGCCGGCGGGAAGATTTTGATCCTTGAAAGAGCCCGAAGTAGCCAGCAGATTGAAGCTGATGTCATAAGTAGCGACAAAGCCGGCGTGGAACTCAGCGACTGCCAGATACTCGCGGCAGCACTGAGGAGTCATGATGGCAAGGCCGGTGTACACTGCTCCGCTTGCCGAGTCGTCGCGGGCCAGGAGTGCGAAGGCCGGATTGCTTCCATTGATCGACGCCCAGGTGGAAATCGTGCCATCCTCAGCGGCGAAGAGAAACTGGGCGGGAGTGCCACGAACCAGAAAATCTTGGGCAATGGGATTAAATACGATGCCGGTTGGACGTGACGGCGGAGTGTTTCCGGAAGGAAGTGGAATGCCAACCGCGAGCGGATTTGCCGGAGCGCCGGAGGGATCGAACACTTTTGCAGTTCCGCGAACGTTGTCGGCAACGAAAAAGGACTGTCCTGGTTCGAATGCGAGGCCCCATGGATTGAGCAGGCTCGGGTCGGTGTGAGGTGCAGTTCCTGCGACGTCCGCAACTAGGCCGGCCTGTTGGAATCCGCTGCCGGTTGCCGATGGTGCCGGGACCTGCATGCGGGAGGCATTGCAGGCGAGAAAGGCTCCAACTAAACATAGACAACCGCAAAGTACCACGATCTTAGTGACCACAGGATTCGCCTCCTAGTTGTTAGTAACTTAGACCTTCTAGCGCCGTTTTAGCAGACGCGTCATTCCTCGCGTCTCGCGGATCAAAAATCCACTACCCATGCAGCCGGCACGCGAAGAGCGCCGAGCGCCGAGCGCCGATCTAGGCGTGACTTCGCGTGCACAATCGCATCTTTGGCAATAACGAGGTAAACCGCTTATTCGCTGCCGTGGAAGAAAACATAGTCAGCCGTGTACGGTTGAAGCTGAGTCTGGCCAACAATGCAAGCCGTGGTTGGAGCCGCCCCGCCTTTGGTGTTCAAGCGTTGCACGAAAGTGGTTTTGGCGAAAAGCTTACCGCCGGTTGGCCCTTCCTGATTGCCGACGGACTGCAACAAGAGACAAGGAATCGCTCCTGTGTTCGGGCAACTCGCGTCGGATCCGGCATTGATGTGTCCCGTCGCAACCGCCCACACCTTGCTCGTATCAAGGGAACTCTGCCATGTCGCGTTCCCGCTGAGTGGCACTGGCTTGGTAGGGTCATTCGGATGGGTATTGATGCTGGTGAAGTGAGTAATGATCTGTACCGGCTGGCCGAAGAAAGTCGCAAACAGGGTGGCTTCAGGACGTGGGGGATTCACTGTCCAGGAGGCCGCTCCTGTCGTCGAGGGCAGGCATGTGTAGCCCTGGCTTCCGAATGCATGCCCCTCCAAGAATGGGGTATTTCCGACTGGCGGCCTAATATCTTTAGGCGTAGTTGGGAATGTTGCTTGTTGCGCAGCGGCATGCGTGACAGCGCCAAGTGCACATCCCAGCAGTAGGGTGATGGCAAACAGTTCGCGGACTCGCGCAATCGTTTTTAATTGGTTGTCAAACCGGCAATTCATCTTCTTCTCCAATTTTGATTTGTTTACGTTGTTTCGAACCGTCGAAGTTATAAGGCGCACAACCCCTTGCGAGCGCTGCGCCACGGCACAACCGCGCTACACATACGATGGGTTGTCAGTGCTCACTTTTTTAGTGTTGGAGCTAGGATTCCGCGCCCACGCTCGAAGTAATGGCTCAATCGGTCGCGCAACTGCAGCCGTGCCCGCACGAGTCGCGTCTTAACCGCAGCCTGGCTGAGATTCAAGACTTCCGACGTCTGCTCTGTCGAGAGTCCTTCTATGTCTCTTAATACAAAAACAAGGCTCAAGGTCGGCTGCAGTGCGTTTAATGCCGTCCTCAGGATTTCTCTCAGCTCTGATGAATGGTAGCGTTCCTCGGGATTCGGCGCCCAGTCAGCAAACTCGAGCGCGCGTTGGCCTGTTTCCGCCTGAGAGTCCTGATCGATGCACACTTCTTTTTTCCTGTGCGCCTTACGTACTTTCATGAGCGACTGGTTGATGGTGATCCGGACAAGCCAAGTTGAGAATTGCGAATCTTCCCGAAATTGGCTGAGGTTACGAAACACCTTTAAAAAAGCTTCCTGCACAACATCCTGAGCGTCTTCTCGGTTCTGAGTGACATGTTGAGCAATTCTGAAGAGTTTTCTGTCGTAGCGTTTTACGAGCTCCTCAAATGCGCCGACATCCCCGCTCTTGCAGGCGTGGACCAGAGCCATATCGTCATGCACCGACTCTGCTGCGCTAATTGGTCTCGGGCCGCACACCATACAAGTTGTTGCCATCTCAGTTTCCTTTCTGCAATGCGAACTCGGACATCACCTCGCGCGTGACAGCAGGCCGAACCTTAACGACGCTTTTTGACTCTAAGACCTGGAGCCGGCGTATTTGTCCGCAAGGTGTCGAAAATTGCTATTTTTCTGAAACGGTCACCGCATCTGCTTCGCGGTCGTCGTTGTGCATTGACCGAGGTTTTTGCTCACCTTGTGCACCTCGAACAGAGGCTCACCGGATGAATTCTTCGTCTTCTTGCCCAGAAGTTCGACGCGCTCTCCAGGCTTGAGTGTCTGGTTTTGCGTGTTAGCGAGGTTATAGGTCTGATTGTTCTTCTCGCTGACAAGCTTGTCGCCATTGCCAGATAAGCAGCCTTCCACTTTGGCTCGATTGTGAAATTTCCAGTAAAGCAGTCCGGCAGCGGCTGCTCCGCCGGCGACTGCACCGATGACTGCACCTTTTGAACCGTAACTTGGATATGACCCTGTACCGCCGGTTCCACCACCACCTGGATATTGGGCAAATGCGGCCCCGGGAACTAGGACCAGCAAGACGAGCGCCCCGATGGCGCGACGCAAATTGCTGCGGAAGAAAGTTTGCGAACCTAGTGAAGTGTTTTTCATTTGATGCAAAACTCGATTCATTGCAAGATCTCCTTTTTTTGTTTGAGAAACCAAATGGACTTACGGCAAAAACTTGTATCCAACGCTGTGGATGGTCAAAAAGTGCTTGGGCCGGGAGGGCTCTATTTCCAGTTTTTGGCGCAGTTTCAACACGTGGTTGTCCACGGTGCGACTGCACGGATAGTTGTCGTAGCCCCATGCTCGATTCAACAATTCGTCCCGCGAGATCACTCGCCCGGGATTCGAGACAAAGAACCGGAGAGCCTTGAATTCCTGAGCCGTTAGCAGGATTTGTTCGCCGGATGATCGGCGCACCTCCATGCTCGAAAAGTTAATGTGGACATCGCCAAACCGAGTCACTGCCTTGTTCGGATGCGAAGGATCAAGGAGCGAGCCGAGACGCACTACGAGTTCTTCCCAGCTAAAGGGCAAGACCAGCGCTTTCATCGCAGGAGAAACTGATTTGGAACTGAATCCTGAAATGAGGTTTGTCCTGTCGGCAAAGGTAATTACCACCTGCAGCCCATCAGACTCGAAAACCTCCCTTAACGCGCCTGGCACAGAGAGCTCGCCGTAAGCCGCGGGAATGCGGTCGACCTCAGGGATGGCGATCGCAAACAGTTCTGGCCTTGCGTTTCTGGCTGGATCGCTGGGGCTCTCGTGGTGGTTGGGCGTCACCCAAGTCTCACCTGACAGATTCACCGGGCTGCTATAAGCCATAGTCTTTTCCTCTCTAGAATCGGTGTGCGCAATCGCACCTCAGTTACGCCGCATGCATAGGTTGTCGCGTATTGACCACCAGATGAAATTCAACGTCCTCGCCGGCCTCTGCGGCTCTTCTGTAATAGATAGTCTTTGCTTCTCCGGTCTCGGAGGTGTGCCGCGGACTCTTATCGACAATTACTTGCTCTTGCACCAGCCTGTTAGGGTTACGCCAAACGATCTTCAACATAAAAAAGCTCCTCTCCGCTTACTTCTCATCTGCGATCCATGAACTGATCGCAGAATAACTGCGGCCGTTTGCGAAGTCATAAGGTTCTGGTGATGTTGTTGTATTGTTGGCGTGCGCCGGTGTTGTTTGGGGCTCATCTCGGTGGTGGAAGCGTACTTGCGAGTTTCCGACTAAAAAAAGAACGGGTGGGATCTAGATCTGGTGCCCACCCGCTCCAAAGAATCCGATGCTAAATGTGGCTACTGTATGGCGAACAGTGGGCCGCGCGCATCAGGGAAGTTCGTCGTATTTAGTACCTGAATGCCAGCCTGGTGGTCGCCATCGAATGGCGTCACGGTGCCGGGGCAAGTAGCTGCGGCTGCAGCGTTCGGATCTGCGAACCAAATTCCTAGGTGGTAGATCTGAACGGGAGGAGTGGCGGGATTCGACGCTGCATCGTCGCGAAATACCTGCGGCGCAGGAGCTACATTGGGCGCTTGAATGAACGTCTCTTTGCTGAAAATGCCGGTAAAATCTCCGACAGCCCTGCCGTCAGCGTTGGTGCGAATGTCCCCCTGATACCAGGAGAGTCCGAAAGGACTGTGTGGAACCTGGATGAGGAATACTGTGAACTCAGTGTTCGGGGGAAGGTTGGTGGTTTCTACGTGCAGGTTCTGCACCAAGCCGAGATCGCTAACGGTGACACGACCCGCGGCAGTAGGCTTGAGGCAGGCTGCCGCTCCGGCAGAAACTTTCAGATTAAACGTGATGCTGTCGCCTTCGGCCGCGTTCGCACGCGGGGTCATAGCGACCAACGCAATGGCGATAGCCATGGCTGCTGGCAGTAGAGTTTTCTTCATAACGGGCGTCTCCTTTTGATTTCGTGGTCTGTTTGGGTGTTCTGATGGGGCATGCCTACGCCAGTTCATTTGCCCCCCCTTCCTTCTCGGAAGCCGCAGTTCTCAGCATTTTCAACAAGATCTGCGGCAACTCTTCGACGGTCTGGAACAATGCGGTGTGCCCCGATGCTACGTGCTCCACTCGGCCGGAAAACTTCTCTGCCGATTCATCGGTGCTCCGGAACTGGATAACGAATGCATTTGCGTGTTGCAATCCCTTCATCACGAGCCGAGAATAGCCGCAGGCTAGAACCGAGTCATAACGAAGTCGTCACGTTGAAGTGGTGTTTCAGTGGCGGATTCTGGTGGGGCGGGAGCGGTGGTACGGGGTCCCTGGAGTCCGTTTCGCGATGGGTCGACAATTGTTTGGAGCCCCAAAGTCAATCGGCTCATCAATGTAGAGGCAATTGCCACTCGCCGGCCTTGTAAATGCAAGCTACAAAAGAGATCGAGTTCGGGCAATTTCGCCTGGACCTTACGAACGAGTGCCTTTGGAACGGTGCACGCGCAATATCTTTGCGCCCGAAAGCCTTCGCTGTACTTAAGCTACTGATCGACAATCCGGGACAGCTACTCACCAAGCAACAGGTGCTCGATACGGTCTGGCCGGGCACTTTCGTGGGTGACGCGGTCCTCAAGGACAACATCCGTCAACTTCGAGAGGCATTGGACGACGATGCCGGTTCGCCCGCGTATATTGAGACGGCCCATCGTCGCGGCTATCGCTTTATCGGGAAACTCTTTGAGCCAGCGCCTGCCAAAAAATTTGGCGCGACGCCGAATATTCCTACCGCCATTCCCCAGGCTGTTAGTGCACCCACGCCTGCCCAGGAAGTCCTGGGCCGGCAGGCAGAGTTGGCGATCATGCGGGGGTGGCTTGAGCAGGCGATGCGTGGCGAACGTCAAACGGTCTTTGTTACCGGAGAGCCTGGAATTGGAAAGACCACCATAGTGCAAGCGTTTCTCGAGCAGAGGTCTCGTGATTCGGGAGTCCTCGTCGCCCGCGGTCAATGCCTGGAGCACTATGGATCCGGCGAAGCCTACCTGCCCGTTTTGGATGCGTTCTCCCGGCTGTGCCGCTCAGCGGCGGCCACTCAGGTCTTGAACTGTTTACGTCAACATGCTCCGAGTTGGTTGGCGCAGATGCCCTCGGTGATTGAACCCGCTGAGCGAAGCCTGTTGTACTCGCATGCACAGGTAGCAACGCGCGTGCGAATGCTGCGCGAAATGGCTGAGGCGATCGAGACACTGTCGTCAGAGAACCCCTTTCTACTCGTCCTGGAAGACTTGCACTGGAGCGACTATTCGACGCTTGATCTCATCTCGTACCTGGCACGCCGCCAGGACCGCGCACGCTTGATGGTGATCGGCACGTATCGACCAGTAGATGTCATTGTCGGGGACCATCCTCTGAGAGGTGTAAAACGCGAGTTACAGGCGCACAAGCTCTGTCGCGAACTGCCGCTCGAGTACCTTGCTGAAGAGGCGGTCGCGGAATACTTGAACTCGAGATTCCCGGGCAACCAGCTTCCTGCCCGTTTACGACGGACGATTTACCGGCGGACGGAAGGGAACCCGCTCTTCATGGTCAACCTGGTGGAGTATTTGATCGATCAAAAGATGATCGTCGAAGAAAAGGGCGGCTGGAAGTTGCGCGTTGAGCTATCGGTTGTCGAAAAGGGAATTCCAGCGAACCTGCGGCAATTGATTGAAAAACAGATTGAACGCCTTGATCTTGATGAGCGAATGGTCTTGGAGGCGGCAAGTGTAGCTGGAATGGAGTGTTCTTCAGTTGCCATTGCGGCGGGACTCGAGAACACCGTGGAATGGGTAGAGGAACATTGCGAAAAATTGGTGCAACGACACCAGTTTTTGTCGCCCGCGTGGCTGGTGGAACTGCCGGATGGGACGGTCACTCCACGGCATCGCTTTATTCATGTGCTCTACCGAGATGTGCCTTACCGGTCTATGGCTCCGATGCGCCGCTCGGAAATCCATCAGCGCATTGCCGAACGCGGAGTAGCCATTTACGGCGGTCGTGCCAGCGAGATTGCCGCAGAACTGGCAATGCATTTTGAAGAGAGCCGTGACTGGCGGCGTGCAGTGCAGTATCTGATCCAAGCGGCTGAGAACACTACTCGCAAGTCAGCCCATCACGAGGCCGCAGATCTTGCGGAGCGAGGATTGGTGATACTGAAGTCATTGCCTGAATCTACTGAGCGGGATCAGCAAGAGATCGCTCTACGCATCATCCTGATACTGTCACGCGGGGCGGCTAAGGGGTTTGCATGGGATGGGGTGGAATCGGCTTATGCCGACGGAAAGGATCTGTTCCGTTTGAGCAAGCCATCGCCACAAGTATTCAACTGGCTGTATCTGCTTGGCCTGTTTCGCATGTTTCGGGCAAATACCCAGGGTGCTTTGGAGATTGCAGATCAAGTGATAGATCTTGCGGAGGACCTCAGGGATCCTAGACTGATCATGGAAGCACATCGCGCAAGGGGTTCCACACTCTTAGAAATGGGTAGATGCACCGAAGCGCTTGAACACGTGAATCGGGCTTCGCACCTCTATTCTGTGAACCAACCTTTCTCCGAAACTCTGATCAGCGGCCGTGACTGCAAAGTGCTCAGTGAATGTTCCGCAGGAAAGGCACTGTGGGCCCTTGGGTTCCCGGATGCTGCCATGCGACGAATGCAGGCCGGATTGGAGTTTGCAAGACAGCTTGCTCACCCCCAGAGTTTGGCTTATGCGGCTCGCTTTGTGGCGCAATTACATCAGTTAAGGGGCGAGCCCCTGCTTGCGCAGGAGCGGGCCAACGAAGTCTTGAGAATAGCTGAGGAATATGGTCTGGAGCTTTGGATCTCGTTCGGCAGAATTGATCTGGGTTGGGCTGACGCTGAACTCGGGGAAGTCCGACGAGGGATCGAACAGATGCAGCAAGGGCTCTCAGCGTACCAGGCCACTGGTACAAAGATCTGGTATCCGGTCTTTCTGGGTTCTCTGGCTGATCAGTTAAACAAAGCACAACGGATAACGGAAGGGCTGGATGTAATCGCCCAGGCTTTATCCTGCGCCGAGCAATCCGGAGAGGGTTACGCGCTAGCGGAGTTGCATCGCATAAAAGGCGAATTATTGTTGAATAGCAGCGGTGCCCCTCAGGCCGGAGAGCATCCCTGCGATCGATCCAGAAGTTCCATCTTGGCCGAAGCCAGAGTGTCTTTTACTGACGCCTTGGCAACCGCGAAGCGACAAGAAGCAAGATCGTGGGAACTGAGAGCGGCATTGAGTCTGCACCGTCTTGATCGGATGCTGGGGAACCAAAACCCCACGCATCTTGCGGAAATATATTCCTGGTTCACTGAAGGCTTCGAAACTGCGGATCTCAAGAACGCTAGAAAGTTGCTGGATTCAGTTCCGTTAGCATAAAGGCGCCAATCGTGGTAACTAATGGTCGGACTGGTTTGGAGAGGACGCTTTTAGTCACATTGTGACGGTGCGGACAGAATATTTGGAGCCTGGTTCGTACCGGCGATCGATAAGTGGGGCCGTCAAGTCGTCCCGGCCTAGGTTGCGATGTTTCCCTAAAGATGCAAGCCGAGAAAGAGATCGCGTTCGGGCAATTTCGCCTGGACCTCGCCAACGAATGCCTCTGGCGGGGCACGACAGCGATATCTTTGCGACCGAAGGCCTTCGCAGTTCTCAAACTCCTGATCGAAAATCCTGGACAGCTGGTCAGCAAGCAAAAGGTGCTGGACACGGTCTGGCCCGGCACTTTTGTCGGGGACGCAGTCTTAAAGGACAATATCCGGCAACTTCGAGAGGCATTGGACGACGATGCCGGCTCGCCCAGCTATATTGAGACCGCACATCGACGAGGGTATCGTTTCATTGGGAAGCCTTCCGAACGGACCCCCGGCAAGCATCCCATCACTGCAATGCCGGTTTCGATGCTTTCGCCGAAAGCTTCCGGATCGAGCTCCTCCGCAGCCCAAATCCGAGTGCTCGGCCGCGAGCCGGAGTTGGGCAAGATGCGGGACTGGCTGCAGCTTGCGCTGGCGGGAGATCGGCAAGTCGTCTTCGTCACAGGGGAAGCTGGAATTGGGAAAACCACTTTTGTTCGGGCCTTCCTTGAAGCAGCTGACGAGTTGCCGAGTATTCGTATTGCGCGCGGACAGTGCCTTGAACAATATGGCGCCGGGGAAGCATATCTCCCATTGCTGGATGGATTTTCGCGACTTTGCCGTTCGCAGGGCGGGGATCAGGCACTCAACTTGTTGCGCGATCATGCCCCGACCTGGTTGGCGCAAATGCCTTCGCTGGTTCCACAGTCGGAACGAGCCAACCTGCAAGCTCAGGCAATCGGTGCCACGCGCGAGCGGATGCTTCGCGAAATGGCCGAAGTGATCGAAATTCTGTCGTCAGAAGCTCCCTTGCTACTCGTCCTGGAGGACCTGCATTGGAGCGATTACTCCACCCTAGACCTGCTTTCGTATCTCGCACGGCGTCGGGATCCTGCGCGCCTGATGGTCATCGGTACCTATCGTCCGGTTGATGTCATTCTGGCTGACCATCCCCTCAAAGGTGTCAAGCGGGAGTTGCAAGCGCACGGATTATGCCGCGAAGTGGCGCTGGAATGTCTCTCTGAAGAAGTCGTTGGGGAATACCTGAATGCCAGATTTCCCGGGCATCAGTTTCCCGCCAGGCTAAGGCAGACGGTGTACCGGCGCACGGAAGGCACCCCGCTTTTCATGGTTGACCTGGTCGAGTATTTGGTGGATCAGAAAGCAATTGCGCTAGAACAAGGCAGCTGGAGGCTACGCGTAGATTTGTCCGAAGTCGAACGGGGCGTTCCGGCCAATGTCAGAGAGCTGATCCAAAAACAAATTGAGCGGCTAAGCCCGGACGAGCGCACCGTCCTTGAGGCTGCGTGCGTGGCGGGAATGGAATGCTCGTCAGTGGCCATTGCCGCGGGACTTGAGAATACCGTCGAATGGGTCGAGGAACATTGCGAAGAATTAGCCCGACGACACCAGTTTTTGTCGCCGGCGTGGCTGTTTGAGCTGCCCGACGGGAGCATTACGCCACGTCATCGTTTTATTCATGTGCTCTATAAAGAAGTGCCTTACGGATTGATTGCTCCAATGCGACGTTCACAAATTCACCAGAGGATCGCCGAGCGCGGAATCGCGATTTATGGCGCTCGTGCTAACGAGATTGCTGCTGAACTGGCCATGCACTTTGAGCAAAGCCATGACTCGTCCCGCGCGCTTGAATACACTCTGCAGGCGGCAGAGAACGCCGCAACCCGGTCAGCCCACCACGAAGCCATCGACCTGGCTAGGCGGGGGCTGGAGACGCTAAAACTCTCTCCTGAAACTTCCGAGCATGCAAAGCAGGAAATGAAACTGCGCATGATTCTGAGTGCCTCGCTGATGGCGATCAAGGGGTTCGCCTCTGCGGAGGTGGAGAAAATCAACGCTTCTGGGCGCGAGCTCTTCTGGCGCCACGGTCCTTCTCCAGAGTTGTTCTACATGCTGTGGTCACAAAATTTCTACAAGCAGTTCAGTGGGGA
>Ga0157372_10000352_pt1 | contig 50410 bp, 47 predicted proteins | sample C55metaG_FD_115307 | JGI IMG/M metagenome (GOLD analysis project Ga0157372, IMG submission 115307) | Corn rhizosphere microbial communities from Kellogg Biological Station, Michigan, USA - C5-5 metaG | ecosystem: Host-associated > Plants > Roots > Rhizosphere > Soil | place: USA: Michigan...
CACTGGTAAAGACGAAGGCCGCGACGATGGCGAAGGCGACTATCATCGCCGGCGTGCGATGGATTCCTCCGAAGCTCGATACTTCGACGATGATTCCCAACCCAATCAACTGTAATTGCAAATAGGGAATGATGAAGATCACGCCGACCAGAGCAACGAAGGCCGAAAGAGCTTTGCTACCGTAGCGGAGCTGGAAAAAATCTGCTTGCGTCTGCAGTCGATATTTCCGTCCGACCTCCCAAATTGGCGGAAGAATGAAGAAAGACAGCACGTACGCGAGCGGCATGTATGCGAGGATGTAAAGGGCCGGACCGCCTCGTGAATACGCCCATCCACTCGCACCAAGAAAAGTAAAGGTGGTATAAACTTCGCCGGCCATCAGCAGCCAGACCAACAACAAGCCGAACCCTCGGCCGCCGACGGTCCATTGTTCCAGGTCCATTTTGTGGCGAGCGCCCGCATACAAGCCAACGATAGAAGCCACCACCACAATTCCAGCGATCACCGATAATGCGATCAGACTGGGAGTCAACGCGTGCCTTTATCAAGCGGAATATTTCCGGAGCGCATTTCGATTCGATAAGCGGCCCACAAACAAACTGGCGTGAGCAGCAACCACAGAATCAGCCAGAAAAAATTAAATGGAAGCCCGAGGATAATGGGATGAATGCGGTCCCACAGCGAGACTGAAAAACAGACAGCCACGAAAGGGATCAATCCGCACGCCATCGCCCCGAGTGATGGACGCTTCATACGTTCCCTTCTAAGTCAAAGAGATTCGGAATAGCAGGCGGGATTGTAGCAGGCGGTCGCGAGGATTGTTGCTCCGTCTAAGCGAGCGCCTGATCTAAATCAGCGACGATGTCTTCCACGTTTTCGATACCGACGGAGATGCGCACCATGCCGTCGGTGATGCCGATTGCCGCTCTTCCCTTTTCCCCAAGACCGGCGTGAGTCATAGTCGCAGGATGAGAGATCAGAGTCTCGACACCGCCTAGAGATTCGCCGAGAGAGCACACGCGCACCCGCTTGAGCATTTTGGCGGCGTTGGCGAGAGAACCGGTTTCAAAGGTGATCATGGAGCCGAAGCCTGACATTTGCCGCTTCGCCAGTTCATGTTGCGGGTGGTCTTTTAATCCGGGATAGAAAACTTTTTTGACTTTCTTGTGGCCGGCGAGGAAATCGGCGACCTGGCGTCCGTTGGAATCGTGCTGCAACATGCGCACTGCAAGAGTTTTCGTCCCGCGAAGAATCAGCCAGCACTCGAACGGAGAAAGAATCGCACCCGCAGCCTTTTGCACGAAAGCCAGCTGATCGGCTTGGTCCTTGCGGGTGCAAACGACAACCCCACCCAGCCCATCGCTGTGGCCGTTTAAAAATTTCGTGGTGGAGTGCACGACCATGTCCGCACCGAGAGCGAGCGGCTGCTGGAAGTACGGCGACATAAAAGTATTGTCAACCACGAGTTCGATCTTTTTGGGGCGACAGATGCGTGAGATCGCTTCCAGATCCGTCAGCGCCATCAAGGGATTGGTTGGAGTTTCCACGTAAACCATGCGGGTATTTTTTCGCAGCGCGCGCTCGACGTTTTTAGGTTCAGAAGTATCGACGTAGGTAAATTCAAAGCCATATCCAGTTAGGATTTGATTAAACAGCCGCGGAACGCCGCCGTACAGATTGTGTCCGCAGACAACGTGGTCACCTGATTTGAACATGGTGCAGAGAGCGTTGATCGCGGCCATACCGCTGCCGAAAACGCGAGAGGCGATTCCACCTTCGAGTGACGCAAGATTTGCTTCCAGGCGATCGCGCGTGGGATTGGCGGCACGCGCATAGTCGTAGCGGATATCCTTCCCCAGTTCCTTCTGAACATACGTGGAAGTCGCATAGATAGGAGCGGTAACCGCGCCGGTTAAGGGATCGGGCTCCTGGCCGTCGTGGATGGCGCGGGTGGAGAAGCCGGGGGTGGAGCGTCGTTGATCTTTAATGGATCGTCGTTGACTAGATTCTTTCTTCATTCTGCTATTGCACGGGCGAGGACGCCCATGCCTCCACGGTCCTAAGATAGATAAAAGAGATTTTCGTGGGGACAGCCGCCCTCGGCTGTCCAGCTTTCACGACCACCAACGACTTCGCTAAATGCCACCCTCAAAAATCTTCTTCGACAAATATCTCTCGGCGGAATCGGGAATCATGGTTACGACCCGCTTCCCTGCTCCAAGTCTCTTCGCGATTTGCATTGCGGCAAAAACACTTGCGCCACCACTCGATCCTGACAACACACCTTCGTTCGCCGCCAATGCATTCACTGTATCGAATGCATCCTTGTCACTAACCATCAATATCTCGTCGCACACGGAACGATCGAAATTTTTGGGAATGAAGCTGGCACCGATGCCTTCGACCTTGTGCTTGCCCGGCGGCCCACCGCCGAGGATTGACCCTTGAGTTTCCACCGCGAATGCCAGCACCCGCGGCAGCTTCTTCTTCATATATCGCGCGACGCCGGTAAAAGTGCCCGCCGTTCCCGAACCTATGACGATCGCATCCAGATCGCCTTCCATCTGCTCGAAAATCTCCTCGGCGGTGGTTTGAAAGTGATATTCGGGATTGGAGGGATTATCGAATTGCAAAGCCATAAATGAGCCCGCGGTCTTGGCCGCAAACTCCTGCGCCTGTTTGATGGCGCCCAACATGCCTTGATCGTCCGGTGTGCGCGTGACTGAGGCTCCGAGCGCTCGCATGATTTTTACTTTCTCTTCAGAAAAGCGCTCAGGCACGAACAATGCCACTTTGTAGCCACGGTTCACGCCGATGAGCGCCAGGCCAATTCCAGTGTTTCCGGCTGTGGCTTCAACGATCGTTCCGCCGCGCTTCAGACGTCCTTCCTGCTCGGCGCGTTGAATGATGCCGATTGCGGCGCGATCTTTCACGCTGCCGCCGGGGTTCAAATATTCAAGTTTCGCGTACACGTCGCCTGAGGTTGGGGGAACCAGCCGCTTCAGACGAAGCATCGGCGTCTGACCGACTAATTCAGTGATATCTTCTGCGACTCGCAGGCGGGTGTTGGAAAGAATAGGCACATTACAGGGTACGGAAGGGGGGCGTGAAGCGTCAATCAGAACGATTTAATCAATGATTCACCTGGGGATTAAATGATCAAAAAATCAAAAACTCCCACAAAGGGAATCTCAATAATCCCATGATGCATTTCCGTTTCAGTAGCTACCGCCGTTTCCTTGCTGCTCTTGACCAGGATAGTAACCGGTACGCGTCCGGACGGTTAATTTCTTGTAAGGTTTAGCATGCGCGTCCACGTGGATCGTGCGATATCCAGCCACACTCTTCGGGGTCGATGGAGCATAGGTGATGGTGTACTGGTTGCGGATGTCGTGCGCGACCTCGCGGCTGATCTCGTCTACCTGGTCCAAAGTCGGAGGAAAGAATGAAATGCCGCCGGTGCGTTCGGCAATCAGCTCTAGAGCGCGTTTTGCGCGTCTGGATTTCTCCTCACCGAGCAGGCCAATCGAATAAACCACCGGCCCGTTTTCCTGCTGCAGCTTATGTACAGCCTGCTCCAGGGTCTCCTGGCTGGCGTCGTCCTCGCCATCGGTCACCACGAAAATGGCTTTACGCTGCAGGCGGGAGTGGGTCAAGTAATCGGCCGAGGCCACGATTGCGTCATAAAGCGCCGTACCGCCTCTCGCTTCCACGTGCTCGAGCGCGGCCTGGAGCTTCTTGATATCGGCGGTAAATTCCTGGTCGAGGTAGTACTCGTCGTTGAAATTGACCACAAAAACCTGATCATCGGGATTGCTGGCCCTTACCAGATTCAAGGCTGCCTTGTTGACAGCATCCCGCTTCTCCCTCATTGATCCGGAATTATCGATCACGATTCCGATGGCTACGGGAAAATCTTCCTGGTGAAAATGGGTGATCTTTTGTGGCTTATCGTTCTCAAAAACCGTGAAATCAGCCTTATCAAGATTGTTGACCAGGCGGTTGCGGTCGTCGACGACGGTCGCGTGCAGGGTGACTTCGCGGGCCTCCGTTCGAAACACGAAGCCGCCGTTCTCCGTCCCGACTGGCGCTTGGCCTTGATCTGGTGGCGGATCGCCCTGCGCTCCGTGCTGCTGGGGGGCATTGCCTTGGCTCGAGGGCGGCGCAGCCTGCGTGTTTTGGGTCTGCGAAGGGCTCGCTGGTCCATTATTCGCCGGGGCGGTTGAGGGCGCAGCCTGAGGCGCAGGCGCAGTCTGGGCTGCCGCCATTCCTAGCAGCAACAGTCCAGCGGCTACTCTGCTGATGACAAACTTATTGCGAAGAAGCGTAGTACCCAGTTCTTGCATATACATGGAGCGGTGGCAGTCCTTTAGGCGGCAGTAGCTTGACTTTTATTTTATGCCATTTGCCATCGTGCCCTGGGTTCTTTGGACGGTATCCGAGCACATATTGGTTGCGTAGCTCGATTCCAATTTTTGTAGCTACGTCAGCCAAGTCGTTCGGATTGTCGATTGTAAACGATCGGCCCCCGCTGAGATCCGAGACATCGCTAAGCAGCGCGGGGCCTAAACGCTCCTCTTCGGTTTGGAAATAATGATCATAGATGCCGATGGAATAGATCATCACGTCGGCTTCTTTGACCAGGTTCTTAATCTCGCCTTCGGTGTAGCGGCTGTGATTGTCACCGCCGTCGGAAATGATCAGAAGTGCCTTTTTCGGGTATTTCGCCTGGCGCATCTTGCTGACACCGAGGTAAATAGCGTCCAGCAAGGCAGTTCTGCCCTTAGGCACAGTAAAGACCAGTTTGCTTTGAAGATCGTCGACCGACTGGGTGAAGTCTGAAATCTCTTCAGGCTTGTCATTAAACGTAATCAGGAAGAACTCATCCTGCGGATTGGCAGTCTTGAAGAATTCAATGACCGCTTCACGGGCACGCTCGATTTTCGAACTCATGCTGCCGCTCATGTCGAAGATCACGCCCAGGGATACGGGAGCATCCTCTGCCGAAAAATTCCGCACTTCCTGGGCTTCTTTGCCCTCAAATACCTGGAAATTCTCTTTATCGAGACCGGTAACCAGCCGGTTCATAGGATCGGTTACCGTAACGGGAACCAAAACCAGATCAACCTTCGATTTGACGACTGGAATGCGGCTTCGCAGGCTCTCGGCGACGATTGCAGCCGCCGGATCAGGCTTAGTCAGTGGTTCAATCCGCGGGGTGATGTGGATACTGTCAACGTCGCCTTCCTGAGCGAATGAAAATGATCCCGCAAGCAAAAGGAAGGATAGAAAGCTCAGAAGAATGCCTAGAGACCGCAGACAGTTTCGTGGCGAAACCCGGAATTGGCTTGGGGAAATTGCCCTACGATTTAAAACCCAGGGTCGAGAGGACCCGCGCCCGTTTTGGCGCGCCATATAAGCCCCGTAATCACGCAGGATGTTAGCACATGTCCCAGCGGGCAGTGTTAAATCTTTGTCATCTCTGCGCGCTACTTCATTTTGATTCCCTCGCTGGGAAAAGGTTGGTCGGGAAGCGACCGCAGTCAGGAAATCTGGAAAGGTCTTGAACCTCTTTGGCGACCGGGACCGAACCGAAACATCTGGCTTGGTACAATTTGGCGTCTCTCTCATGGCCCACATAGAACCCTTCACCGCCTTCCGTTACGACGCAACCAAGGTCGCCTTAACCCAAGTGGCTACCCAGCCTTACGACAAGATCACTCCCGCAATGCAGGACCGCTATTACGCCGCCAGTCCTTACAACCTGGTCAGGATCATTCTGGGTAAGCGAGAACCTGGAGACAGCCCCCAAAATAATCCATACACCAGAGCCGCAAAATCCTTTTACGACTGGCGGCAAGAAGGAATTCTCCGCAAAGATTCCGAACCATCCATCTATCGCTATGTTCAGCGATTCGCCGCTCCCCAGCCGACCACAAACGATGCTCTGCAATTTGAACGCCAAGGATTTATTGCACTGGGCAAAATCGAGGATTACTCGGCCGGGGTTGTGTTCCGACACGAACAAACCCTGGCCAAGCCCAAAGCTGATCGGCTTGACCTGCTTCGGGCCACCAGAGCCCATTTTGGCCAGATATTCATGCTTTATGACGATCCAGGAGGAGAAGTCGATCTCGCCCTGGCGTCGACTGATCCGCCAACTATGGAGATGACGGATGAATACGGTGTCTCGCACCAGATTTGGAAGATTTCCAATCCGCGAACCATCGACGCAGTGCGCAAAAAAATGCGCGACAAGAAGCTGATAATTGCAGATGGGCATCACCGCTATGAGACCGCTTTGACCTACCGAAACGAACGGCGGACGGGAGAAAACGCGGGGGCGAATCCTGCCCCTTACGACTTCGTCATGATGACTTTTGTGAACATGGAAAGCTCCGGGTTGCTAATTCTACCTACCCATCGCGTGGTACACGGGCTGGCAAACTTTTCGCCGGACGGCTTTCGAGCAAGCGCGGGAAAATTCTTTACCGTGGACGAGGCGGACCTTACCGGTGGGCCAGAACGAGCAAGTTCTATGCTGCGGCAAGCGGGAAATACCGGAACCGCGATCCTGGCGGCAACCCGCGACCGCGCGTTTCTTTTGACCTGTCCGAAGCCTGCGGCCGAAATTTTCAAGAACGTTTCAGTCCGTCAGCAAGGCCTGGATGTGGTTCAACTCCATAAGTGCCTGTTGGAGCAGGTGCTTGGAATTTCCGAAGCAGCCATCCGCGACCAGACCAACGTCAGTTACATTCGCGACGCAGGAGAAGCGCTGAGTTCAGTCCGGAGTGGACAGTCAAATGTCGCATTCCTGATGAACCCGGTAAAGATGCAGCAAATGCGGGATGTCGCATTCGCGGGCGAAACGATGCCCCAGAAATCGACCGATTTTTATCCCAAGCTCTTGAGTGGCTTAACGATTTATGCCCTCGAATAGTAGCGACGGCCGGGTTCGGCTTGGGCCATACCAGCGGGCCGCCGTCGGCGTTCTTCTGCTCCCACTGGCATTGATAGCCGCTCAAAGCGTTTCACCCTCCGGAACCTCTCAGAGTCAAACTCAATCCCAAACTTCCGCCGCTCCGAATCAGCCCGGCCAGCCGTTACCGAATCAACCGCCAGATCAAGCACAGCCGCCGGTTCAACCCATCGCTACTCCGCCTAAACCCCTCATCATGATTGATCCCGCCCATGGAGGAAGCGACTCCGGAGCGATATTGAACCCGACGATCCTGGAAAAGGACGTAACTCTGGCATTGGCACGACGTTTACGACTGGATCTGGGGGCGCGCGGCTTCGTGGCTGAACTCGTTCGTGACAGCGACCAAAACCTGTCCTCCGACGATCGTGCTGCGAAGGCAAATGCCTTCCACCCCGCGCTCTATGTCTGCCTGCACGCGACCTCTGAATCCGGCGGGGTAGGAGTTTATACGGCCATGTTGGCTGAAAACGGAGAGACTAACGGTCCGTTCGTTGATTGGAACACGGCGCAATTTTCTTTTTTACCCGCGAGCCGCTCGGCGCAACAAGACATTGCAGCGATAATTCAGAAAAGCGGAATGCCCGCGCGTTCACTTGCCACCCGGTTGCGGCCTCTCGCAAATCTGACCAACCCGGCGGTGGCAGTGGAACTGGCGCCCCGGAAGGCCGATGTTTCTCAGCTTCTGGCGATGGATTTCCAGGAGAATATTTCAGCAGCGTTAGCGAATGGAATTGCCCAATTCCTTTCCGAGTCGAAAGCAAATCCGGGAGCGTCGCAGTGATCCCGCGCCAGTTCTTTATTACAGTGACAGTGCTGTTTGTGTTAACTATTGCCATGTCGGTTTACGTCTGGCAGCTACGGCGGCGCGAGAGCAGGTCCCCTCGTCTACCAGAGAAAACCGAGCACGTGGCGCCGCCAAATTCCGGATCGATGGAGCAAGTCACGGTGTACGTGGCTTACGACACTCCGGGTGAATTGCGGGAGAAATCGCTCTCGATTGCGCTCGCAGCCGGGAGGCAACAGCGCGCGGAAGGTTTATTGCGCGCGCTAATCAGCCTTTACACCGCGAAAGACTCGAGTCATCCGATGGCGAGCGGCGCGGAGATTCGGCAGGTATTTCTCGTCGATCCTGGACTCGCCGTTATTGACGTCAATTCCGCGTTTGTCGAAGGCCAAATTTCCGGTGTACTGCCCGAAGAACTCACAATCGCTTCGCTGGTTCAGACCCTTGCAACGAATATTCCAGAATTAACGAGAGTAAAAATTCTGGTAGACGGCAAGGAACAGGAGACTTTAGCCGGACACGCAGACCTTAGCGGCTTTTACGACGTTCGGCAGATTGCGGAGGTGACGAAGGAGTTATCTCCGCAATAAGTAGCCCAGCGTCGCATTGTGCGGTCCGAATTCCAAGTCTCTGCCCTGCTAGAATTTCTCCATGTTCTATCGTTCGGATAATCGTGCGTCGGATCAGATGCGCCCCGTCAATATCATCGCCGATTTTGTTTCTACGGCTGAAGGTTCGGTGCTGATTGAAGTGGGAAATACGCGTGTCATCTGCACCGCTTCAGTTGAAGAAACCGTGCCGTCATTTCTGCGTAACAGCGGCAAGGGATGGGTGACGGCGGAATACGGCATGCTGCCACGGGCAACTCTGACGCGAACTCCGCGAGAGGCGGCACGCGGACGAGTGGGTGGCCGCACACATGAAATTCAAAGGCTCATCGGACGGTCGCTGCGCGCGGTGACTGATCTTCAACGGCTCGGCGAGCGCAGCGTCCTGATTGATTGTGACGTAATCCAGGCCGACGGAGGAACCCGGACCGCGTCGATCACAGGCGCCTTTGTGGCGCTTGGGTTGGCACTGCAAAAGTTGGTTGACGCGGGAACGCTGACCTCAGTGCCGCTGAGAGATTTCGTTGCCGCGGTGAGTGTGGGCGTGGTCGAAGGCGAATCATTACTCGATCTTTGCTACGAAGAAGATTCCCGCGCCGACGTGGACATGAATGTAGTAATGACGGCGGGGAAAAAATTCGTAGAACTGCAAGCCACGGCCGAACACCAGGCCTTCGACGACTCTCAACTGGAAAAGATGATGGGGTTGGCGCGCAAGGGAATCCAGTTATTACTATCGAAACAGAAAGCGGTACTAAAAAGTCTGGCGCTGCGCCAGTAAATTGGAGTTTTATTCAGTTTGCCGGGTACCCTACTGTTCTGTTTCCGTAACAGAATTGTCATTTATGAACGGGGTTGCGGGCGTCATGAGACGATCCCTTTAAGTTACAGAACCAGCCGGGCGTGGCCAAACCGCACTCACCCCTCGAGGTGCCGGATTTGAATGTCACGTCCGGCATGTTTGTCTGCAGCGCTTGCCAAATTCGCGCCCGCGCTACCGAATAATTTCTTTCCAAGTTGCGCGATTTCTGGTGGCTGCTAAAATCATAAAATCTGAGCGGGAGTAGTTCAGCGGTAGAACGCCAGCTTCCCAAGTAATAGGTTTAATCACACACAACTTAAATTAGTGCACTGCCAACTTTCTCATTTGTACTCAGCCATTTACAGCTAATTCCCCAGTAATCACGCTGCTCATCCTGTCTCCAGAATGCCACTTGCAACATACTACAGTTGTGTGTGTTTTCAAACACATGGGGACTTTTACTCCGAGTCTGGCTGTTGCAACCGAAAATCATTAGCTTTTTTGAGGCAGGCGCTCCGATTTGACCGATGAAAAGGCTGATCCCGATTTCCGCACGGCCATGAATGCGGGAATTCCGCTGTCAAGACCCGCATTTTGACTGTAACTATATGGTAATAGGATTAACGTCTGGTCATTAATATCGCTGGCCAGCCCAAACTCCAATGGAATGTGTTTACGCATTCTGGGTGGACTTTTTTGTAAAATAGTAGGGAGTTCAGCCACTTCCGTTTCTGGCGGTGCGTTTCTGTGGTTGCTATCATCAATTACCCTGACAAATTTTCAGACCTATGTAATTATTATCAGCTTGCCTTTGAGATTTACTCGTGGATTCGATCCAGTCGCCCTCATGGATCACGTACAGAAACATAGTGCGCGCCTGCGAATCACTGCAGGAGCAGTCGAGTACGAAGAGCGAGCTGACGCTTTATTTTCGATCCCGAAGCCTGATGATGTATTGGAGTGCCCGCAACCCGACGGAGACATAATCAGATTCAACAAGAAGACGGATGAATTCGGGGTTATAGCCGCTGATCAGATTATCCGAACCTATTACATCCCGATGCCCTGCCATAAACTAGCGCCCGCAAATCGGAAACCGGGAAGCTGTCACCATGAGAAAACGAATTTTGAATATTTTAAAAAGAATTGTAGGCGACAATATGCATACCGTTGAGAGCGCAGTACTAAGCGGGTATATTTGTCCAGTATGCGGCTTCGCCATGGCGAAGCCCGCAACGGATTTCAATATATGCCCCAGTTGCGGAACTGAATTTGGCAACGATGATCTTGAGTGGACTATTGGCCAACTTCGGCAGGCTTGGCTGGATGGAGGTGCAAAGTGGTGGAGTCAATCCACAGCCTCGCCGGATGGGTGGGATCCCGTCCAGCAAGTCCTACGGGTGATTCCGATTTCTCCCATAGGGGAACCCATTGCTATGAATCCCCAGCACTATTTTTCGCTTACGGCCGGTGAATGGAATTCTTGGGATACAACAGGAAGTGAAAACACGGTGAACAAATGCCGAACATAGTGCTGTTCGCACCTTGCGAGAATCTGATTATTTCGCAAGAACAGAAAGTATCTCTAATATCAATATTGGAGACTATCAATGTTGGGCTTGCCCCTAATCAGATTATTCCTCCGAACGCAAACCTTCCATTCAATTGGTTCACCCTGGCGATTTGGGAAAAAGTGGCGAGTGATCAAAACAAAACTTTTGAGTGTTTGACGCAAGCTGCCCACCTGCGCTCGAACCCTTCACCCTTCCGGATGACCACACCGTTACATAAAGTAGTTGCTCAAATTTTTGGTTTTCCTCTAGCGCTTGGCCCGGTGAAAGTTAAGCTCTGCATCCGTGAGGCTGGAGTTGGGGAATATAGAACTGTCTCGGAATATCCATTAAGCGTGCAGCGTGCTCCAAATCCCGCCGCTTCCCCTAGCGACATGAGTTAGACCGCGATGAACCTAAATTCAACAGCAATACGACGCCAAAGGAGAATTCAATCCTTCGAGGGCTACTTGGGGCAGGTTCTCAAGCACGGCAAGGCGCAGCTCGACAACGCACTTGCATACGGGAACCTGTCTGAATCACTATTTCTGGAGCACGCCATGTGCGAAGATTGTTGCTAAAGGGTTCGGCATAGTTCCCACAGTATACGAGGCGTGGTCTACGTAGCCGGCAGAGTTTATACTCATCCCAAGTCAGTATTTGATTCGAGTTGAGTGGCAATCGTCAGTCCCATGCGCACCATTACGTACCTCAGTGGTACCAGCGAAGATTTCTGCCTGCCGCTAAACCAAACTTCTATTACCTCGATCTTCATCCGGAAACGCTAATTTGGAACGGTGGTTCTCATACAAGGAGGGCAGTTCGCCGACTAGGGCCGGGCGCGTGTTTCTACCGAGATAACCTTTACACTCTCAGATTTGGAAAACAGACAACTGACGACATGGAACGCATCTTTTTTGGAGTGATCGATGCCAGAGGCCGCAACGCTGTTACAGACATTTCTGAGTTCGAGGGAATAAGTAAATCTAAAAGTCCCGATGCATTCAAAAATCTGGCACCATTTATGGGAGCGCAACGCTTCAGGACACCAAGAGGACTTGACGAGATTGAAAAAATCATTTCTCGGGAGGACTTGAGCCCGATTGGCGAGTCATACGTCTCCACCAGGCGCTTCAGGTTACCGTTGTGGCTTCGTAGGGTAAGGAATTTGTCGGCAAATGGTATCGCCGATCCGAATAAAGTTCTTGAAACTCTCGCCGCCATCTTCGAGGTTTATACAACGATGTGGGCGGAAGGCGTATGGGAGATCGTTCGCGCCGGGAAGACCAAAACAAAGTTTATCGTTACAGATAACCCTGTGACGTTCTATTGCAAGGCAATGTTCCCAAGTGATTGGAATTATCCCAACGATTGTAGCCTGAAGTCGATTGGTACTCGGACGCTCTTCCCTCTTGGACTAGACCGATGTCTTATCATCACGCACATCCAGCTGACTCGACATCCGAATGCAACTCCAACTCAATACAGAGAGAACGCACGTTTCTATGACGGAACAATGATCCACTTGGGCAATGTCCAGTTTGGGCGCGAGCTTGAAGAAGATGAGGTTCTGCGAATCAATTACATCTTGAAGAAGCGTGCCAAGCGCTATGTCGGCGCAGCCGAGGAAGAGTGGCTCTACCCTGAGCAGTACGTGTCTACGACTGACTGGGCGTCGCTGGACGGTGACTGGTTTTTGCTACCACACCTCTGGAAGATTCCGTTCTCAGGCGGAATCGCGGCGGGAGGCAATGGTTGGGTATGGGCAGCGGACGAATATGGAAGACATCCTGGACACCCTTTGTACAAGGACGAAAGGATGCGCGATGTCGAGTGGATTCGGCACGTCATGGCGGAGCGTGAATGGGCAAACAAGCGCCTCGGTAAATCTCGCGCACAGATTGATAACTTTTGGCGCGGGGATGTTGACGACGCTCTGATGGACGAATATTTGCAGGAGGAGGGTCTTTTGCCCATGACCGAAGAGAACAGCACGAAGTTTTGAGTCGAGAAGTTGTGACAGTGACATTCAGTTGGAGTTATTCTTACTAGCGATAGGTGCGGAACGGTGCGGTTGATTCTAATCTAGGCGTGACTTTAAGCTCTGCCGCCGCCACCGTTTCTGGCAATGGACTCTATCATTCGGGCGACCATGTTGAGCTGTTCTTCGTTCAGCTTGAGAAGGTTTCTGTTTATCTTATCGAGCTTGGGATCGTGACCGTACAGAGTTTGAGAAATATCTCCGTATTTGTGTTTCAACCTGTCGCTAATCACCTTTAGTCTCGTTTCCTCTTTATTCAAGCCCAGCACTTGGCAGATTCTTCCTAGCAGAGGCTTAGAGGGAAATGCCATGCTTTTGATCAACCGACGCACATGTTCGTATGTCACTTCGATCTCTTCGGAGAATTGTTGAATAGCCATCCCTTTCTTTTCTAGTGCTTCCTGTAATGCCTCCCCGAATTGCCCCTGTTCAGGCGCTAATTTCTGGTTGGGTCGTCGAATGAGGATTGCCATAGAAAATTCTCCCTCTCGTCCCTACGGACTTATGCATACAAGATGAGAACATTGAAGCTAGCTAGAGGATTGTCTTCAACAAAAAACTCGGCCTTACATGTAGAGCCCTAGCGATCCGGACAATGTTCAACAACCCTATGTTGCGCTCTCCACGTTCGACACCGCCGATGTAAGTCCAATGCAGATTTGCTCTCTCCGCGAGAGCTTCCTGAGACAGTGATTGCTCCTGTCTCAATTTGCGGACGACTTTTCCTAATGCCAGTCGCGGGTCTTGAACCACGCGACATTATTCTCAGGGACTCTCCACTCGCTCTAGAGACTATGGGTATTATAATAGACGATAAGTATCATTACAAATTCAGAAGCTGGTGGTGTAGGAATTATCCAAGTGGTTGAATTTTAAGGGAAATCGAAATTTGCGACTCGAAGCTGGCTGTTGCAAACCTAAGAAAGGTGGGCTAAAATTTTGCATTACGTCACGTAAGTATTTGAATACAAGGGAAATATAGGTATGCAAGACACGCGGGAGTAGTTCAGCGGTAGAACGCCAGCTTCCCAAGCTGGATGTCACGGGTTCGATCCCCGTCTCCCGCTCCATCATTTTTCAGCTTCAATTACTCCGCCCTTAGAGATTGCGCCGGGTCAGTGGATGCCGCGCGCCGCGCTGGAATTAATCCCGCCAAACAAGCTGCGATTGTGAGTGGAATAATTGCGCTCGCTAAGACAGAGACGTTCATTGTGGTGACATCATAGAGTTGCGCCCTTACAAAGCGAACGCAGAGCACCGCGACAGGAACACCGATCGCCAGTCCTAAGGCCGCCTGCATGGCTACGCCTCGCATAACCATGAGAACCACGGCCGCGCGTTCCGCTCCCAGAGCCATGCGGATACCGATTTCGGTGGTCCGGCGGGCTACGCTGTAAGCGGTAACGCCGTATAACCCCACCGTCGCCAGCACTAATGCGAGTGCGGCAAAGAGCATTGTCAGTCGCGCGATCATGCGATCGTCGTTGAACAGGTCGGAAATTTGTTGATCGAATGTCTGAAACTTTATAACCGTCAAATTTGGATTGATGCCGGCAAGCGTGGCCCGAACCTGCGACTCCAGGTCATTCATGGGCCTCGTGGTTTCGAGCACAATCGCGCCTGCGAATAACGACTGATCGTTTTCAATTGGATCCTTGTCACTTAGCGGTCGCTGCATCATGGGCACAAAATACATTGCGTGATCTTTCCATCGTGGAGTTGTGTAGGTTGTATCCTCTACCACTCCCACGATTTCAAAATCTCCGGTCGATTCTGGGCTGGGAGGGCCAAAATGCTGTCCGATGGGATTGCGGTTCTGGAAGAGCGTCTTCACAAATTCCTGATTCACCACCGCCACCGGACGTGCAGTGGATGTGTCCTGCGGTCCTATACCGCGACCCATCACAACTCGGGTGCCAATGGAATCGAAATACTCGGCATTCGCCTTTACGAAGGAAGCATTCTTATTCAGGTCCGGTTGTCCCTGCACCTGAACGCTGTTGCTCCAGTTGTTGTCTTCCATTGCCGTGTAGGTACAAATACCCACCTTCAGAATTCCCGGTAAAGTATGGAACCGCTGCTCCATGGTTCGATATAAAGCCTCCAATTGAGTTCCTGAATAGCCCGCCGTCTGCGGATTGATATGGACGATATAACGATTTTTTGATTCCAGCTTAAAGTCAGTGTGTTGAAGCTTGCTGAGACTCTGCCAAAACAACCCGGCGCCGGCCAGCAAAACTAGTGACAAGGCGGCCTGCAGTATCACCAAGCCGCGTTGCAGACGAGACGCTCCGGTCGCGGTGGTGCGCGAGCCACTGCGCAGTGCATCGACCGGCTCAGATTGAGAAGCAATCCAGGCCGGCGCCACCCCGAACAGGACTCCCGTGAGAAGTGACAGCCCACAAGCGAATGCGAGAACTGGCGTCGATGGGCTGGCATCGATAGGAACGCTCTGAGCTTGTGGAAATGCCAACATCAGCAGCATGCGCGCCCCTGCATACGCAATAACCAAGCCCACTATTCCACTCATTCCAGCCAGCACCACGCTTTCGGTGAGCAATTGCCGAACAATTCTTCCCCGCATTGCGCCTAATGCTGTTCGTACTGACATTTCTGCTTTGCGACCCATGCCTCGCGCCAGCAGCAGGTTTGCAATATTGGCGCAAGCGATCAGTAATACCAGGCCGGAGATGGCCATCAGCAAGTGCAAGTTCGAGGCATATTGTTCTTGTAAGTCCTGAATGCCGGCGCCACCCGGCGTCAGCACCACATGCACTTTAGAAAGCTGAGCTTTACCTGGGCCTGCAGAAAAAGTTTTGCCTTCAGCGAAAGATTGCTTCACCAGGGCACTAACCTTTTGTTGCAGCTGAGGTATCGAGACGCCCGGCTTTACGCGCCCGACCAGATATAACCACTGCGCGTCTGGATCGTGTACATACGGAGCATCCGCCAAAACTGGCATCGTCTCTATCGGCAAATAAAAATCGGGAGGGTTGCTGGAGAGACGGTCACCATAAAAGCCCCGAGGCGCGATGCCGACAATGGTCACGGGTTTCGTGTTCACCCAGAAAGTGCTGCCTACAACCGCAGCACTGCCGAGATAATCGCGCTGCCACGTTGCATAGCTTATTACTGCGACCGTGGGCGCGCCTGCAAAGTCATCGGAATCAAAGAAGAGGCGCCCGGCTTGCGGCTGCAGGCCGAAGGTGCGGAAGTAGTTGCCGGACACGAACTCTCCGTTCACCGAGCGCGGAGCTTGTCGATCGCCTTCACGTCGGACAACGATGGGCCGAAAGCGAAAACCCGCCTCCATCGCAGCCAGTTCCTCGAATTCGGGAACATTTTTCTTCAACGAGAGGTAAGTTTCGGTTGGGAATAAGGCATAGTTGCCGCTCTCCTGAAAGCCGGTGCTCACACAGCAATCGTTCGTATCCCCGATGCGCACGAGAGTCTTGGGGTCGGCAACCGGCAGGTTCTTCATCAATACTGCGTTCACCAAGGTGAAAATGGCGGCGTTGGCGCCAATTCCCAGGGCCAGGGTCAGTACTGCAACAAAGGTAAATCCAGGCGTTTTCCTCAGTTGCCGCAGCGCATAGCGGACATCTTGCAGAGTCGTGGTTAGCATCTTTGGCCTTCCAGTTGGTGATGGCGTCCTTCTCGACTAGGCAAGTGGGGGCCCAGTCTGAGTTGTACAAATTGTTTTAGTTATCTATCACTTGATCGAGAATTGGACGTGCGAACTGTCCGCAAGTGATCTTTGCCGTCCACAATTGGACACTGGGATTTGTAGGCTGCCGAAGAATGCTATCAGCGCCACAACCTGATCTGCGATTCATCTCATGGCGTAGAATCCGTGTTTGCCCCTGAAGAGACTGAAGGAACAATTTCTAGACTGAGGTCGGACCAGTGAATCGATCAGTAGCTGTAGTGCGTTATTGCTCCTGTCTCCTTGCAGTAACCCTGGCTGTTAGCGTTCTGGCTCCTATGACCACAAAATCTTATGCTGCCCAGAAACCCGCCACGAAGCCGAATCCTATGTCGACATTTGATGCACGTCATAAGCAATTCTTCGAGCTGTTGGATGAAGAGTGGCAGTACGAAATGCGCACCAGTCCTGAATTCGCGACATCTGTCGGCGACAACCGCTACAACGATCGGTGGAGCGATTATTCGCCGGAATTTTTTCAGTCGGATATTGAACAGCGGGGAAAGTTTCTCACACGTTTTGAAGCTATCGACGCTAACGGCTTTTCTCAGCAAGACTCGTTAAGCCTGAAGTTGATGATTCGCGAGTTGAAGGAACAGATCGAGGGCGCGCAATTTAAGAATTGGGAGATGCCGGTGACTCAGCGCGACGGGCCGCAGGTCGATCTTCCGTATTTGATTTCGCTGATGCCGTTCAATTCGTTGCAGGATTACCAGAATTATCTTTCACGACTGCATCAGATTTCGCGGGTCTTCGAGCAGATTACAGCGAACATGCGCCGCGGCCTTGCCGATGGTTTGATGCAGCCTCGGTATCTGCTCGACAAAGTTTCTACCGAAGCAGAAGAAGTGGCGAAGCAGTCTGGCGAAACAAGTCCGTTTTTTGGACCATTAAAACAGTTCCCTGCCAGCGTTGCGGCGGCAGACCAGAAACGTTTGCGCGACGACGCACTCAACTTGATCGCGACCCAGATCCTCCCCGCTTATCAGAAATTCGCAATCTTTGTTCGCGATGAGTATGCGCCGCATGGCCGCACTGATCCGGGCGTGTGGTCGTTACCTGATGGCGATGCACGCTATCGCTACGCTATTAAGCGAATGACCACCACCGACCTCACGCCTGATCAAATCCACGAAATCGGATTGAAAGAGTTGCATGAAACCGAAGCCGAGATGCTGGCGGTCGCGCATAAATTTGGCTTCAACGATCTGGCCAGCTTCAACCAGCACATCAAAGATGATCGCAAGCTCTATGCGACTTCTGGACAACAGGTGCTCGCCCTTTACGCCAAATATGCGGCCGACATGGAACCGGAGTTGCCGCGGCTTTTTGGCCGTCTGCCCAAAGCCAAGCTGATTGCCGTCCCGATGGAGCCTTCGCGTTCGCCCGCAGGCACCCCGGCCGACTACTCAGCCGGGACACCCGACGGTTCGCGGCCCGGTCATATCAACGTGAATGAGTACGATCCGCAACACCGGCTGTTGCTGAATATCGAGGCCATTGCCTATCACGAAGGCGTTCCCGGGCACCATTTGCAGATTTCATTGGCGCAGGAATTGCCTGACTTGCCGGACTTCCGGCAACACGCCGGCTACACCGCGTTTGTTGAAGGCTGGGCGTTGTATTCCGAACGCCTGGGTAAAGACGTGGGCCGCTATCAGGATCCGTACAGCGAATATGGGCGCCTGGAAAACGAGATGTGGCGCGATATTCGACTGGTGGTCGACACCGGAGTCCACGCGAAACATTGGTCGCGCGATCAGATGATCGAGTACTTCCACAAGTACACCGCCATGGATGAACCCAACATCCAGACCGAGGTTGACCGTTATATTGGATGGCCGGGGCAGGCATTGGCTTACAAGTTAGGTCAACTCCAAATTCTCAAGTTGCGAGATGAGGCCCGGCAGAGACTCGGCGACAAGTTTGACATTCGCGCTTTTCACGATGAGGTGTTGGGGAACGGACCGTTGCCGCTGGATGTTCTGCAGTCAGAGGTGGAGAACTGGATTGCAGAACAAAATGGGGTCAACGCGCGACTCATCACAAAGTAAGATTCGTACGGTCGGCGTCAGGCGACGCACATCTGGGACCTGAAAATAGCATCCAATAACTTCCGGAGGAGAGCATGGATCGCAGAGATTTCATAAAGAGTTCCGCAGCTGCCAGTTTCGCCGCGTCATTGAATCCAAAATTCTCAAACGCTTCGGAAAAACCAATTCCCCACCGGACGCTGGGTCGCACCGGCGAGAAGGTCAGCATGGTCGGCATCGGCGGATATCACATCGGTGCTCCGTCAGTGGACGAGAAGGACGCTATCGCGATTATCCGCACTGCCCTCGATAACGGAATCAATTTTCTCGACAACTGTTGGGACTACAACAACGGCGTAAGCGAAGAGCGCATGGGAAAAGCGCTGCGCGATGGCTATCGGCAAAAAGCATTTGTCATGACCAAGATCGATGGCCGGACGAAAGCTGCGGCCGAACAGCAATTGAACCAATCACTGCAGCGGTTACAAACCGACCACATTGACTTGCTGCAATTTCACGAAGTCATTCGCGACAGTGATCCGGAGCGAATTTTTGCCGCAGGCGGCGGGATGGAAGCGGTGGTTGCAGCGAAAAAAGCCGGCAAGGTCCGCTACATCGGATTTACCGGCCACAAAAGTCCGGATATCCACAACAAGATGCTGGAAACTGCGTCCGCCCACAACTTCACATTCGACACCGTGCAAATGCCGTTGAACGTAATGGACGCCCATTATGAGAGTTTTGAGAAGAAGACGCTGCCGATTCTGGTGAAGCACGGAATTGGCGTCCTGGGGATGAAGCCGATTGGCGACAAAATAATTCTGCAAAGTAAGACTGCGACCCCGGTTGAGTGCCTGCATTACGCCATGAACCTGCCGACCAGCGTGGTGATCACGGGATGCGATTCCATGCAGATTCTTCAGCAGGCGCTCGGAGCTGCTCGCAGTTTCAAGCCGCTAAGCAAGGACGAAGTGGCCGCGTTGCTGGCGAAGACTTCAACCGCCGCAGCTAAAGGCGAATTCGAGCAATACAAGACTACTCACAACTTCGACGGGACTTACCAGAACCCGCAGTGGCTGGGGTAGCGCCCACAAATCCGGCAGCAGCGATTTTCCTCTGTGGTAATTCTCTGCGTCCCTCTGTGCTCTCTGTGGTACAGCTTTTGGTTTTGATCCCGGCGGTCAGTGCGAGCCAGACACGCCAGTCGCCTCCCGAATAATTTCTGCTTCGCGCTCTCGGTACGGAGTGCCGTCGGGGCGGAAAATATCGTGGAACCAGACTGGGGGCGGATGCAACACATAGGGTTTCTCCCAGGAATCCCAAGGGAAATAGGTTTGCGATTTGCCGGCGACAAAACCCCAGTTGATAGCCGCGACATGATGCCGTTTAGCAATCGGCAAAATTGTGTCGAAGGTGCTCCCGACCGAGCGCGCCATGTATTCGGTGCAGATGATCGGGCGGTGATATTGCTCGAGCAACTTCACGTGCTGCTCGAAGTCTTCCGGCCAGTTGTAATTGTGGAATGAAAGAACGTCCGACAGCTCGAACTGCACGCGGGCGATGGCATCCATTTTTTCTGGCGCAGACCAGTCGCCTTCCCACAGTCCGCTGGTGAGTGGCTGCGATGGATGTGCCGATCTGGCCCACTCAAACACTTTCGGCAATAATTCCAGTACGCGAGCTTTTTTGTTTGGAAGTTCCACTTTGCCGTAGGCGCCACCATTAGTGTTTGACGGCTCATTCCAAACGTCCCACGCAAGGATTCGCGAATCGTTGGCGAAGGCACCTACCACTCCTTCGACATAGGCGCGCAACCTGGGCTCTTGCGCAGGATCTTTCAAAGCAAGCGCACCAGGACTTTGCACCCATCCGGAATTGTGAACACCGGGAATTGGCGGATGCTGCGGGCCAAGTTTCGGATAAGGGTCCCAGCAGGAATCGAATAAAACGAAGATAGGTCGGATGTGGTGGCGGGAGGCGATCTCAAGAAATTGACCAATTCGTTTTTTGAATCCGGCGGAATCCTGTTGCCAGATCAAATCGTGCAGGAAAACGCGCATGGTGTTCATGCCCAATGATTCTGCCCAGCCGAATTCTTTGTCGATCTGTGTGGGATCGAAGGTTTCGGCCTCCCACATCTCAAGCTCATTGATCGCGCTAGCCGGAAGATAGTTGCTGCCCACGATCATCGGTTGATGTTGATACCAGTCATTGGCTTTCGAGTCAGCCCAGCGCTCTTTGGTGATTTGCGAACAAATAGGGAAAGAAGAGAACAATAAAAGGATCAGAATTGAAATCAGTTTGGTCACGCTACGACTCCAATAAAATTTGAGAACTCCGGCGCGCGATTGTAGCGCGTTGCATAATTAAAAGGAAAGCTCTAACCAAAACGCTAGAGGGCCGGTACCCACTGTTTGCTCTTGTTCGACTTTTTCTCTGGCTGGACAGATATTCCTTCGGGCACCCAGGAACAGACTTCATCGGTCGACTTTCGGCAATGTTCATCAGGGTTTTCCTCCAATCTTTGGGTGAGTTGTTCAAGGGACGCTAAAGAAGTCGCCGCAATGATTGCTTCGTCGTGCTCCGCCCGGCTCACCCGTGTAAGAAAGAGCAAGCGGACGAACCGGACGTCTTGCGGAAAAGCAAACAAGGGAACAATCGGATGCTGCTTCGTCGTTCTATTTCCGTTGGTGTCTGTAACATCGGCTGACACAAACTGAACCGCGATGCCGCCTTGCTCCTTCGCGCGTAAGCTATAAAAATCAGTCTCGTACCCTTCAAAGTCCTTCGAGATTTTTAAATTGGTGGTCCCATTGCTGCTTGGGAGTTCCTGGGTTTGCACTTTGAATGTTCCAGATTTGAGAATCGGGGTGACCACACGAATGCGCCACCCCACCTCAAGATCAAGGAACGGGCGCTCGTTAGAGATAGCCGTTGGTTCCGGGAGCTGAGAATGAGTGCAGGCAGACATAGTAACGAGGATAGACAACACTACAAATACTTTTGGCTTCATTCTCGTCTCATCGTTCATCCAAACGTTAACGCCGGAAATTTTTGATCAATGCCGCTGTCGCATCCACAGCCAAGTGGCTGGCGTGAGTGGACGCCTCAGGTAAACCACCCAATTTGTCAATCAGTTCTTCCCTTCTGATCGCTGACGCTTCCGCCAGAGTTTTGCCCTCCAGAAGCTCGGCTAGGGCCGAGGCGCATGCCATCGCCGGTACGCAACCTTTCGCCAGAAATTTTATTTCGATGATGCGTCCCTGTGAAATCTGCGCAGTTAGTTTCACGACGTCGCCGCAGACTGGGTTTTCGACTTGAGCAATCGCGTTCGGGTTATTCACGAGCCCAGCATTGCGCGGACGTTCGAAATGGTCGAGGACCTGGAGTGAGTACACGGGACCATATTAACGAAATCAGAATGCAGAAATAAAAAGTATGAACCACGAAGGGCGCGGCGCAATGACGGCGATTGCCACAGCTGATCTGCTACGTACGTCTGACTTCTGCATTCTGAATTCTTACTTCTGAATTTTCTATTCTGCGATACTCATCCCATGGACTACACGCCCCAGCGCGTGGTTTCGTTGCAGCCGAGCGCGACCGTCATACTGCGCGATTTGGGAAAACTTTCCTCCCTTGTGGCTTGCACCAAATATTGCCTAGATGTTTGCCCGGAAATCGGCCACTCTCAGGTTGCGATTGTCGCGGACTCATGGACAGCGCAGGCCGGGCAAATTTCCCAGCTCAAACCAGAGTTGGTCATTGCATCCGTACCATATCAAGAAAAGGCGCTGGCCGAGATCATGAAGTGCGGAGCACGATTTCTCGGTCTGGCGCCTAAGTCGCTGGCCGACATCTATGCAGATATCGCAGTAATTGCCGGAATCATGGGTGAGCGCACGGAGGGATCGCGCGTTGTTCGAAAGATGCAAGACGAAATCAGCACGATGCGAGCCCACACCAGAGACTTTGCGCAACCCAGAGTATTTTGTGAGGAATGGGGTAAGCCTTTGATTACATCCCAACAGTGGGTTGCGGAGTTGGTCGAAAGTGCGGGAGGTGAATTCATCGGAACCGCGGGCGCTCAGACCTCACCCGACGACATTGCAGCTGCGAATCCGGATGTGATTATCGCGGCGTGGTGCGGCGCTGGCGATCGGGTCCCGCTTGAAAAGATCATTCGCGAGCGAAAGTGGGACGGCACTCCAGCCGCACGCGGCGGCCGAGTCTATTGCATTCGCGATGAATTTCTAAACACCCCTGCGCCAACGCTCGTCATCGGTTTGCGTGCGCTCGCCGCAGCAATTCATCCGAAGTGTTTTCCACAAGCCGACGGACTACGATGGATCAACAAATAGACGGGTAATTGGGAAACTCTTTATGAAGCAAGTGGTGGCGGCGCTTATCTGGCAAAACGGAACGGTGCTGGTTTGTCAGCGCACTCGTCATCAGACCATGCCGCTGAAGTGGGAGTTCCCCGGCGGCAAGATTGAGGAAGGCGAGCAGCCGCGGGACGCCATGCGCCGCGAACTGGAAGAAGAGCTGGGTATCAATGCTGTGGTCGGCAATGAGGTGGCGCGATTCCGCCACCAGTATCCCAACGGGAGTGCAGTCGAACTTCGTTTTTACGATGTCCGCAAATATTCCGGCGAGATCGAGAACCGGATTTTTAAAGATGTGCGGTGGGCCGAGCCGGCGGATCTGCCCTCTTACGATTTTCTCGAAGCGGACTTGAAACTGGTGCAGGACTTGGCCGCAGGTAAGCTGGCGCCTTGATTAAACGCCTGGGTCGTTAGTTCGGTATCGCCTCCGATGGTTCCCTTCGGCGCAATGTGGGCCGCATCGGAGACTGGTTCTGATGACCGTGGTTCTGCAGACTTTCCAGACGAGATTTTGTTTCCTCAAACTCTGAGGTATTGACCTTATATTCCATCTGTGGCGGCAATAAGCTGTTGATCTCAGCCTGAGTTTTTTCGATTCGGTCGGGGGTCTGAGGATGGGTGCGAAATGCTTTTACGACCGCGCCCTCTTTGCTTCTTTCAAGACCTTTAATCTTTTCGAAGAACGAGGTCAATGCTTGCGGGTCGTAACCCGCTTTATACATGTACTGAATGCCGAGGAAATCCGCCTCAGATTCAAAGCGCCGGGAAAATTTGAAATAAGTCAGCGGACTGGCGATTGTCAGGGCTTCGTAGCCGGCATAGCCAATGGGGCCGCCGACCATCATGAGCGGAATCGCGGCCATATTCATCATCTTGCCGCGCGTGTTCTGGCGGGCGACGTGGCAGGCGGCGACGTGGGCAATTTCATGTGCCATCACGCCGGCGAGCTCGGCTTCGTTGTCGGCGGCAAGAATCAGCCCTGAGTCTACATAGAAGAATCCGCCCGGAAGCGCGAAGGCATTTATGTCATCTGACTCGATGACCTTGATGGTGAACGGTACAAGCGAATCAGAATTGCGCACCAGAGTCTGGCCGAGGCCATTGACGTAGTTTTGAATTTCAGGGTCTTTGACCAGCTTCGAAGTTGACTCAACCTGGTCGGAGTACTGCTTGCCCATCACAATCTGGCGCTCCAGGCTGTACCAGTTGCCGAAGCCGCGACCACATCCGATATTCCGGGTGCCAATGGCGTCGATGTCGCGAATACTGTGATCGTGATAGGACTTTAAGGCTGCGCTGGATGGCGCGTTCAGAGTTGCGCCAGGGTCGGGCGTGACGTGCAGCGCCTGCGCCGTTAGAAAAGCCGGGGACAACGCCAACGTGGAAGAAGCCAGGAGTGCCGCAAATCGGAGCCGCATTGTCGCTCCAGGGAGCCCGAAAACGTGAGAGGCACCAAGTGCGGAAAAGTTACTCCAGCAACAGCTCTAACGCAAGCTGAATTTTTGACAGCCAATCAGATTGTAGATTTTTTCGATTGCCAGATATGACACTCTCATTTCAGCATTGCACTCCAACTCTCAAATCTGGCAATCTGAAATCGCTGTCAGATTCCGTTTGGGCGTTGCCGGATCAGGGACAGGAATTCGGTGCGGGTTTCCTGCTCTTCGCGGAAGCATCCGAGCATGGATGAAGTGACTGCAGCGGAGTGCTGCTTCTCGACCCCACGCATCATCATGCAGAGGTGGCGGGCCTCGATGACGACACCGACACCTTGCGGCTGAATTACTTTTTGAATGGTCTCGGCAATCTGGGTGGTGAGGCGTTCTTGAATCTGGAGTCGCCGGGAGAAGAGTTCGATTAGTCGAGGAATCTTGCTTAAGCCAATGACCTTGCCGTTCGGAATGTAAGCCACGTGAACTTTGCCAAAAAATGGCAGCAGGTGGTGCTCGCACAAGCTGAACACTTCAACGTCTTTCACGATCACCATTTCGTCGTAATTGACGGTGAATAGCGCGTTCTTGAGCAAGGCTTCGGGATCTTCGTTGTATCCGCGAGTAAGGAATTGGAAAGCCTTTTGCACTCGCTCCGGGGTGCGCAGCAGGCCTTCGCGCTGCGGGTCTTCACCGAGGCGTACGAGCATCTCGCGCACCAGGTCTTCATAGGTAGCGGCGGTCAGGCTAGGGGTTTCGAGTTTAGGCATAACGTATTTAGAATTACTCGGCTCTTAGCTGTTAGCCTTTAGCTTTTAGCCGAAGGCTGACGGCTAAAAGCTGACTTCAAACGAATTCATCATTGTCTCTTCCAGCTTCACTCTTTCCAGATGTGCCGAGGTGAACTTGCGCTTCAAAATATCCTGATTTAAGAGATCAAAAATTACCGTACACAGGTTTTCCGTCGTGGGCACCGCATTGGCAAATTCCTCTCTCATATTCAGATTTTCGAGGTCGAATTTGGTTACAACCTCGCGGTGTACGCATTCGTCCAGATCGACCAGATTGCAGACCATGCCTGTACTTTCGTCAACCTGGCCGGCAAGCGTGACCTCCAGAACATAGTTGTGGCCGTGGCCGTGCGGATTGTTGCACTTGCCATAGGTGGCGAGGTTTTCAGCGGCGGACATCTGCTCGCTGTGCAGTCGGTGCGAGGCCGAAAAGCGATAGCGGCGGGAAAGGTGTGCTTTCATGGAATGGATTGAATCATTGAGTCATCGGATCATTGAACCATTGGAAATGCCTGATGCAGGCTCGTCTCTGCCAGAGCACGCAGAAGGTCATCTTTTCTGAAAGTGGTCTTCAATGATTCAATGACCCGATGACCCGATGACTCAATGATTCAATCTTCCTCACTCCTCTCCGTAAAAATCCACAAACAAATCGTGGTTCTCGTAAACCCGCACCCGATGCAGCTTGGCAGCAGTCATTTTCCGCGCGAGGCGCTGCCAGATGGCGATGGCTAGATTTTCTGTAGTTGGAATGCGAGTGGCAAATTCCGGAACTTCTTTATTCAGAAAACGGTGATCCATAGCATCGAGGACTTCGCGGTTCATGGTCTCTTTGAGCTGCTTCAGATCAACCACAAAGCCCGAGCGCGGATCGACCTCGCCCTTCACCGTAACTTCGAGGACGTAGTTGTGCCCGTGTCCATTGGGGTTGTTGCACTTGCCGAATAGCCGCAGGTTCTCCTCAGGTGAAAGCTCTGGATTGTGATAGTAGTGCGAGGCGGCGAATTCGGCTTTGCGGGTGAGATAGAGCACAGAACATTTTAGCTTTCATCAAATTTTTGTGCTGGTTAGGCGGGCGAATGTTGTCCGACCCGAGTTGGACTTAGAGGTCGTGCGGTCTAAAGCTGAACTGAGCCTAAAACAGATGCCAACCGCGCCGTGCAGACGGTTTCAAGGCTTGCGTTCTTGCACCGGCAGGTTCTTGACGCATTCCATAGAAGACCCCGAAGAAGACCCCGAGGCGACGGGCAACGTCGACCAGCTTCCATATTCCCTGCCCTTCCATCCGACGGCCTTCCTCTCGTGCGATCTCTTCGACCGCAACAGGAGCTCCGAAAACATGGGCAGCCCTAACACTGCGAGTAAATTTAATGCGGCTGGAAAATGCGCTTTTCGGATTCGCAGCCAGAACCAGCCGGCAAGAATGATCGTTAGCAATGTAGTTTGGAGTGCGAGATTTGACCGACCGGAAAGTCCCGCCCAGACCGCGATGATTGCATTCGCAAGGATCAGCACAAATTCCGCAAAGCGCAAGAGCGCCAACGCGACAGGATGTTGGAAAAGTAACGCCAGGTTCTTCGTCCAGCCTTCTTTCATTTGCGCGAAGTTGCGGTACATGCGGGTTCGGACGGCGTCGCCGCCATAGCGAAAAAAGACTTTCCGTCCCGAGGATTTAATCAGGCGCGCCATGGCGACGTCTTCTAATAAATTGAACGAGATCGAGGCGTGCCCGCCGACTGCCTCGTAAGCCTCGCGCGAGATCATTAAATATTGGCCATTGGCGGCAGCGATGGGAGAGGCCGGGTCGTTGACAGCTTGCGGAGGATATGTGGCGGCCAGTTCCGCGAAGATCACCGGCATGACAGCTTTTTCCCAGAAGCCGCGAACTTCTTGTTCCGGAGAATAAGAGAGTAGATCCGCACCGTCCTCTTCAGCTTCTGCAACCGCACGCGCCAGCGATCCGGGCTTGTGGACGGTATCGGCATCAGTAAACAACAGCCATTTACCTTTGCCGATTTTTGCGCCGGCGGCCATGGCGTTGTTTTTGCCGGTCCAATTCTCGGGGAGCGGGGGCGCGGAGATGAGATTTACCGTCGGACGGACGGAGACGTCCACCGCTACATAGGATGCTGACGGTTTGGCATTCCGAGTCGATCCTGCCAGGTGATCACCCCGCACGGTCACTAGAGTCGGGAGGGCACGGCTTTCAGCCGTGCCGTTAAATGCGTCCTCATGATTGACGGCACGGCTGGAAGCCGTGCCCTCCCGCGTTGTAGCGCTCGCGCCCGTGTCGTCGCGTACTGAAATGTCCCCCGGCGCGGCTTTCCGGCCGGCGAACAACCGTGCAATTTCCGCAGTGCGGTCCGTTGAGTCGTCATCTACGACTATGATCTCGAAATCGATCGCAGTTTGCGCTATCAGTGATTCCAGGCATGCAGCGAGGCTGGCTTCCTCATTCCGTGCGGGAACAATTATGGACACGACAGGAGTGGAATCATTCGGCATCAATCTGCTTTCGACATCGGTTTGACGCAGCCGTGGCTTCTAATCCTTTTGGCGACATGAATAGCGATGGTTGACGTAAGGTCCCTCCCTCACCCGCTAGCGGGTGCGCTCGGGATGACAATGTTTAAAAGTCTGGGCAAGCCACGCATCTTGCACGGCGTCGCCAGGAAGCGATTATTATATCTGCGTGCGCTTTGCCTTCGTTCTTGCGTGTGTATTCGCCCTCACCGGCTGCTATAGCCATTCCAAGCCCTCCAGCATTGGCACGCCTGCGCCGGATTTCACCATTAAAGATTCCGACCGCAGCGTGACTCTAAGCCAGCTACACGGAAAAATTGTCGTATTGAATTTTTGGGCGACGTGGTGCCCGCCGTGCGTCGATGAAATGCCTTCATTGGAGCAGTTGCAGAAAAAACTTCAAGGCACTGACATCACAATCCTGGCGGTCAGCCTGGACGATGACGCCGACGACTACCACAGGTTTCTGAAGCAGCACGCAATTGACCTGCTCACAGTACGCGAGTCGGGGCAGAAGACCGACACGGGCGTGATTGCGCCGGTATCGTCTCACTATGGAACCTATAAAGTTCCTGAGACGTACATCATCGATCGCAATGGCGTGATCCGGCGAAAATTTATCGGTGAAGTGAATTGGGGACAGCCCGAGATCATGGAATATTTAAGCCGGTTGTGAGCGTGCCATTTCCGAACAATTCAGAATGGGACACAACAAACGCTCTCGCGCTTGACACTATTTAACGCGGACTCTAATCTAAAATGTTTAGTTAATAAGCAAAATCTTTATCCAGCTCTCCTATGCCAGACAATTATTTTGCCAACTACCTGCCGCTGTTGATCCACTTCATTTTGGCAGGTGCACTGGCCACCGCACTGGTGACGCTTTCGTGGCTGATCGGCTATCGGCGGCCCACGCGAGCGAAATTGTCCCCGTATGAGTGCGGCATGACGCCAATCGGCGATGCCCGCGAACGATTCTCGGTAAAGTTTTACATGGTCGCCATGCTGTTCATCCTCTTCGATGTAGAAGCGGTGTTTCTCTATCCGTGGGCGATCATTTTGAAAGATCTGAAGCGCATGGGCCAAGGCCTGTTCGGGCTTTCTGAGATGTTCGTGTATATCGGCATCGTGCTGGTGGGCTTCTGGTACATCTGGAAAAAAGGCGCGCTTGACTGGGGACTGACGATTTCTTCGCCGCAAGCTGCAAGGATTACGCGCGCGGTAACAGGCGGCGGTTCACCTGGGGGCGAAGAGCCGGAGCTGGTTGGGGTTGCCGGATCAAGGAGCGACGTCTAATGACGCTGGCTCCCGCGGTCACTGACATCGAACAATTGAAGGGTCATCCCGCGGTTGCGCGGCTGATGGGCTGGAATGCGCAGTCCGTCGAAGGCGTGAAATTTGATCGCGAAGAGATGACGATCTACGTGCCTCGCGAGGTCATTCGCCAGGCTGCCGCGTTGCTGAAGGACGATCCGGCATGCCCGTTCAATTATCTTTCCGACATTACCTGCGTCGATTGGCATCCATCGGAACCACGGTTTGAAGTTATCTATCACCTGCTGTCCATTCCTCACAAAGAACGGGTTCGCCTTAAGGTGCGGCTGAGCGGGGAAAATCCTGCGCTGGACTCGATCACTTCGGTCTGGCCGGGAGCAAATTATTTTGAACGCGAAGTTTTTGATCTGTTCGGAATCCGTTTCAACGGTCATCCTTATTTACGCCGTATCCTGATGCCGGAAACCTGGGAAGGCCATCCTCTTAGGAAGGATTATCCAGTGGAGGGATATCGATAACAGATTGGGAAATTGAGTAATTTGGTAATTGAGTAATTGAAAATCGGCATTCGACTCAAGATTTCAATTACTTAATTACCAAATTTCCCAATTACAAAATTTGCAATGGCACATCTTTCTCCCACGCCCGCGCTAGAACCCGGTCAGGACAAGACCATGATCCTGAACATGGGTCCGCAGCACCCTTCGACGCACGGGGTGTTGCGCCTGCTGCTTGAGATCGATGGCGAGACCGTGGTGCGCATGATGCCCGACATCGGCTTCCTGCATACGGGTATCGAAAAGACTTGCGAAGCCAAGTTTTATCACCAGGTGGTGCCGCTCACTGACCGCATCGATTATCTGTGCCCGATGACCAACAATCTCTGCTATGTGTTGGCGGTTGAGAAGCTGCTAGGAATTGAGATCCCGCCGCGAGCGCAGTGGTTGCGGGTGATGATGAACGAACTGACCCGCATCAACTCGCACCTGGTGTGGCTGGGCACGCACGCCATGGACATCGGCGCGATGACCGTGTTCCTGTATTGCTTCCGCGAGCGCGAGGATGTGCTGCGGCTGTTCGAAGCGATCAGCGGACAGCGCATGATGACATCGTACTTCCGCATTGGCGGAGTTGCGCTCGAGCCGCCGCTAGATTTTTTTGATCGGGTGAGAAAATTTGCCGATCGCTTTCCGTCGAAAGTTGATGAGTATGAAGGCCTGCTGACAGGCAATCCGATCTGGGTAATGCGGACCAAAGGCGTCGCTCATATTTCTGCAGAAGACGCGATTGCACTCGGCGCCAGCGGGCCAACACTGCGCGGCAGTGGAGTCGATCTCGATCTGCGCCGCGATATGCCGTATACCGGATACGAAAATTTTAAATTCAAAGTGCCGGTCAGCCAGGACGGCGACGTTTTCGCGCGGTACATGTGTCGCGTAGCCGAACTGCGCGAATCGATCGGCATAGTGAAGCAGGCGCTCGACGGAATGCCGGAGGGCCGCGTGAAGGCCGACGCGCCGAAGGTCGTACTACCCGACCGCGAGAAGATGAAAACCGAGATGGAAGCCCTCATCTATCACTTTAAGATTGTCACCGAAGGCTTTGCTGTGCCTGAGGGCGAGGTGTATCAGGCAGTCGAATCGCCGCGCGGCGAAATGGGGTATTACATCGTCAGCGACGGCTCGGCGAAACCTTATCGTGTGCACATGCGTTCAGCCTGCCTGGCGAATATGCAGACGCTACCGAAGATGTGTGAAGGCCGATTGCTGGCGGATGTTGTGGCAGCGATCGGAAGTATAGATATTGTGTTAGGCGAGATCGACAGGTAGTTCTCTGCGATCTCTGATTCTTGCGTTCTCTGCAGTTAAAGGCATTAAAGATTTTAACCGCAGAGTTCGCAGAGACGGCGCAGAGATCGCTGAGTAAGTTCGGAACGAATGAGATTTTCTGACAAATTCGAGCAGCGCTTTGCCGCGATGCTGACGCATTATCCGACGAAGCGTTCCGTGCTCGTCCCCACGCTGCTCTACGCACAGGACGAGACCGGCTTCCTGTCGGATGAAGTCATCGCTGAAATCGCAAACCGGCTCGAACTCACCGAACTCGATGTGCGCAACGTGATCAGCTACTACTCAATGCTGACCACCAAACCGCGCGGAAAATACAATGTTCAGGTGTGCCGGAATATTTCTTGTCTATTACGCGGCGCCGACGAACTCATCGAGCACTGCGAGAAGAAACTTGGCATCGGCCACAAAGGTACAACGCCCGACGGACTATTTTCATTTGAACACGTAGAGTGCATTGGCGCATGCAGTTGGGCGCCGGCGGCGCAGGTGAATTATGACTTTCATGAGAACCTAACTGCAGAGAAGATGGACAAGGTGTTGGACGAATATAAGCTCAGGGCAGCACAGTAGATTAAATCATTGAGTGATCGGACCATTGAATCATTGAAATCTCGCTGTGCTTTCAATGATTCGATCGCTCCATGATTGAATGACTCAATAGAAATGGCAACTCTGGTCTCCCATCCCGATGAGGTAAAGGTCGTCTCCAAGCGCTTTGGACAAGGCGCGACGAACATCGACCGTTACCTCGAACTCGACGGCTACAAGGCCGTGCGCAAGGCGCTCGGCATGCAGCCGGATGCGATCATCAACGAGGTAAAAAATTCTGGCCTGCGTGGACGCGGCGGCGCGGGATTCAACACTGGACTGAAGTGGTCGTTCGTTCCTAAGACATCCGCAAAGCCGAAATATATTTTGTGCAACGGTGACGAGAGCGAACCCGGCACCTGCAAAGACCGGCTCATCTTTGAACATGATCCGCATTCGGTGATTGAAGGCGTAATGATTGCCGGACTCGCGGTGGGGGCGAGCGCCGGATATATCTATGTCCGCGGCGAGTATCGCTATCTGTTGGAGATCATGCAAAAGGCAATTGCGGACGCCTACGCTAAAGGATTCGCCGGCAAAAATATTTTCGGTAGCGGCCGTGACTTTGAAGTGTATTGGCATGGAGGCGCGGGAGCTTACGAAGTCGGCGAAGAGTCGGCGTTGATGGAATCACTCGAAGGCAAGCGTGGAGTGCCGCGCATTCGTCCGCCCTTCCCTGCGGTCGTCGGACTGTGGGGCGGGCCGACGGTCATTAATAATGCAGAGACGCTGGCGAGTGTGCCGCCAATTATTTTGGGCGGGGCAGAATGGTTTGCCAACCTGGGAACGCCGAAGAACGGTGGCACGCGGCTATTTTGTCTTAGCGGCCACATCAGCAAACCCGGCGTTTACGAGTTGCCGATGGGCTACAACCTTAAGAAGATGATTTATGAGGTTGGAGGCGGCATCCCCAATGGACGCAAGCTGAAAGCGGTCGTACCTGGAGGATCGAGTTGCCCACTGCTCACGGCTGACGAAATTGATCTGGCCATGGATTTCGATACGCTGATGAAGGCGCAGAGCATGCTGGGTTCGGGAGGCGTCGTCATGGTGGACGACTCGACCTGCATGGTGAAATTCGCGCTGCGCATCATGAAGTTTTATCAGCACGAAAGTTGCGGATGGTGTATTCCCTGCCGCGAGGGTACCGACTGGCTGGTGAAAACTCTGTCGCGCTTCCATAGCGGCGGCGGAATTAAGAAGGACATTGATAATATTCAATACTTGTCGGAGAACATGCTGGGACGAACCTTCTGTCCGCTGGGAGACGCTGCAGCGCTGCCGACGATCTCGATTGTGAAGAAGTTCCGTAAAGAATTTGAAGATCATTTGGAAGGCAGGCCCTGCCCGTTCGAGAAAGCTGGCAAGGTGGAGCGTCTTCCCGTGTTCGCATGAAACCTCTGTGGGTTTCCACAGAGAGAATCGAATACTGAATGGCTGAAAGTCTCAAGCTCGTAAACCTCACAGTTGATGGCAAGCCGGTGTCCGCGCCTGCGGGCACCCTGCTGATCGAAGCCTGCAAAAATGCCGGCATCGAAGTGCCTTCGTTCTGCTACTACCCGAATCTGTCGCTGCAGGGCGCTTGCCGCATGTGTCTGGTGCGGGTTGAGAAAATGCCGAAGCTTCAAACGGCTTGCACCACTGGGATCACCGAGGGCATGGTGGTCGCGACAGACACCGACGAAATTCGTCAGGCGCGCAAGAGCATGGTCGAGATGCTGCTGGGTAACCATCCGCTGGATTGTCCGGTTTGTGACGCTGGCGGTGAGTGCGAACTGCAGGACATGACTTTTTCTTACGGTGCCGCCGAGTCGAAGTTCATCGAACTTAAGCAGCATCGTGAAGAGCAGCAGTGGTCGCCGGTGGTTTACTTTGATCGTCCGCGCTGCATTTTGTGCTATCGCTGCGTGCGGGTTTGCGGCGAGGGCATGGACGTGTGGGCGCTCGGCGTCGACAATCGCGGCGCTGTCTCGACAATCGTTCCCAACAAACAGGACCATCTCGAGTGCGAAGAATGCGGCATGTGCATCGACATCTGCCCGGTGGGTGCGCTCACTTCCGGCGCTTATCGTTATAAGACGCGGCCGTGGGAGATGAAGCATGTGGGCACCACCTGCACCCATTGTGCCGATGGATGCAAAACGACTCTTGGCGTGCGGCGCTCGGATACGGGCATGGAGATCGTGCGCGGTGATAATCGCGACAAGAGCGGGATCAACGGCGACTTTCTTTGCATAAAGGGCCGCTACGGGTTTGACTTTGCTAATAACGAAGACCGACTGACCCAGCCGCTGGTGCGCAAGGGCGGACGGCTAGTTCCGACTACATGGGAAGAAGCTTTCGAGGTCGTTGGAAGGCGATTCAAAAGCATTCTGGAGCGCGAAGGCGGACGCGCGATTGGCGTGATCGGTTCGACGCGCACTACTAACGAAGAAAATTATCTCCTGCAAAAATTCGCCCGCGTTGTTCTGGGGACGAACAACATTGACCATCACCGCACAGCTGACTTCCCTGCTTTCGCGGGTGCGCTCAATGGAAAATCAAGCGCCACCGCAACCATGCGCGATGTCTATAACGCGCCGGCAATTCTGCTGATCGGGAACGATCCCACGGAAGAACACCCGTTGCTGGCCTGGCAGATCCGGAATAATGTGCGACTGCATGGAGCCAAGCTCTATGTGGTGAATGCTAATCCGATCAAGCTGCGCAGGCAGGCGGCAGAGTTCGTGCAGATTCCGGCGCAAAGTTACGGTGAGTTTGTGACTTTTCTCTCGGGGTCGGGCCAAGACGGCCGAGGGCGGCCGTCTCCACACGAGCAGTCTTCACACGAACAGTGGCTCAACTTGCGTGACAAGCTCAAAGCGGAAAAAGATCTCGTAATTATCTTCGGATCTGAGATCGTTGGCGCTGGGGTGCAAGCGCTGATGAAATTTGCCGGCAGCATTCCCAGCGCCAAGCTGGTCTGTCTGGGCGATTACGCAAATTCGCGGGGCGCAGCGGACATGGGGCTTTACCCCGATCTGCTTCCCGGCTACCTGCCGGTTTCAGAGGCCACCAAACTTCATGCTGAATGGGGAAATTTCCCTGGCAGCCCGGGGCTGAGCATTCCGGAAATGTTCGACGCTGCGAAGGCTGGCCAATTAAAGGCGCTGTATGTTGTGGGCGCGAATCCTGTGGGACGGCTGGACGTTGGTGCCAGTACTCTGCAAGGCGCATTCGTCGTAGTGCAGGATATGTTCCTGACGGAAACTGCGGTATTGGCGGATGTCGTATTGCCGGCCGCGAATGCATATGAAAAATCCGGGACGTTCACCAACACCTGTGGCGATATTCAGATCTTAAAGAAAGCCGGCGAAGTCGCGACCGCCAAGCCTGACTTCGAGATGATGGTGCGCATCGCTGATGCGCTCGGATTCGATGTCCACAAACTCGTTCCCTTCGGGCGCGGAATGCACGCCGACATGGGGCAGTCGCGCGGGGCGCAGTCGGGCGAGGCCGATCAGCACAGCGTTTGGTTGGAGGCTAATGGGCTGGAACCGAAGATGAGTCCGTTCGATCCAATGGCGACACTCGATGAAATACAGCGATTGGTGCCGGGGTACGACGTCTCGCGATTGGAGTTGATGGCGGGGAACGATCAGCACACTTCGATTTCTGCGATGGGATCAGGAAAGCAGCACGGCCCTGAGCAGATTATGCCCGCGCACAACAATCTTTTCAGTTCGGGAACCGTGGGACGCTATTCCCGGGCGTTGAATTCTGTAATCGAGAACAAAGATCCTGAGCCGGCGGATGCGGTTCCGGCAGACTGAACTTAATTTAGTAATTGGATAATTTTGTAATTGGTAATTTGAGAAGCGGCTCTCTACATACCGACGATTTCGAATTACTCAATTACCAAATTCCCCAATTGCTCAATTGAAAGATCTAATTGCCCATACTCGAATTCATCATCGTTTCAGTAATCAAGACTGCGCTGATTCTGTTCGTCTTGTTGACCGCGGTGGCCTATACGGTTTGGCTGGAGCGCAAAGTCGTCGGTCATATGCAAAATCGCTGGGGACCTACGCGGGTCGGGCCATTCGGTCTATTGCAGCCGGCCGCGGATGGGATCAAATTTCTTTTCAAAGAGGATTTGACGCCTCCACACGTCTTTAAACCTCTGTATATTGCAGCGCCGATGATTGCGGTGATTTTCGCCGTCACTTCAATCGCGGTGATCCCATTCGGAAACTGGTTCAGGGTGGGGAATTTTGCGACGCCATTTCAGATCACCGACGTAAACATCGGCCTGCTGGTCGTGTTGGGAATTACGTCGCTCGGCGTATATGGAGTCGCGCTTTCCGGATGGTCGTCAAACAGCAAGTATTCGCTGCTCGGTGGATTGCGCGCCAGCGCTCAGATGGTCAGTTATGAAATCGCGCTGGGACTTTCGCTGGTCGGAGTTTTGATTCTGGCAGGAACCTTTAGCCTGCGCGGGATTGTGGAAGCACAAGGCGGCCATTTCTGGGGATTCATTCCGAACTGGTTCATCTTTCGCGGCGGGCAGTTTGTTGCGTTCTTTATTTATCTAACGGCGGCATATGCCGAGACCAACCGCATTCCTTTCGATCTTCCAGAAGCGGAGACGGAGTTGGTCGCCGGTTATCACACCGAGTACAGTGCGATGAAGTTCGCCATGTTTTTCATGGCTGAGTACACCAACATGGTGACAGTGGCATGCCTGGCGTCGTTGCTGTTCCTGGGCGGATGGAGCGGCCCGCTATTCGGCCCGGCGTGGCTGCAGGAGCTGTTGCCGCTGGTCTGGTTCGCGCTGCGAATTTTTGTATTTCTTTTCATTTACATCTGGGTGCGCGGGACGTTGCCGCGCTTTCGCTACGATCAGCTCATGGCGTTCGGATGGAAATTTTTGCTGCCACTGGCGATTGCGAACCTGGTGGTGACAGCGGTGGTAGTGGTGTTGAGATAGCAGATCGAGCGAGCCTGTGCTGCGATTGATTGGGTAATTGGGAAATTTTGTAATTGGGTAATTGAAACTTAGAACGCCGAGACTTGGTTTCGGGTTTCAATTAGACAATTACTCAATTTCCCAATTACAAGATTTGTTTTCTATGTTTCATCTGATTTTATTTTCGGTGTTCGGAGCGATTTGCGTGGCGGGGGCAGTGAACCTGCTGCTGCAAAGCCATCCCATTAACAGCGCATTGTCGCTGGTGGTGGTGATGGGCTCGCTGGCAGTGGAGTTCCTGCTGCTGGGCGCGGAATTTGTCGCAGCCATTCAAGTCATCGTTTATGCCGGCGCGGTCATGGTGCTTTTCGTTTTCGTAATCATGCTGCTCAATGCCGGCGTGGAAGAACGGACCAGCGGCAGCCGTGTGGCTTGGTTACTCGGGATTCCTGCGGTTCTGGCCGGAATGGTGATTGTGTGCTGGGCATTGCTGACCCATTCGAATGCCGGATCGGCAGCGATTGGGGCTTTGCGCGGTGATCCTGCCGCTATCGCGCAATTGCTATTTCATCAGTTCCTGCTGCCGTTTGAAGTCACGTCGATCCTGGTATTGATCGCCATCATGGGCGCGGTGGTGCTGGCGGCGCGATCCCAAACCGTTGAACGAAGCAAGAGGGAGGGCTGATGGTCCCACTTTCTTACTACCTGGTGCTAAGCGGCATTTTGTTTGCCTGCGGCGTCGTTGGATTTTTGATCAAACGCAATATCATCACCATATTTATGTCGATTGAATTGATGCTCAACGGCGTGAATCTTTCTTTCGTCGCTTTCGCGGCGCGCTGGCAGCAATTGAGCGGTCAAGTATTTGTATTTTTCGTGATGGTAGTAGCGGCCGCGGAAGCGGCTGTGGGCCTGGCGATTATTATTGCGCTCTTCCGTACGCGTGAAACCCTGAATATCGATCAGGTGAACCTGCTCAAACTATGACGCCCAACCTGCATCTCTGGCTAATTCCGATACTGCCCCTGATTGGCGCCGCAATCAACGGCCTCGTTGGGAAGCGCTTCTCGCGCCACGCGGTCGCGGCGGTGGCGCTCGGCTTTTGCGGGGCAGCGTTTGCGATGGCGTTATGGATTGCGGCGCAATTTTCTTCCCTGGCCCTGCCGCATGTTGAAGCCCTCACCAGCTGGCTGAACTCGGGCACTTTCAGCGTCGATTATTCTTTTGCGCTTGACCAGCTTTCGCTGGTGATGTTGCTGATTGTGACCGGCGTTGGTTTTCTGATTCACATCTATTCGGTCGGCTACATGTGGGAAGAGGGCGGTTACTACCGCTTTTTCAGCTACCTCAACCTCTTCATGTTTTTCATGCTGACCCTGGTCTTGGCCAGCAACTACCTGCTGATGTTCGTCGGATGGGAAGGTGTGGGCCTGGCGTCATATCTGCTGATTGGATTTTTCTTCATTCGCGATTCGGCGGCCGCCGCGGGCAAGAAGGCATTCATTGTCAATCGCATCGGCGACTTCGGATTCTTGATCGCGCTGTTTTTGATGATCAAGCACTTCGGCAGCTTGGATTTCCAGAAAGTGTTCGACGCGGTAAAACCGTACTCACCTGAAACCGCGGGAGTCGGATTTCTCACGGCAATTGCGCTTTTACTCTTGCTAGGCGCGTGCGGCAAGTCGGCGCAAATCCCGCTCTATGTTTGGCTTCCGGATGCGATGGAAGGTCCGACGCCGGTCTCGGCATTGATTCATGCCGCGACCATGGTCACTGCCGGCGTGTACATGGTTGCGCGGTCCCACGCGATTTTCGAGCGGGCACCGAGTGCGCTGATGGTCGTGGCCATTATCGGCACGTTAACTGCTTTTTTTGCCGCGACTATCGGCATTGCGCAAACCGATATTAAGAAGGTGCTGGCGTATTCAACTATTTCTCAGCTGGGATACATGTTTCTGGCCTGCGGAGTGGCTGCGTTCTCCGCGGGAATCTTTCATCTGATGACGCACGCGTTTTTCAAAGGCTTGCTGTTCCTTGCGGCGGGATCGGTGATCCATGCAGTGGGTGGCGAACAGGACATGCGCAAGATGGGCGGCCTGAGAAAAAAAATCCCGTGGACATTTTGGACGATGACTTTCGCGACTATTGCGATCGCTGGCATTCCGCCGTTCGCGGGCTTCTTCAGCAAGGACGAAATTTTGTGGCGGGCGTATCAGGCGAGCTGGATTTACTGGCTGGTGGGATTGGTGACCGCGTTGCTCACCTCCTTTTATATGTTCCGGCTTTGGTTCATGACGTTTTTTGGGGAGTATCGGGGAGAAGCCGAGGCTTCGCATGGGCATGAGGAGCATGCACATGATTCGCGGGCGGGGGCGCCCGCGCCACATAGTCACGGGCATGGCGGCATTCATGAGTCCCCGGCAATCATGGTGGTGCCGCTGGTGATTCTTGCTGTGCTTTCTTTGGTTGGCGGCTGGGTTGGTGTTCCGGGATCGCTTGGCGGGGGAAATCACTTCGACAAATTTCTCGGGCCGGTGTTTCGTTCTTCTACGCCTGCGTTGAACACTGAACATGTGCAGCCGGGCGAAGCCGCGCCGCCCGAACAAACTACTGAAGGAACGGAGCCTAAGACAGGTCGCTCCACCGAGATTCTGTTCACGGGGATTTCCGTGGGCGCTGGACTGTTGGGATTATTTCTGGCTTGGCTGCTCTACTTGCACAGCCCGCAATTGCCGGATCGCATCGCTTCGTCGATGCACGGACTGTATTCCACGATTGCTCACAAATATTGGATCGATGAACTTTACGCGTGGCTTTTTGTGAAGCCATTGATCGCAATTTCTGGAGTTGTTTTCTGGAGAGGGATCGATCAAGGAGTGATTGACGCGGCCCTCAACGGTAGCGCCGACGGCGCCCGCGAACTGTCTGACGAAGTGCGGCACATGCAATCGGGTAACTTGCGTTCCTATGCCGGATGGATTGCGGTCGGCGCCGCTGCGGTGATCGCTTATATGGTCTGGACGGGGCTGCGAACGCAATGAACTGGCTGGACAACAATATTCTGACGCTGGTCACCTTCGCTCCCACCGTGGGGGCAGTGCTGCTTTTGTTTTTCCCGCGTCGCGACCGCGACATCCGCGTATTTGCGCTGGTTATTTCGCTACTCACGTTCGTGCTTTCGCTGCATTTGCCGGCGCATTTTAATCGCGGGCTGGCAGGGTTTCAGTTTGACAAAGATGTCGCGTGGATCTCCGCTCCCAACATTCACTACCACATGGGGATCGATGGAATTTCATTGTGGCTGATCGTTCTGACTACCTTCCTTACGCCGCTTTGCGTTCTGATCTCGTGGAATTCAATTCACGATCGGGTGAAAGAATTTTTCATTCTGCTTCTGATCCTCGAGACCAGCCTGATAGGCGTCTTCACTTCCCTCGATCTGTTCCTGTTCTATTTCTTCTGGGAAGCGACGCTCATCCCGATGACCCTGCTCATCGGAATGTACGGTCACGGACGGAAAGTCTATGCCGCGGTGAAATTTTTTCTGTACACCATGATCGCGTCGGTTTTCATGCTGGCTGCGATTTTGTGGCTGTACGCGAGCACCAACCCACATACATTCGATTTTGTTGCGATTCAGAACGCCATCCAGCACGGCGAGCTAGCCAACCTGGCGGGTGCAGCCCGCTGGCTCTTCCTCGGATTCTTCATCGCATTCGCAGTTAAAGTTCCGCTTTTCCCATTTCATACCTGGCTTCCGGACGCGCACGTCGAAGCTCCGACTGCGGGATCGGTCCTGCTGGCAGGCGTTCTGTTGAAGATGGGCACTTACGGAATGCTGCGCTTCAATCTTGGACTGTTTCCCGTGCAGTCGCGCTCAAACGCCTCCTGGATCGTGGTTCTGGCGCTGATCGGCATTGTTTACGGCGCGCTGGTTGCCATGGTGCAGCCAAACATGAAGAAGTTGATCGCATACTCATCGATCAGCCATCTTGGCTTCGTGGTGCTGGGAATCTTCAGCTTTACACAGGCCGGACTAAATGGCGCGATGTTCATCATGCTGGCACACGGAATTTCTACTGGCGGACTATTCATGCTGGCGGGAATTCTTTACGAGCGCCGGCACACGTATGAGATCTCGGAATTCGGCGGCCTCGCGACCCCTATGCCCACATACGCGAAATTCTTTTTGTTTATCGTTCTCGCGTCGGTCGGACTGCCCTTGCTGAATGGCTTCGTCGGCGAGTTCCTCGCGCTTAGCGGTGCCTTCCAGGCAAAGATGTGGTGGGGCGTAGTCGGAGCGACGGGCGTGATCTGGAGCGCATGCTATCTGCTGTGGATGTACCAACGGGTTTTCTTCGGCATCGTGAAGCACTCTGAAAACAATTCCCTTCCCGATTTGCAGCTGCGCGAGCGAATCGCGCTCTGGCCGACGGCGATTATGGCACTCGCTATGGGGGTGGCACCGCTACTTTGGCTGAACACGATTGATCCTGCCGTGCACAACGTGCTGGTGCCGTTTACGCAATTTGCCAGCAGGCTGGTCGGACAATGATGGCCATCTTTCAGACGGTGCCGTCGCTTCCGCAATCGGTCGACTACGTGCGTATTCTGCCCGAGATCGTGCTTTCGATATTCGGCATGATCATCATGATGTTCGATCCGGTTATGGACGAGCGGCGCAGCCAACGCACGTTGGGGTTGGTCGCACTGGTGGGCACGATTGTCGCGCTGGCCGCCACCGTGTATCAGGCGCAGGTCAGATTCTGGGGACTCGGCTTCTTCGGCATGATTAAGGTCGATGCCTTCAGCGTCTTTTTTCATTTCGTCGTGATCGCGGTAACGCTGCTGGTGATTCTGAGCTCCTACGAATACATGGAAGTGCAGCAGATTCGCGCCGGCGAATATTACGGCCTGATTCTCTTCGGTGCGGTCGGCATGGCATTGATGTCGTCGGCGATGGAGCTGGTTCTCATCTTCATCGCTCTCGAAATTTCTTCGATCTCGACTTACATTCTCGCGGGATTTCGGCGGCGTTCGGCGATTAGCAGCGAGGCGTCGGTGAAGTATTTCCTGCTGGGATCATTTGCCACCGCGTTTTTCCTTTACGGCGTGGCGTTGATGTTCGGCGCGACTGGCTCGACCAGCATTGATCGAATCAGTGCAGCCCTGGCCGATTACGCAGGAACAGGACATGGCCCGCTCCTGGCGTATCTGGGCGTGGCGCTGATGTTTGTCGGAGTTGGCTTCAAAGTAGCTGCCGCACCATTTCACGTGTGGACACCCGACGTCTATGAAGGCGCACCTTCACCGATCGTCGGATTTATGTCCACCGCGCCAAAGGCCGCGGTGTTTGCGGTATTGTTGCGCATCATCTTCGAAATTCATGCCCCCGGCGGACCCTGGCTGATATGGGTGGCAGCTGCGCTGTCGATGACGATTGGAAATGTGGCGGCGCTGGTGCAGAGTAATGTGAAGCGTTTGCTGGCCTACTCCTCGATCGCTCACGCGGGATATTTGCTAATCGCATTTGCTTCCCTGCCGGCCAACGGGATTCCCGCCGCAATGTTCTACACGGCGTCTTACGCAGCCATGAATGTTGGCGCATTCGCCGTGATCGGGCACTTTGCCGGCGCCGGAGAGCGTTTTGTAACTTTGGAAGACTACGCAGGACTCGGAAAGCGCTCGCCGCTGCTGGCCGCGATCCTCACCATGTTCCTGTTGTCACTGATTGGCATTCCCATCACCGGCGGCTTCTTTGCCAAGTTCTACGTGTTCAGTGCGGCTTTGCAGGGCAGTCATCCGCTAGTAGGACTCGTGATTATCGGCGTGGTCAACAGCGCAGTAGCGGCTTACTACTACCTGCGAATCATTGTCGTGATGTACATGCGCGAGCCGCGCGACGAAGAAGTTCCGGTCACTCCGGTCTCTGCCGGCTTAGGGTTCGCTCTGGGATTGAGCCTTGCCGCCACTCTATTTCTCGGCATTTATCCCAACCCGGTGCTCAAGTACGCAGCGCTTTCCGTCGGGCTGCTGCGCTAGTTTCAGCCAACTTTAGCGGTGGGCATTTCCGCACTGATCAGTTTGAGCCTCGGTTCCTGCTCGACCGCCGCCAGTAGATCGCGCATCAAGTGATCGTCAATCTCGACTGCTTTCCCAATCTCAACCGGATAGCGGACCGTGGCTTCAATGCCGGACGCGGTGTAATGCAAACGAACTTTGGGCTGCAACTCACCGGCGGTTACAGTGCTCAAATTCCTCTCGACCATTCGCCTCTGAGTATCTATGTTTTCGCGATAGTTCCCGAGCGCTGAATCAACCGCTTTGACGATGCGGTCTTTGGCGGCATGATAGTCGGTTTCGGAAGCCAGCGTCAGCTTGAGTTCATGCCACACGAAATTCGTTCCCGGAATCTGCTTGAAAATTCCAGCCGTAGGTTGGAAAACAATGGAATTCGAAAATGCAACCACGCGGCCGCTAGGCTGTGAGTCGCCGGGACCGCCGAGCTCCATCAAGTGTATTCGCACCAAGCCGATGTCGACTACCTCTCCTGTCACTCCGGCAATGGAAACCCGGTCGCCAACGCGAAGCCCGTATTTTCCGATCAGGAAAAAATACCCCACGATGGAGGTAATCACATTCTGCATGGCGACAGCGATACCGGCAGTGATCAGCCCCGCAAAAGTAAATACCGACCCCAACTGCGTGGCGAAGGTAACGATCACGATGATCACAACCGTCGTCCAAACCACGATCCGCCGCATCAACAGGGCCTGATAACGGCGTCGCGTGTCGTGAACATAGCGGAAGCTGGCACGCCTCCAGACTTCGCCGAGGCCAAAAACCAAAGTGATCATCAGCGCCAGCACACCCAGCCTGAGCAGCAGCTGGCGCAAATCGTCGCGCTCCTCATCGCGAATGGAATCTCGCCAGTTATTCAAGGTGGTCTCATAAATCCCAAGCAGCACTCCGACTTTGCTGAGCGGTAATAGGGTGGTCGTGACCTGCTTGAATTGCGCCGTCAATGCATCCAATTGCTGGGTCTGTTGGGCCAAGCCTTCTGGCGTCGCTGTGTCCGCAGCAGCAAACACTTGGTCTCCCTGGTGAATCAGATTTTGCAGGTCGCCCACAAGTGGAGCACGCAAGTCATTTCCGATTTTTTTGAGATTGTCAGTTGTCGCGAGTACCTCTTTGAGTGACCGCCGTTTGCTGGAAAGATGAATCAAGTCTGTGGAGAGACCCCAGATACCCGAAGGCTGCGGCTTAGTGGTGACAATTTTTGCCGGAGATTGGGTGGTTCCGAGAGTTGCGCTCGGCTGGCTGGTACCAGGCGGACTACTTAATGCAGGCGGCACCGAGTGCGAAAGCTCCTCAACTTGCGCACGCAATCCGACACGATTGCCGTTTCCGCGGGAAGTCACAAACTCCGCCATCGCCTGCAGGGCGTCGTGGCGAGCGTTCAGTAATCCTAGCTCGCCCTGGAGTTCCTGAATCTGCGCTTGGGCGTACCGGCGTTTCGCAGCCGTACCGCCAGTCAGCTTCTCGCGATTGGATTGAATCTCCGCCTGGGTGTCTTGGATTTGTTGTTCCACCTTTTGCAGCGACTCCGCAAGTCTTTGATATTGCTGGGAATTTCCACCCTGCGCCTGTTTTTCAGTGCGACGCTTGCTCTGCAGTTGAGCTTCGTTCCGCCCGTACTCGAAAGCTTGCTGCACGACCTGATCAGCGACTCGGGCATTTTCCTGCGAAAACGTCAGGTCCGTGGGTTCATTGACGAGCTTGTCTTCCGCGGCGCGCTGCCGGTACCAGGAGATTGTGGAACTGAGAAATTGAATGATCTTGTTGGGATCCTGGGGCGCGACTGCGCTGGTGGGGGCGTTCCCTTGTCCGAAGGCGGTCAAAGCGAGGGTGACGGTTGTGAGTGCAACTTTTAGTCTGATTCTCATTGTGAGTTCATTAGCCGATCCGAGGGCGGAATTGATCTCTTAGTCTAAATTGTTCTCGCGCACTGAACATGCGGCGCGGTTTGATGAATTTTGTGAACTGTTAACACGGGGTTCATCGTCCTTTAACCCGACGAGCTTTCTAATCGGAAGTGATCGAAGAACTTTCCAGGAGAGACTTCAAATTGAGAAAACTTTCCCCGTTGTTCGCGCTGCTGTTGCTGACGCTCTCGTCGTCAGCCCAAACCAAGCTGAATGCTGCCGGCGCAACCTTCCCGTATCCAATTTATTCTAAGTGGTTTAACGAATACCACAACATGCACTCGGATATCGAGATCAACTATCAGTCGATTGGAAGCGGCGGTGGGATTCGGCAATTACAGTCTGGCACGGTGGATTTTGGCGCCAGCGACATGCCTCTCGATGACACCAAGGCGAAGCAGATGCCAATGCCGATTCTTCAACTGCCCACCGTCCTCGGCTCCGTAGTTCCGGCGTATAACGTCCCAGGCATCAGCGGAGACCTGAAATTCACCCCACAGATTTTGGCGGGAATTTACCTGGGAACGATCACCAACTGGAACGACAAAGCCATCGCAGCCGCAAATCCCGATGTAAAGCTTCCCGACAAGAGCATTGTCGTGCTTCATCGCTCAGATGGCAGCGGAACCACCTTCGTTTGGACAGATTATCTTTCCAAAGTAAGTTCTGATTGGAAATCGAGGGTTGGAAGTAGCACTTCGGTGAGTTGGCCAGTTGGCCTGGGTGCGAAAGGCAATGAGGGTGTCGCTGGCATGATTCGGCAAATGGAAGGCGGGATCGGATACGTGGAACTGATCTACGCCTTGCAGAACAAAATCACCTTCGGGCCGGTAAAGAATGCGTCCGGCAACTTTGTTAAGGCGAGTCTTGAATCAACCACTGCCGCCGCAGCAGGCGCCAAAATGTCGGGAACAGATTTCCGGGTTTCTATTACCAATGCTCCCGCAAAGGATGCATACCCAATTTCGAGCTTCACTTATCTGTTAATCCCTAAGCAATGGAAGGACGCAACCAAACAAAAGGCTGTTGTCGACTTCCTGAGCTGGATGTTGGAGAAAGGCCAGGGCATGGTCACGCAATTGAACTATGCCCCTTTGCCAGACTCCGTAAAGCAGAAAGAGATGGAAGCGGTCAAAATGATCAAGTAGTGGTCGGAGGCCTGCCTGGGAGGCAGGCCTCACACTCTCTTCATCATCCTTTAGCGCGGGCATTATTTGACGGTACTCTGGAATCCAGAGCGGGCCGACAACCTTACGGAACGGCAAGCTCATGGGAGCAGCACGTGAGCCACAGATTCGTAGACGATCAGCAGCAGAACAGCACCGCGGTCCAGGCACTCCAAAAAACATGCCATCATCTGAATCATCTAAAGTCTCCCTTGTGAATCCAACGCGAGAGATTCGGACATGGAAAAAATCGATCCTTAACTTGGATTTCGGCTTTAAAGGGCTGATGACGGTGGCGGCATTTGTCGTCCTCGGCATCGTTGGCCTGATTGTTGCGGAATTGATTCAAGGCTCCGCCCTGGCGTGGCAAAAATTCGGAATACACTTTTTCTTTGGCAGCGACTGGGACCCGGTCTCAGGAGGCTTCGGCGCGCTTCCATTTATTTTCGGGACTGTAGTTTCATCGCTGGTAGCGCTGTTTATCGCGGTCCCGCTGGCGGTTTCGGTGGCGGTGTTCGTCACCGAAATGTGCCCGCGCCCCTTGCGCAAACCAATTTCTTACGCGACCGAGCTCTTGGCCGCAATTCCCAGCGTGATTTATGGGTTATGGGCCATGTTCGTTCTGGTGCCCATTCTGCGGATCAGTGTTGAACCGTGGCTGATGAAGTATTTCGCATGGACCGGCCTGTTCGACGGGCCGGCGTATGGCATTGGCATGCTAGCCGCAGGAGTGGTCCTCGCGATCATGATTATCCCGATCATCTCGTCGATCACGCGCGAGGTGTTAGTGGTAGTTCCGCAGCCCCAACGTGAAGCCGCACTGGCGTTGGGAGCGACGCGATGGGAAATGATCCGCATGGCAGTGCTAAGAAACGCTCGTGCCGGAATTATGGGGGCAGTCATTCTTGGCCTGGGTCGCGGCCTGGGTGAGACCATGGCCGTAACCATGGTGATCGGCAACAATCCCGCGATTGCGAAGTCTCTATTGGCTCCCGGTTACACCATGGCAAGCGTCATCGCCAACGAGTTCAATGAGGCCACGAGCGACCTGCATCGTAGCGCACTGATTGAAATTGGTCTGGCGCTGTTCATTGTCACTATCATCGTGAACATTCTTGCGGGGCTGATGGTCTGGACGGTGACACGAGGCACGCCTGCGAGGACCAATGCCTAAACCTCGAATCAGCCTTCGTCGCCAGATGACGGATTACTTTTTCACCGGACTCGCGGCAAGCTTGTCGGTGGTCGTGGTCTGCACTCTGATCGCGATTTTCGCGTATCTGGTGCTCAAGGGCGCAGGATCGTTGAACTGGTCGTTCCTGACGCAAACCCCCAAACCCGTGGGAGAAGTCGGCGGCGGCATGGCCAACGCTCTTGTAGGCTCGATCATGATCCTCGGCATCGCTACCCTGTTGGGAGTCCCGGCCGGAATCGGCGCGGGAATCTATCTGGCAGAATATGGGCGCAACCGACTAGGGCAGTTGGTAAGGTTCACGTCTGATGTTTTGAATGGAGTTCCTTCGATCGTCATAGGCCTGGTCGCCTACGGCCTGGTGGTAATTCCGCAAAGGCATTTCTCCGCATTCGCCGGAGGAGTGGCACTGGCAATCATGATGGTTCCCACTGTCGCGCGCACTACAGAAGAAATGCTCCTGCTGGTGCCGCATGCGGTGCGCGAAGCGGCGTTCGGACTGGGCATTCCGCAGTGGAGGACCACGATTTCTATTACTCTCGCCACGGCGCGCGCAGGCATCATCACAGGAGTTATGCTGGCGTTTGCCCGGGTTGCGGGGGAGACGGCGCCGCTGATGTTTACCGCATTTGGAAATCAGTTCTGGAGTTTCAGTGCGAGGGAACCGATTGCCGCATTGCCGTTGCAGATTTTTACTTACGCCATCACTCCCTATGATGATTGGCATCGCCAGGCTTGGGCGGGAGCGCTGATGCTGGTAATTCTGATCGTCGGAACAACTACACTCGTACGATTTGTGTTTATGCGCCGAATGCTGGGAGGAGCGCGCTAAACTATGGCGACCGCGGTCGAAGTTCGAGACTTGAAGGCATGGTTTGGGAAGACCGAGGCCCTGCACGGCATCAACATGTCAGTTGAGGCCAAGCATGCGACTGCTGTCATTGGACCATCGGGCTGCGGCAAATCGACGTTTATCCGCTGCCTCAACCGGATGCATGAGACCAACCCGGACGCAAAAGCTGAGGGCAAAGTTGAAGTTGGAGGAACTGACATTTATCAAATGCCGGCGGTCGACGTGCGCCGAAAAGTTGGCATGGTGTTCCAGAAGCCAAACCCTTTTCCCACGATGACGATTTATGACAACGTCGCGGCAGGGTTAAAGCTGAACGGCACGCGCAATCGACGAACGCTGGATGAGGTTGTCGAGCGTTCCCTGCAACAGGCCGCGCTTTGGGAGGAAGTAAAAGATGTTGTGAAGAAGAAATCCGGAGCTAGCCTTTCAGGCGGCCAGCAGCAGCGACTTTGCATCGCGCGCGCCTTGGCTGTAAGTCCGGACGTGATGTTGATGGACGAGCCAGCTTCGGCGTTAGACCCGATCTCGACGGCCAAGATCGAAGATTTGATTTTTGAACTGAAACAGAAGCTGACTATCGTGATCGTCACTCACAACATGCAGCAGGCGTCGCGGGTTGCCGAATTTACCGGATTTTTTCTCATGGGCAATTTGATTGAGTTCGACAAGACGGAGAAAATCTTCACCAATCCGTCGGACAAGCGAACAGAAGACTACATTACCGGCAGGTTCGGATGACAAGAATTCGTTTTCACCAGGAGCTCGATGAGCTCAAACACCGCATTCTGGCCATGGCAGGAATGTCGGAACAGGCTGTTGACTTGGCGGTCCAGGCCTATTCGCAGCGCGATGCCGTGCTCTGCCAGCGAGTCATTGCCAGCGAAGCTGGAATCAATCGGGCGGAACGCGAAGTAGATGAGTTCGCTATCGATCTGCTTGCCATGCAGCAGCCCATGGCAATCGATCTGCGATTCATTCTCGCGGTCATCAAGATTAACGCCGACCTCGAACGCGTCGGTGATCAGGCGGTCAACATCGTGCAGCGGGTCATGAATATGATCGAGCTGCCGCCTTCTGAGCTGCCGGTTGATATTCCCGCCATGGCAACGCGAGTCCGCGCCATGGTGCGGGACGCGCTGCGATCGTTTATTGAGGGCGACCCTGAGCTCGCCAAACATGTGCTTGAGGCCGATGATGAAATCGACCGCATGAATCATGAGGCATTTGCCGCGCTTTCACGCTACATGCAATCTGAGCCCAATGGCGCGGTGCAGGCACTGGACGCGCTTTCCATTGCCCGAAACCTCGAGCGAGTTGCGGACCATGCTACTAATATTGCCGAGGATGTAATTTTCTGGATTCGCGGTGCGGATGTCCGCCATGGTGCGGGGCAGCGCTCGGCAGGAAGTTAGCATGGCTCAACCCATTAGCCCGGCAATTTTTATTCTTGAAGACGATCCCGATATTGCCGGGTTGCTCAAACATCATCTTCAACCTGCGGGTTACGGCGTTTCATGGTTTCCGACCAGCGCTGGATTTCTGGACGAGATGCACACTCGCCGGCCCGCGCTCGTGATTCTTGACATTATGGTTCCCGGCAACAGTGGGTTGGACGTGGCGAAATCGATCCGCAATAACTCGTCACTGGCCGGCATTCCGATTGTTTTCGTGACGGCACGAACCGCGGAATCGGACCGCTTGCGCGGTTTTGAAATCGGCGCTGACGATTACATCACCAAGCCTTTTAGCCCCAAAGAGGTGGTGGCGCGGGTGAAGGCTGTACTTCGGCGTTTTGAGCAGCCCCTGAAAAAAGAAATTGTGCGCGCCGGTGACATTGTGATCGATACTGCAGCTATGCGGTTGACCGTTCGCAATGAACCTGCTGTCACTACCGCGACAGAGTTTCGTCTTATAGAATTTCTTGCGTCCCACCCGGGACGGGTTTTTACGCGCAAAAGCTTGCTGGACGCAGTCTGGCAGGAGACCGCTTTCGTTACGCCGCGTATTGTAGATGTGTATGTACGCCGTCTGAGGGAGAAAATAGAACGTGATCCGGAGAAGCCCAAACACATCCACACCGTGCGGGGCGCCGGATACATGTTCGAGGTCCGTAAGTGACTAAGCGCGTCTTTCTTAAATTATTACTCCTCATCATCGTGGTCGTGGTGGTTTCAACAGCGGCATTGGACATTTTTGTTCGCCGTAACTGGGAGGCGTCATTACGGTCGGAAGTAGACCGGAATCTGCAGGACAAAGTCCAAATGTTTGCCGCTCGCGCCAACCGCGAAGCGAGCACAATTCCCTTCCAACAACTGGCAAATGAAGTGGCGGCATCCGCCCATGCACGAGCAACTATTATTGATCGATCAGGAAAAGTGCTCGCGGATTCGGAAGCCAATGCTCCTGAGATGGAGAACCATTCGACCCGGCCTGAGTTCGCTGCCGCACTGGCCGGCAGCGCGGGAATGAACACTCGAACCAGCCACACCTTGGGAATACCATTCCGCTATGCAGCCGCCCCCACATCCTTTGGTGCCGTTCGGCTGGCCTATCCGCTGTCTTCGATCGTGCAGGAGGAGCGCCGGGTCCAACGAGAATTGCTCGAGGCGTCCGCTATCTCACTTTTTGTAGGATTTTTAGTCGCGCTGATCGGAGCCGAAAGTGTCGCGCGCCGACTGCGCAAGATGGTCACGTTTGCACAAGAGATCGCCGCAGGGAACCTTGCAGCTCGCTTGCCCGAGTCAGGCAGTGACGAAATCGCGACTTTAGCGACAACGCTCGACAAGACCACGCGTCAGCTGGAAAGCAACTTTCGCAATCTTGAAAGCAGCCGGTTACAGCTGGAAACTCTGTTAAACAGCATGGAGGATGCGGTGGTCGCGGTTTCTCCCAAGCGCGAAGTGGCCTGGTTCAATGGC
>Ga0157372_10000353_pt1 | contig 50337 bp, 64 predicted proteins | sample C55metaG_FD_115307 | JGI IMG/M metagenome (GOLD analysis project Ga0157372, IMG submission 115307) | Corn rhizosphere microbial communities from Kellogg Biological Station, Michigan, USA - C5-5 metaG | ecosystem: Host-associated > Plants > Roots > Rhizosphere > Soil | place: USA: Michigan...
AGTATTTAAAGGCCTAAGCTTATAAAACCATATACTAAGAGCATTTACTATTATGTAAGGAGTAACTAGCAGCCCTGTTCTAAAAGTAAGTACCGCAATAGTCCTTCCTCTTCCTATAATTAAGGCCTCCAATGCAGCGATAAATATAATAGAAACGATTTGACATGTCCTTTTGTCGCTTCGTGTCAACCGTAAAAAGGTTTGTAATTTGCCGCCATACACAGATCCAAGAAATAGGGCCGGTTGTCCTCGCCAAAAGTTTCGCTCTCTAAAATCTCATCAAAAACTTGCTTTGTCATATCTATTTTTTAGTGCAAAACTGCTTTCTGTCCGGCCGACTAAAGAAATTAAGCGGGTAGGAACGGCTGTAAATGGGTAGCGAACGATTTACCTATTTATTCCGTTTCCTTTTTTTCTGCGTCGCGCCTCCCGTACCCTGCCCCATAATTAATGAAATCATAAACTAAAATTTTAAGATTATGGAAATGCAAAAAAGAAAATGTTTACATGCGGTGCCGAGTTAAGAGGCAGATCAGATCACAAGTATTGCGTTGATGCCTGTAGAACATCCGCCAATAACCGGATCAGGTATGAAGAAATACGCAATGGCGTGGATAATTTCAGAACAGTCAATTACTTCCTCAACCGCAACTACTGCATACTGGCCAGCCTCATCAAACGGGGCGCAGAGTTCAGCACCATGTATTTAAGAGATCGCGGATTTAACTTCCGCCACTTTACCCGCATGGAACAAAAAGAAGGCGACACCATCAATTACTGCTACGACTACGGCTATGTAGTCGGGCAGGATTCAAAAAGGCTATTATCCTAATAACCTTTTGAAACAGGTAGCGGGTGTGCTAAATTCTGATATCGCGCTCTTTAAAAATCTCCCGCATATCATCTTTCAGTAGCTTATAGATCCAATTCCTGATCATACAAAAATCGTCGACCTTAGAAGTGTTCAGCCGCTCGAAAGTCTTTATTCGCGTGTAATAGTCTCTGCGTAATAATTTATCCAGCGAAAATCCGCGTAATACCTGGATACCATCTTCCTTATTAGCTTGTTCCGAGGTTTTCGGTTGGCTAAAATGGAATTCCAGTTTACCATTAGGAGAGGGGAGATAACCATAAGAACCCCATTTCAACACATCATTGTCCTTCAGGTAAAAGTGATACGTATGTGGCATTGTTTGATAAAATGGAAACTGGTCCTTAAAAGTTGGAAATAAATGTTCCACAAAGGTTTTGTAAGCCTCTTCTACGTTACTGAAAAAGCTTTCGATATATAGCTTAGCCTGATCCGGACTAAATTGGTATGTTCTCATTTCAGAGATATCCCGGATATTGTTCTGATGGCAAAACTGCCGCGTTTCCTCAACTGTTTTGTCTGGATAGGGCAAATGATGCTGCTGTATCACTTCATAGCCCCTTTCCCGTAAGGCGGTAATCATATCGCCGATAATCTCTAATGGCGGGAAATCACCGCCGATATTCAACTTTGGTATCTCAAGCTGATTGTTTAATGCTTGTTCTACAGCCACACTTAACTCGGTTCTAGGAAAGTTTTTGTCTTGGAAATACCGGGTTAACAGGAAGCGTTTTATCCGGTGTTGAATATCTTGCAGATTGATCGGGTAAATCAGTTCAAACCGGGGGAGGTTAAAATCAACGAGTTTAGGATCGAGTTGGAGCTCTTTTCTATAATAGTAAATGACCAGGGCAATCTGTTCAAGTAGTAAGATATCGGAAACATATGGATTTAGCTTGCCTTTCTCTATGATGTCTTTTAATTGCTCAAATATGTTTTGCTGAATGACCGTCGACTGATCCCGTTTTAATAAGGAGTTATGGCTGCCATAGACCGTTTCCACTCCGGTTTCACACATCCGGCTCCGGTAATAATCTCCTGCAAAAGCATTGCGTAAGTCTTCGTAAATGATCTTATCGCCACTGCCTTGTGGCATGGGATATAGCGCGTAGCCATCATTCTTTAAGATATCCGTAGGTAATACAATGCCAATATCTCCCGTTGTTTTCGGCCGGAACAAAGATTTAAAGTTGCTAAAATATGCTTCCAGGTAAGCTTGGTATTGGTTTACAAAACTCAGTGCCTTGTTTTGTTTATAAGCGGTCAGTACCTGACGATGATGGTAACTGGCATTTTCTGTATAGAAGGCGATGGCGCTTTGACCGATATAATTATCATAAAAACCCTCGATCACATTGGCAAATTGCCCATCATTTAACTTATTCAGTTTGAACGTATGGTAGCAAATGATATAGTCGCGTATCTTGGAATAATAAAAGGAAATATGGTATGTGTCTTCTTTATTGGATTTGGTCAGAATGTTTCTCGCAAACAGGTCTTCCGGTATGCTTTGATCCAATGCAAAGTTTAATGTATCCAACAAGGTTTCGACAGCCAGACCGGCGTCTTCATGTGCCTCGCGGTCGCTGTACTGGTAATCGAACAGGATCTTGCCGATCTGCGATAGTATCCTCAATCCCGCTTGAACACCTATCCCTGTCTTTTTTAGCGACTGCGTTAAATACGCACTGATCAGCTGCCGGTCATCTATCTTCCCGGGTACTGGTTTGCCACTATACACCTCGCTGAAAATCCGCAGAAAAAGACCATTCCTTAACTCGTTCATCAGTTGGTCTGAAATGTCTCCTTTAAAATCAAAGACCTTTTTATAGACCGGTATGACCCTTCTTAACTCCTCATCACTGAAATCATCCAGCAGGTGACCGGGACTATGGTTAAAAGCTGGAATTACGCTGTCAAACTTGGCGAGTTCTTCATACAAATGGGTTGCGTTATCATTAGGTCTGATTATGCCAAGCCAGATATTGTCTTTACAGCTGATACATAGTTTAATATAATTTAGATGCTTGATGGCAAGCGCTATTTCACTTAAGTCCAGGGCAATCTCCTGACTCAAGCTTTCATCAATCGCATCGATAAACAGTATTATTTTTTTGTTGGTGAAACGCCCAAATTCATCCAGTTTCTTTAGGACTGTATCGCTGTCACTTTTGCTGGAAAATACCAGGTTCAGATCCTGGGCGATCAGCGCCACCGGTGACCGGCTGATGATGGCCGCATTGTAAAAAAACACCAGGTGCTCACTCAGACTTTGCAAGGCCAGCGAGCATATCGCATTGGTTTTTCCAACACCTGCACGGCCGACGATCCCGAAAGCGGATGCGGGTGAATCCATAAACTCTTTGAATCGATCTTGAAGGTCAGCTCTTTGAATATAAAGTTCTTTTACAAACTTAGCACTCGGGGCGTCGATATTGCCGATGATAGCCCCCATCCGATCCTGGACCTGGTGCTTACAAAATATCTGTAAGTTTTCTTCGGAAAGCGAAACAAACTTTTGTAAAGCCTCATATCTGACAGCTAATTCTACATCTGTGGATAAAGTGCAGCCGTGGCGCCAATAGTCGGAGCCTGTAGCAATGTTTTTACCGGTCAATTCCATTTTGCTGACCGTATCGAAAATCCGGGTAATTTTTCCGTTGGAGACGATGGTAAAGGGCGCAATTTGGTCTAACGCCCGCGCATAAGAGATCCCCTGATTGATATCCTTTTGCGTTATCGAAACTTCGTCGCTTTTGAGTTCGAGCAGGAATAGGTTTTTATCGTTTCGTTTACACAGAATATCCAGCCTGCCTTGTATTTTATGCTGGTGTTTACCTAGCCTGATCGTGAACGACGTTTCCAACGAAAGCTCCGAAGGATCAAATCCAAGTTCCTGTAAGTAAGGTAGTAATAGCTTTATCTTGATTTCTTCTTCATTCATAATGGATTAGTAAAGATAATACAAGTTCGCCGGGTTCTTTAAATTTGTACAATGAAGGAGCTTTCGATCAACACTCACTTTAAGGCGGATGATGATTTAGGGGCCATCTGGGCGAAAATTTATCGGTTACTGAACGACGATGCCATGAGCGATGAATCGCGTGCGGAATTTTCCCTGCTCGATGCGGTCGTGCATTTAACCCTACTGGAACCCAACAATCAGACGCTATATATCAATGAATTTATTCCGGGGGCAGGAAGCATTGACGGCAATCAGCCAGTGGTCAACAGCTATGGTCAATCCACACATCAAAGCCAGGCTTTTTGATGTCTTACAGGTTAATAAAAAAGAAAAATTTGTCAGCGTTCAACATGCCATAACCGCGTATTTCGAAATAGTAGATTGCCGTGATTCACCTAACTGCGAAAAGAGACTACTTACTACGTATTATCGCGATATTGAAAGGCTTAGGTAAGGGTAACCAAACGATCCTAAACCCTATTTTCAACAAAATCAAAGAACACATCTTTGCGGCAGAAATCACTAAAGAAAGCTTTTCGGTTGCGTTAATTATTGAAGCAATGCACGGATTAGCAGCAGAGCCATCCGCGTATGCTGGCCTGATCGATTTATTAAAAAATGTAAAGGACGAGCTACTCTACCTGAAAAAATTTGACGGCTATCGTCATTGCTGCCAGGCATTGGCTAAACTTGTACCCGATAACGCTGCAATCTATGTCGTGAATATAGCAGAGGCATATACAGCAGAGGGCGATCAGTTACTGGAACACCCAACCATCTCCCAGCATCTGGTGGCTAACAAGTATTAGCAAGCATTGAGGATCTATAAAGGCCATGGGCTAAATGATCACCAGGGCAGTGAATTAGAAACCAAACTGGCGAAAGCCCAGCAAAAAGCGGTTTTGCAGATTCACCAGGTCGGTAACCATCAATTCAAGCTGGAGTCCAATCCGCATTTGGACCTACCTGAATTTGATAACGTTTTTCAAGCGATTTACTGGTCGGTTTCTTTGCTATTGCCGTCCAAAGAAAAACTGGAGCAATTTCAAAAGACCGTGACCGCGGGCTGTTTGAACAATTCTTTAAAAAGTCAATCCTGGCTGATCCACAGGGAAATATCGTTGCGTCCAGTGAAGATGAAGCTGACAGGCTGTATGCGGAAGCAAAAATGATGCAGGAGATTTTTTGTAAAACCGTTATCGAGCCGATGTACAACCATTTTACCGAACGGGTATCCATTGCCGAAATGGAAGTGGCTGCGATGGTATGGGATAGCCAATTTGTGCCGGAAGAACGTCGGTCTATATTTGTCAGGGGGCTATTCCATGGTTTTTGCGGGAATTTGGTAGAAGCGGTACAGATCCTGGTGCCCCAAGTGGAGAATGGATTAAAGGTGTATTTGAATCAGCAAGGCGTCGTCACCCGGAAATTGGATCGCGAGATACAAACGGAAAGAAGCTTGCAATACTATCTCGACGAGCTAAAAGAGTTTTTGGACGAGGACCTGTTGTTTGATCTCGATGGCTTGCTCAATCAGGGATTTGGGGACAACTTGCGCCACGACCTCGCACACGGCCTCTGTAGCACCGCCAGGATGACTTCTTATTTAGAACTGTATACTTGGTGGCTGTCTCTAAAAATGACTTTGCAAATACCTTCTTTAAACAAAAAGCCGTCATAATCGACGGCTTTTTGACTGGCGTTTCGCCTATTTAATGAGCCCGGCTTGCTGCGTTACTCTCCTCTTTCTGTTGTGTTGCCACGGTAGCCATTACTTGTGTTTTCATGGTTTCCTCCTTTCTTACTTTTTTAATTACAAATTCACGCTTCAATTCTTGGCACAGGTACTCGCCCTGTTCCTTGGCTTCACAAACGTGATTGAACGCCAAAAATAAATAAAGTGCAAGCCAGCAAATTGATTTAAGCAATCGCTTTAACGCCGTCTCCCTCTGAGAGTCTGGTTAGGTTACAAAGATACGATAAATAAGAATCATTATCTTTAGCCTTACTAAATCCATATCATGCCAGCCAACAACATCGAAAAAATTATCAATAGCTACCTGGAAATCGAAACCAGCTACGCCTTACTGGTCAATGGCCGGCGGGGTATTGGTAAAACGTTCTTTATTAAAAATAAAATACTGCCCAAACTGAGTAACATTAAAGTATTTCATGACCAACGAAAATCTTATAAGCCAATCTACGTTTCTCTTTATGGTTTGGGGAGTATGGACGAGGTCTACACTCTATTGGCATTTGAGCTGCTACCTTTTTTAAAAGGACAGACTGCGAAAGTCACTTTGGGCATAGCGAAAATGCTGACCCGCGGTTTATTGAATTACCAACGTGCGGGCAATATTGACGATCTGTTAAAAGATGTTGCGAAAACCTCCAAGAGCGCCCTCGACACCAAGGACTTTGTGCTCATTTTTGATGACCTGGACCGTCTATCCGCTTTGAAGATCGAAGAGTTTATCGGCTTTGTGAACTCGCTGGTGGAACACGAAAACAACAAAGTGATCATTATTGCCGACGAGGATAGCGTTGGGGACAAGACCGCCTACAAGGCGGTTAAAGAAAAAACCATTGGTACTACCGTGGAGTTCATTGCCATATTTGGTGAAACCTTTGAGAATATCGTTGTAGATAAATATAAGAAAGCCGGATTTGGTCCCTACTATACTTATCTACAGGTACTCAAACCGCTGCTGTTAGAACTCTTTGCTGCTGCCGACAACACCAATCTGAGAACACTGATCTACTTCTTGCAACATTTTATCAAGATATTCAGCATGCTTTATGACAAGCTGGAGTTGCGTAAAGATGATCCGGGCGAATTAAACCTACTAAAACTTCGGGTAATCGCACGTTTCTCACTTGCCGTTGCCATCGAATTTAAAAGCGGTGCCATCAGCTATTCCGATACTAAAGGCATTGATGATGTAGCGGGTATCAACGCCGTCCTGCACCAGGAGTGGCTAAAGGAAGCATTTGCCGATAATATGCGCCGGTTGAATGACCCCAAACCAAAAGATGATGCCAATCAAAAAGACAAACCATACAAAGACCGGTTTGTAGAACGTTATTACCGGGGGGAAAACTATCAATTCTATCGACCCCTTTATGATTTTATTACGGGCGGAAATGATTTTGAAGCGAAGGCGCTGTTAGCAGAACTGAAGACAAACATCGATGATAGGCGTCAAAAAGTTTTTCGCCAGGATGAGCTGATGAGCCTGTTAGGCTATCCGCACGTTTACGACCTCAGCAATGATGAACTGATAAAGCTAACCAACGAACTTTTCGACTTGGCGTTGGCCGGGCAATTTTCTCTCGACAGGTATCTGTCCGTATTCCATTTTATGGAGCGGTTCCCCGGTATCTTAAAAAATGACCCCGCAGATATTGCCGATAAACTGATCGCCGCCGTAAAAAAGCACGCCGCAAATTTTGCTTATGTACCGATGCTGAACGAGCATTTCGGGGTAAAACAGGATCAGAGAAATTATGAATACTTTTTAAAGTTATTCCGCGAACTCATCAAAGTGAATGATGGAATTAGCAAAAAACAGCGGAAGCAAAACAACATTGACCTGTTTGAGACTTTTAAACAAAACCCCGAGGTATTTTATAAAGTGACCGGCGAACAATACTATGACCGGCAGATCTTTAATGACTGGGACTTTGATTCCTTTTATCAACAGATCACGGCAATGACGCCCAATCAATTACGCGCGCTGAACAACTTTATTAAAAATCATTATTCCCTGTATGAAATGCCTAAATGGGTGGAAACCGGATTTTTGCAAAAACTCTTTGATCAAGTCAAACTGGAAGTACAAGGCGAAGAAACCTTAAGAAGATTTGTACTGGAAGGGACAATTGAAATATTAACGCCAATATTAGAGAAAGCAAAGAAATTTTGAAAAAAAGAGATGTGACCTTATCAAAGGGTGGCTTAATATGGAATCTACCTTTAGATTTTTAAGATCGTGATTTTGTCATGAATTTAACTTCTTATCTTAAATTCGGGGGAATTAACTTACCATAAAGATATTATCATGAGCGCGTTTGCTGAACACAAATTTATTTCTACGTATTATTTAGCAGCCCATACCCGGGAAAAGGTTTTGGTCAATGATCCGACGGAGTTTGTCACAGATTTTTTTGACCCCGAATATCAAGCCGATCAATATTTACAGCCATCCAAGCAAACTTTACTCCATGATTTTATTGATAATGAATTTTCTGATGGTGTAGAGTACTCCCAACGAATGTTAGGGGATGATACCAATGTTCCCGAATGGAAGAAATACTTAGATAGTTACAAAATTATTTATTTAAGCTATAAAGAGTTTTATAAAAAAGAGGGATATCCGCCAGAAGAAGATAGCGATGAACATGATTACGAATATTCTGAGTATTTAAGTAACCTGGTTATAAAAGAAGCGAGCAAACATGTTGTGAATGAAACGTTCTCTGTTTTATTCGGGGATCGCAAGTTTCTGATGGAATTCAATCTATTGTTATCGGAAACTGTCAATGCCCTTAAAAAAGCAAATTATCCGAATTTACTGGAGAAAGATGGTGTGGTTAAACGCTGCACCTATTGGCCAACTTGGGTCGAACGGGCTTTGACATACCGGGATCAAGGTTCATGTGCAATATGCATTAAGGATATCAGTGGGCTTTTACGCACTGATTTTACTCGTGCAGTAGATCATATTGTTCCTTTAAAACTTGGTGGAACCAACGATATAACAAATTTTCAATTACTTTGTCAAGAGTGTAATCTTAAAAAGCTTGACCATACAGTTACCACTTCAGATTATTATGTCAATTATTTTTAACGTTTGTTTATCCAATTAGTTATTTAAATCAATGCCTGATTTTTTTAATAATTACGACAACCTTCTTGAGCAAATAACTGATAAACACCAAATCCATAATTTAATTTATATCCGTTGGAAGCTGAATTTCGATTATTGGGAAAGGTTTGCTCACTTAAGCTTTTTTGAAAAGTTATTTAATGAACACAAATATCATTTTCTATACGAGATACAAGGTTTAAGTAGCCAAATACATTTCGGTATTATAAACTGCTTTTTATTCAGAGATATGATAAGCATGGTTACAGGTAGACCCAATCAGTATAACCATAGATATACTTTCATGATCGAAGCGACAATACATGAAATTTATTCCTATTGGAATCGGGTTGGATTGGCTATTAATACTTATCTTAAAACTCCTAACAATATTAAACGTACTTATTTTTCGCAAGTAATTTCTCAACTTGAAAAAGATTACCCAGACTTAGCGAATGATAAAAATTATCAATGGCTTTATAATGTAAAAAAGTCGGTTGAGGATTTGCAACGGAACGAATTCGCACATAATAATTCTTTAATCATGCAAAACTTTCTACCTAAAGAGGAAGGAGGTGGAAATTTTAAAGAACTCTTGGCAATGCCTGAGATATTGCAGGCCAACAACATTATGATTGTTGATCAAATTGGCAATCTTGTTGAACTTTTAGAAACCCTCGAAAAGTTAAAATGATGTGAAATTACTGGTCATTTGTAACTCAACGTAACTCATGCGAAAAACCCGTGAATAAACGAATGCTGCGGTTTATGGGGATCAAAATGTCCCGACCAGAAAAGCCAGTAACGCCCGCCGTTTTCATCCTCCACTATATAATAATCCCGGTGTCCGCCTTCATCTTCCCACCATTCGCGTTCAATGCGCTCCGGGCCATCGGCGGCAACAATCGTATGCCGCATTCCCCGGTACACAAAAAACTTAGGCGGATAATCGGGCGTGAGCGCCATCGCGTCGATGGGCTCCGGTGGTTCTAAGGTCTGAAACGGGCGGGGCTTGTCGGTGCGCCATTCCGTTTCAGGCTTCTTCCTGATATCGTTCTGCGGTGCTGCGGCCCGTTCCGGCCAGTAATGCTCCTTCGGCATGTACCGCTTGATATAATTGGTGCCAATACGTCCGGCAATATTATCCAGTAGTTTCGCAACTTCTTCGCTTTCAGCTCCGGGTTTTTCAGCCCAAAGGTTCACCTGCTTATCCGTAACTTCTTCGATCTTCGGTACATCCAACACAAAGAGTTCGATGCCAAGACCCGGAGCGACGGCGTCCAGTTTTAACGCAAACAGTTTGAAGACATGATCCACGCGTTGCGTTGGGTGATTCGTGCCGATTTCAATGCGGCCGAGTTTGCCATCGATCCGGTAGTAAGTCAGTATCGCAGACCGGAGGCCCTTGCCTTCCCCATACAAGCGTTTGCACATGATCTCCAGCAATTCGCGTAAAGCGTGTTCAATAGCAGGGCGTGTTTTAACGGGTTAGAGGCAAGCGAGGCGTTCGCTGTGCGGTACCGGTTCGTTGATGGGTAATAAAAATTCTTCTTCCTGGCCAATGGCTTGCCATAGTCGCAAAACGATCTGTTTGCCAAACCGCCGCTGCAAAACGGATTTTGGCATGTGAATGAAGGTATTGATCGTCCGTAACCCTAAATTATCGAGCTTAACGAGCAAGTCGTTCGTCAGCCGCAACGCCGCTGGCGGTAAGGGCATCAGCGCATTCCGGTGGCCGCCTTCGGCGACGATCAGTCCCGATTTTGCCCAGCGCGCCACACCGCAGGCGCAGCCGATGGTATCGGCCATCGCGGGGCGAACATAATAGCCCAATTCTTTCAGGCGGTCAGCGAGGTCTTTCAACCAGGCGCGTTCTCCGCCTTTCAGGTGCGTACAACAGGTAGCGTCCAGCAGTAAGCCATCGGGCGGATCAATGGCGACCAAAAGGGTATAACGGAGGCACCATTCAGCCAATGCCTTTAATAGTTTTTCATTTAATCCGGGTTTCCCATCCAGTACGATCATGTCCGGCACAGTGGCCTTAGCATCCGCCACGGTCATCCCCATAGCAAGCCCTTGCTGATAAGCGGCGGCGCTTACAGCGGTGATCACTTTCCGGGCCCGTTGCGATTCCGCAAAAACAAATGTTTTCCCCTTGAATTCGGGGTAGCGGATGGCGTGGCGGTCGGTAAGCAAATATCTAAACCATATCGAAACATAGCGTTTAGGCATACTTACTATAGTGCTTAACTTCGACGGCTTCCGTCACATACTGAAATGAATGCTGCCGCCATTCTACCGTCCAGCTGCGTGGATTTCCATTCCTTACTCTCAGCAATTCCGTTTGCCAGCGCGGACAGCCGACGCCAGGCATACCCGGCCGCAGTTTGCTGCGTACCGGTCTGATCTTCCATCTGGCTATACAAGCTGTGTTCGTCGCCTCTTTCGTGTTTTTCCTGATCACAAATCCGGTAACATGACTTTTCTCCACGGCCAGCTGAAGCCGCCTGGAATCCATTAATGGTAAATCCTTGGTTTCGCAGACAACGGCGGTAACCCCTTCGCACTTCAATGCTTCTTCCGTTACCCACAACACGTCTTTCTGCCTCGGCACATCGACAAAAACAATACGGTCAGGATCGACGCCGAAAAGTTTTAATGCTGGCGGATAAACTCTCCGCGTATAACTCACCCACAGGCATACTCCGCCTTTTTGCAGTAAGGCGTTGATGATGCCGCAGATAAAAGCGCCGCTGGATGAGGTTTCCTCCGGCGTACTGCTCAAAAATTCGTGAATGGCACCGGTCGCAAAAAATACCGTTAGGGAAAGCCGATTCCATTTCACCTAACCCAATGCCGCCCTGAACGCCCGGTTGAGGCGGCCTGAAGCCTTCCCATTGCAGGATGTCCTGTTTGAGACGCGAAATAATTTGCTGCTGTGCTGATGTTATGGCCAATGATTTTTAGTTATTGAATAGCAAATGATTGTATAGCAACTGCGGCCGGTCGTTATGATTCCGGATCGCCGTAATGATCGCCAAAAGCTCGTCCCCGCTAAAGGATTCATCGGTAGCCTGGACCGCTTCAAAAGTGAAGTCATCACTTTCGAGGTCATCCTCCACATTGACTGAAATGATGGCGTGACGACCGTCCGCCCGTACATCATAACGCATGAGCCCCTTCTCGTCTGCGAGGCGATCCAACTGCTCTGCTTGCAAGGTGACGGGCATATTGTTTAATTCAATTGTTATATCAAATGGGACCATAGCATTAAAATTTGGGGCAACAAAGTTTGCTAATATTTTTAGTATTTTCTACAAGAGATTACCATTTTTTTTCAAAAAAAGTTTTACGTTTGTCGAAAGAGGTAGTCAAAGAGTCATGAAACCGAATGAAGATTATTTGAATCGCGTTAAAGTTTTTCTGGAGCAGGAACTGCCGCAGTATAAGGGCGTATTAGCTGTCAATGGCAATATGCTGTTATTTACCGTTCCGGCAGACCAAACGTTTCAGTCCTATTACGAAAGTTTACACGCTGCGGTAACCGCGTGCATCGCGCGTATTCGTAACCTGGAATGCGACTTGGATTTTACGGTGCGTTCGCCCAACCAGGAAAGAGACTTTAAGATATACAAGCCGGTTGCAGTCCAATAAACATTTCGTAACGCGGATCAGCTGTTTTGGATAAGCGCAGGAAAATCGTTACATTTCATTAATGAATTTTACGCCGGGTATCAGCTATTCGGTTTCCTGTGCGTTGCTGCGCTGGCGCGACGACGGGCAGTTATACCATGTGCCGGTTTTTGACCACTTCCATGCCGACCCGCAGTTCGGATTTCCGCACGACCATTACCATATTGACGGGCGCTTTGACTTCCATCCGCGGATGAAGCATTTTTTCCAGCTTGCGGAGGGCAAAACGCTGACCGTGATTACCTGTACTTCCAAAACTTACGAACTCTTAAAAATTGAACTCTGCTTGTTGCCTTGTGTCAGAACCGAAACGGGGCTGAATTTTGCGAGCGCCGGTGAAAACATCAGCAAATACAAAGAATGGTATGCTGCCTTGTGGGACCGGAATGTAAGGGCAAACGATGTCCGCATTTTGGTACGGAGATGCTGGAAGCGGGCGGGCGGTTGGTTTGCCCTATGCACGGGCTGACCGCAGATGCTTTAACCCACAAGATCGTTCCGGGCGCAGGTTCACGATAAGCTTTTTATTAGCCCCTCGCGGCACGTTAATTGTACCCATTTGGGTATGAAAGATCAGGAAGATGTATTGGATTTTGTCGCCAGGATGATGGGTACCACACGGGCCAGGGCAAGCGAACTCACCGGTATCGCTAATGACGCCATCGCGGAGGTACTGGATACCGATTATATCGTCGATCAAAGTGCGGAACGTGAGGCGACGCTGGATGAGGAAGAACGGCAGGTGAATTTGCACGAAATTGCAGACAGGCTCCATCTGCCCGTAAAGGAGTTCAGCAGCTGGGTTGAAGATGAAATGATCTTTATTGAGTACGGGCAAAACCTTTCGGAAGGGATCGCGGGTGAAGGACCGACCGCGCTGGCAGCGACCGCACACTTTTATTTCCGCTGGTACAATAGTGCGATACTCAAGCATCAGCCCGTACTGCTCAGCGATGATCGTCATCACCGCTACAATGAAGCGGGCGAGAAACAGCGTTCATAATTTCAACAGCGCCTTACTGTTTGCCGCTAAGTATTTTGCATTTAATATATCCTGAAATAGATCACCTTTCTTTTCCAGGCGCTCGGGTACGGTATCCATCGTAAACTTGCCGGGATCGAGTTTGTCCTTTACTTCTTTCCAATCAAGCGGCGTGGAAACCGTCGGATGTTTATACGGCCTTATCGAATAGACGCAAGCTAAGGTATCCGCATAATCATTTTGGCTTGGGTCGACAAACAATTTACTGCCCCGGTGTTCGATGCTCACTTCGGTGGTGGCAATATCCGGCACCTGCGCGCAGACTTCATCGCATATTTTTTCGGCAATGGTTCTGGCCTGTGGATAGTCAATGTCCTGGCAGGGTAAGAACAAATGAATGCCGGTTTTGCCGGAAGTCTTTACAAAGGCAGTCAGCTTTCATTGGTCAAACAGCTTTTTTGCGGCTTGCGCGGTTTTGATCGCTTTGCCGAAATCCTCGTCCGAGGGATCGAGGTCGATGCTGATAAAATCCGGCTGCTGCGGATTGGTGACGCGGGAGCTCCAGGGATTCAGATCGATGTTACCGAGGTTTACGAGATAAAGCAATGCCGCTTCATTGTTGCAAACTGCATAATCGATCTGATCGCGCTTACCTTTCTTTTTGTGCCGTCTTTCATCGCTAAAAATATCCAGGTATTCGGGCTGCCGTCCTTCCATATCCTTAATATAGAAACCGGGAGCCATTGCACCATCCGGTTTGAGGTGCAGCGATAGCGGCCTGTCTTTCAGATGCGGCAGGATAAACGGACAGATCGTATGGTAATAAGTGATCAGCCGGGCCTTCGGACTCCCGCGCCATAGTTCCTGCTCGATATTGTTGATGGCTAATGTATAACCAGCAATGTCAAAATCATGCTCAGAATGAATCGGACGCTCCAGCAGTTTGGGCCAGTTACTGTCTGCCGGGCTTTCGACATGCTTTGGCTTTGGCGCTTCGGCAGTGAGCTGTTTTTCCTGCTCATCCGACAGCGGCACCTCGCGCACAACGTCGCCCGGCTTCTTATTTTTACGAAAACCGAGGACGGTCGCCGGTTTACGAATACGGCCGCTTTTCGTCCAGGTCGCAAACTCAAAGTTGGCCACTAGTTCCGGTTTTACATAATGGATTTTAGCGCCTTTCGTGTCCAGCACCTTATTGATGAATGGCGATTTGTCGACCTCCAGGCTTTGCAATTCTTTTAAAATGCCCGGCATTTCCTTGTCTTTAAAACCACCGCCGGAGCGACGATCCATTCAAACTCGCCCTGGGCGTTGTAGGCACCGAACAACAGCGAGCGAAAGGAACGTGATTTATCCGACTCGGCATAACCGCCAATGACAAGCTCCTGCCGTTTCCGTGTGGGTGTTTTCAGCCAGTTGTTATCCCGTGCGCCTGGCTCATAGCTGCTATCCCGCCGCTTGGCCACAATGCCTTCAAGATCATGATCTAATGCCTGCTGGTAAAGCGCCCCGCCATCATCAAAAGAAGCGCTGAAACGTAGCACTTCATTACCGGTCAAGAGGTTTTCGAGGATCGCCTTGCGTTCGGTCAGGACCAGGTGCATCAGGTCGTAACCGTCCAGCCATAACAGGTCGAATACGCAACACATGATGGGCGTTTCGTGGCCGTTATATTTTTGCAGGGCATCAAAGTCCGGTTTGCCTTCTTCATTAAAAACTACGGCCTCGCCGTCCAGTACCACGTCATGATCCAATGCTTTTAGTGCCCTCGCGATTGGGGGATATTTGGTGGTATAGTCAAGTCCGCCGCATGAGGCCATCCGTACTTTGCTGCCTTTGACGCTGGCAATGATCCGGTAACCATCCCACTTGATCTCGTACAAATAATCCGGATCGACTACCGGTTCTTTGGTCAGCGTGCACAGCATCGGTGAAATGCGTTCGGGCATGGCGCGTTTGATGCCTTTTTCTTTGGCAAAAGTCATTGGGTCGGTATGGCGCTCCGTCGCTGGCGGTTGTTCCGGTTCCCGGTTGCTGTGCCAAACGGCAGCGCCTTCCCTTTCGGCCATTTGTTCGATGGTCAGTTTGGATTTGACTGATTTATCTTTCAACAATATATCCTGTTTGGTGGCGTACTGATCGTCAACTTTCACCAGCCGCCAGCCGCCTTCATATTTGTCACCTCTGATTTTGATGAGGATAAAATCGCCTTTGAGTTTATGTCCGTGTAATGTGATCTTGAGCGCATTCTTGTAATAATTGCTCATCATCCAGTGCTCCTGGGCCGCTTTGTCTTTTAGCTTTTCATCGGTGGCCGGTTCATACCAGCCCTCATCCCAGACGATGACGGTGCCGCCGCCGTATTGGCCATGCGGAATAATGCCTTCAAAATCCTTATAATCATAAGGGTGATCCTCGACCGGCATGGCGAGCCGTCGTTCCGCCGGGTCCATCGACGGACCATGCGGCACCGCCCAGCTTTTTACTTCCAGGCGGAAATCATAATGCAGATGGCTGGCGGCATGTTTTTGAACGACAAATAGCAGCCTGTTCGAGTGCGGCTGTCCACCCTCTGGCTCTGCGGTCTTTTCAAAATTACGCTTCGATTTGTATTGTTGAAGTTCGGCCATAGACAAAATAAGCCCCGGACGGGGCTTGTTTAATTCAGAATTCCAGGTGGTCTATTTGAGCTTTTTCTCTACGGCGCTACGTTGATTGGAACCAGCGGCCTTTTTTGCGGGTTCCACCTTTTTCGGGCTGGTGCCGGTCTTTTGCGCTTCATATTTCAATTCGTGTGGCTGTTCCGATACGGAATGACGCTCTACTTTGCTTCCTCTTGTGCTCATAGGTAGATGATTTAATGATTGTTACTTAAGAGTTAACAAAATTTACAACAGCTGGTTTTGCTTCCCGACGCGCAATCGGCCCGATAGCAAGGTAATTCAAGCGTCAAATCAAAGCTGGTTGTAAGTTTGCGTAAGCTGGAACCCCTCAGGTCGGAGACTGCTATTTTATTTTGCAGTTTCTGGTTCATCGTATTGCTGGTAATATCATAGCGCCAGCCGCCGTCGATCATGGAACTAAAGGTCTGGCAGCATAACACCCAGGTCGCCCAGGCGCGTTTGACCGCTGAGAACATATCCGGGTTATTGTACACCACCCGGGCATGACGATGTAACTGTCGGCTGTGCAGCGTCACTTTGATCTCATCGTACAACAAATCATAATTTTGCTGGATCGTCCGGTAAAGGTTAATGAGTTCGCCATTGGTATCATTCAACACTTCCACCTCGGAAGGATGTTTGGCGAAAAAGATGGCTGCGCCGCCGGTAAACGGCTCGGCATACAGTACATGCCTCGTAATGAGCGGAACGATCTTTTCCGCAAGGTGTTGCTTGCCGCCGTAATACGTTACCGGCGTTTTTAAATAAACATGAGTCATGGATTAATTTGGGTTAAAGCCATAGCGAAAAAGCCCGGTCAGGCCGAATGGCCTGTCCGGGTGCGGGTGCCTGAAGGTGTGCGGGCGTTTCGTGCGCCCGTTCCCGGCGATAGCGGGTACGATGGCGCTAAGAATTAGTCTGCACGCCTGAAAGGCAGGGGGAAAGGAATAAAAGGGTTTGCTTAGGCTAACAGGGGCATTACCGCCCTCTACTATTCGTGTTTTTTTCGGATGCCGTCTGTTCTAAAGAAATTTCCTGCCCCTCAGCCGGGGCCTCATTTTTAATGACGGTCGTTTTTTGCTGGGCGGCATTCGGCCATATTTCTTCCGACCTGATCTCCCGGCCGCTTTTGTCGAAGACATCGATAGATTTCATCAGCGGGTTGGCGGCCAGCATCACCGGCACCCCGACTTTGCCGATCTTCATATCAGCATGCCAGTAATTGCCATTGCGGAGCGTTTGTAAGGCATCCAGCAGATTATCTTCGTTCTTCAATGCCTTGATGGGATATTTCTCCAGGACACGCTCCAGATCATAGCCGTATTCGGGGCGTAATACTTTCAGCGGGTGATTGCCGTAAGCATCGGTCACATCCAGCTGTAGCTTGAACCAGGCTTTGATTTTTTCGGAGCGCTTGGCATCAGGTTCCGCGCCTTTGGGCTTCACAAAGATGTCTTTTTCGAGGGAAAGCCCGGAGAGTAGTTTATACGCCTGTAAGGCGGTGATGCGGTGATCCCTGTCCAGCTCGAAGGTTTGCTGGCGGGGAATGGATTCGCCGGGTTTGTAGAGCGTTACATCCATAGTATTCAGGAAATACGCATCGCCGTCCCGCTGCCGGTTGTAATTCAGCCCGTATTGTATCTGGTCGGTTCTCCCGGCAGTGACGTCGTCGCTTTCCAGCGGGCGGTGCTTGTTGCTGATGCCCAGCGTAAACTTAGGCAGTTCGCGGGCGATGGCGATTTCCAGCACGCCGTTCAGTTTTTCTCCAAAACCGATGCCGCTCTGTAATTTTTTTAGGTAACTGAGATTATTTTCATCCATGATCCAATGATTTTAGTGATTAAAAAAGTTTGTATTGATGCCTGATGACGGGCGGCTGATAGCCGTTTTCCCTGGCGAAATGTTCGCCGAAGGCGGTGACCAGTTCCCTGATATCGCGGTAAGCGGTATCTTCCAGTATGTCGGTATGAAAGAAGTGGGATTGATAACCGGTATCGCTGACGATGGTGCCGGAGGAGCGAAATTCCATGTGGCTGACCAGCGGCTCATTGCCGGGATCAGGCGGGTTATGGAAGTAGTAATACTTGTAACTCGCCTGCACATCCTCGCCATACACCTTGATGTCGAGGTCGATGTTTTGCTTAAACTGTTCCGGGATCATCAGCAAATGGCGTTAAAATTTTAATGAAGGAGGTCTGGCCTCCGGTTGGTTTATGGGTACGCATGCCTGCCCTTAAGCCGGTGGTCTTTTCGAAGACGCTTAGCGAAAACCCGCGCTCATCAAATTCATACACCCGGTTTTGGTAAGGGATCAACAACTGCCCGGCGGTAACCCGGAATATGGCCGGATGACCTTTATACCACAGCGCGACAGCGGTGTCGGCTACCCGGCCCAGCAAGTCGCCGCCAAACAGTAAATGCCAGCGTGCAAAAGGGAAAAGCCCGGCCAGCGCGGTCACCTGTTTTGCCAGAGGCACTAAACCAGTGGCAGCCAGTGCCAGCTGTTCGGCATGTGCGGCGATAGCTGCCGGATGCCGGGAGCAGAAACAAAGGAGTTCCGCCGCCGAGTACCCGATAAAAAGATCGGTGATGATCCGCGGATGTTCCGCGCCGGTTAGCCAAAGGCGGGTCGGCGGTATAAAATGCTGGCGGGCGGTCCAGTATTCGCCGGTTTGCCCGGTGGTGAAGTCGATCCGGCCATCCGCACTCACTGTTACATAGGGCGCAAAATGCGCCCATAGTTCGGGGCGGATATCGAGCATGGTTAACGGCTATGCGTCCGGGTATAACCCCGGTTTTCCTCGTTACTGCGCGGAGTTACCTGAAATTTTTTGGCAAAATGGTTTTCCATTTCCGCGTAAGCTTTTTTAAAGGCCGGGGTGTTTTCATCGCGCTGCGGCTCGGTAGCATTGAGCAGGTGACGGATGCCCCGGATCAGCAGGTAAGAAATGCCGCCGTCCAGCAAAACTGATAAGACCAATGCCGCGCGATCCGCCAGGATACCTTTAGGGTCAGTCGCCCGGTGCTGGACGCGGGTCGAATCCGGTAGCATGATCGGAAAGCCTTTTTTCCAGTCGCCCTTTTGCGCATCGGTTAACTGGTAGCCGTTTATTTTGTCGGGGACGATGACTTTCACCGGGTCATAGGCGATGAATTCCCTCGTTTCGGGATCGTATTCGTAGACGATCTCTTGTTTAGCGCTGACCGGTTTACTTTTAGCAATAGTGGCCACCTGGCCTCTGATCAGTTGTTCCGCCTCCTTTTTTTCCAGCAGGTCGGGAATGACGGCTTCCTTATAGATCGGGTGCAGCTTAAAGGCGACTTTACCGTCCGCCTCCCGCGAGAGCGATAGTTTCGCGTCGAGGTGTTCGATGTGAAAGCCGCTTGCTTCCAGGTCGTTTAACCTGACCAGACCGGTGCGCCGTCCGGCCAGCATGGCTTCCACGTCCTCCTGGCTGATGGCATAGTTGCCGTCCGGGTCGATGAGGCCGAGTTCGACCATTTCTGCCTTCGGCAGTTCATTTTCGTTAAATGGATTCTTCATAAGTGATGTATTAGCGTTTAAGATGATAGTGTGCGGGCATCTCCGGCTCTTTGGCTTCTGCATGTTCCGGGTAGACAGCGCCGATGGTCAGGACGGCGGACTGGTTTTGTTTCGCCTCCAGCAAATTGCCATACAGGATATCGTCGCGCCGGAGAATGAACTGCTGCCCGGTGCCGAGGTCTTCCATTTTAAAGCGGCCGTTCTTCAGGCTCTCATTGACTTTATAAATGGTATCGTTATAGCTGATATGGTCGCCGGTAACCAGCAGTTGCCGGGCAACTTTTTGATCTTCGGCAAAGGCGGTCATTTCCATTTGGCGTTTCCTTTCGATATCCAGTAAATAGGTCAATATTTTTTCGGCATCGGCGGCGGCGCTCAGGATTTCAAAGGGATGATCTTGCAGGATACTGATCCAGCTGTCGACATAAGCGGTATGCTGGCCGGGGTCGTGGCCGATCTTGAGTTCGTCGCCGATCAGCATCGAGGCGATCTCCGCCCGTAATTCTTCGCGGGCGTATTCCTGGGTGCCGAACGAGTTGAGTAAACTGCGGTCGAGTCTGCCGGGATGGCCGGTCCAGTGGCCGAGCTCGTGCAGGGCGGTCGCATAATATTTGCCCGGTTCATCAAACTGTTGCTGGAGCGGCAGGGTAATGCGATCCCGCAGCGGGCTGTAAAAAGCCCGGTCACCGGCTACGTGGCTGATATTCGCTCCCGAAAGCCGGAGCAGTTGCTCGGCGCGTTCGAGGGGTTCCCAGCCCAGCGTGGACATATCGGGCCTGGCCAGCGGCTGGATGCCGTCGACCTGTTCGGCATTGAATACCGAGGCACCGATAATGATCGGCCGGTCGAGCTTCGCCGTTATTTTTAGCGGCTTGCCATGTTCGTCTTTCAGGACTCTACCGCTTTCGTCGCGCTTCACCCTTTCCTCGAAAAGCTTGATGTATTGGATGGCGGTGGCCTTGGAGCCTTTTTTCACCTGCCAGCCGCTGTCGTTGGCCTGGTTATAGGTCATCCATCGGGGTCGGACCGGCCGCTCATGATGAGCGAGATGGTATTGATACCCTGATAGCGTTTGCCGGTAACGGCGTTATAGGGCAATTCAAAGGATGGATAACCGTCACTGCTCCAGGGTTTCTGCCAGGGCGCGGTACCGGCTTTTAGTGCCTCGATCAGTTTTTCGGCGACCTCCACGTGCAGCGCTTTTTTATTTTCTGCCATCGTGGGCCTCCTTTCCATCGGTTTCTTCCTCCGGGTATTCGTCGGCGTAGTCGGCACCATAGATCATCGCTTCTTCGGGCGTGAGTTCCAGTTCCTGCCCTTCGGACATCATTTGCAGTTTTTTCTCCAGCGCGCCGAGGCTGGGGTTGTTAAAATGGTAGTTCATAGCATGTTTTTTTTAAGGCGGTTTTTCCGCAAGGCCGCCCAGGAATTGCAAGGGCGATATCGGGCGGCCCTGATATTTTATCGTCAAATGGAGGTGTTCGCCGGTCGTTCTTCCGGTAGCCCCGGTCAGGCCGAGGACTTGACCGGCGATTAGCGGCTCACCCGGCAGGACGGCGATGGCGGATAAATGGCAGTAAAAGCTTTGCAGGCCGTCGCCGTGATCGACGGCGATGTAATTACCGTTAACGGGGTCGGATCGCACCTCCGCGACGCAGCCTCCGGCAATACAGAAAACCGTATCTGAGGCTGCGGCGAGATCAACGCCGCTGTGAAATTGCCGTTTGCCGGTCAGCGGATGTATTCGCCAGCCATACGGAGAAGTCACCATCAAATGGCGAAGCGGCAGCCGGAACGCTGAATTCCCGGTATCCTGTCCCTTGACGAAAAATGTAAACTGTAGAAAAATGCCGGTGAGGTAAAAAATTCGGTTAATGCTCATCGCTTCGGGCCTGATGGGATACTGCGGTCAAAATCACGGTGCAGGTCGATGTAATCCTGAACGAGCAGCACCACACTGCTGGCCAGCGCCTGGTTCCCGAGGGCGATTTCGAGCGCTTCGCGGTGGTTGCTTTCATATTCGCCCGCATCCATCAGGTAGACGTTCAATAAATCCAGAAAATCATAGCGGTCGAATTCTTCCGAGTCCACCCGCAGTTTGTCGAGGATTTCCAGGCCCGGCGCCAGCATAAGCACGGCGTCTGCGCTGTACAGGCCGATCATCTGGTTTTTAAACCGGACGACGATCTCATCGTTCCCGAAGTCGATGAGTTCAATTTTGCCCATGTGCCCCTGCATATTGACGGGATCATGGGTCAGTGCAGGATGCACCATCACCACTTTATTTTTTAGATCGATCATCATTATCGGTTTTTAGTGTTTACCTGCGGCCGCATGGTCGCCTTAGCGGCGGGTGGCGCGGGCGACGATACGGGCTGCATAAATTTGAGCGCCAGCTGGCGGACTTCGTTATTGATCCGCATGTAGTTACTGCGCAAAACGGCCTCTTTTTTGTCCTTGAAATCATAATAGATGGGTAAATCCTGGTAGGCAGCCTCTTCCTTTTTAATAGCTTTCAGATCGAGGTTGATCCGGCAGTTGATGGCCGAAGTTTCATATTGACCGGTGTAATGCTCGACGGCATCGGCTGCCAGCAGGCCCACCATTTCACCGGCCTTGAGCGAGGCGATCTTTCCGGCCGGGATCAGTGGTTCCAGCTTTTCATTCAGGGAAATCGAAGTTTTATTACGGTCGATGCTCAGGCTTTCGCCGGTTTGTTTCACCTTGCCGAATAAGCGCTCCAGCCATTCGAGCGTTTCCTTGTTGCGCACAGATCCTGACAGCACGTTGCCCATCACCGAGATGATCGTTTCGGCGGTTTCTTTGCCATATTGCTGCCGCAGCATGGGCAGTTCCTGCATCCCCAACAAGACGGAAACGCGGTTGCTGCGTGCCTGGCTCACGCATACATCCACCCGGTGGCAATAAAGCGACGGGCTTTCATCGACCACGATGCCCACGGGCAGGTTGCCTTTGCTGTTCACCTGCCGCAGGATGCAATTCATGACCACCGAATAGCAGGCTGAATTGATGCTTTGGGTGCTGGGGTCATTGGCGAGCACCAGCAGGCCCGGATGGGCACGGTCGCTGATCTTCAGATCAAAATCATCCCCGGAAAACACCCAGAAGGTTTCTTTGGTCGCCAGTCGGCTGATAAAAATTTTGAGCGTACCGACCTGGCCTTCCAGTTGTTCGAACGCTTTGGCGCGGTAAGCGGTGACAAAGGGTGACAGTAAGGAAGCCAGCTCCGGTTCGGAAAACAAGGTGGTGAATATTTCTTCGTAGGATAAATTGAGAAAGGCCAGCACATGAGGCAGGCTCGAATAGCTGCCATCCTTGTACCTGCTGAAAAAATAGATACAGGCCGAAAGGAAGTTGACGGCGCTTTGGGTAAAAAACTGGTCGCTGCCACCGCTTTTATCGCCTTTCTTCAGCGCCTCGACCAATGCTTCGGCATTTTCGGAAGCGTCGGCCAAGGATCGCAGGTATTTGCGGTTAAAGGGATTGACCCGCCTGCTTTTTTCCGGCTCATTCAGGTTCAGTACATGAAATTCGTAACCTTCGCATTTGCCCTGCTGCCGGGCCAGCAGGTAGTGGTAATAAGCGACTTTGCCCAAATCAGGGAATTTCAGGTCATACAGGCAAAGGGTAAACTGGTTGGCGATCATCTGGCGGATGACCGGCATCACGATACCGAAACTTTTACCGCTGCCGGGAACGCCTAACAGTAAGATGCCCCGGTATAAATTTTCAAGCACCAGGTAACCCTTGCGCACTTTTCCCTTGTAATAAAATAAGGTCGGGATGTTCACCGATTGATCGCCGGGCTTTGGCTGAACGGCCTGCATGAAGGATTCTTCTTCTACGTTCCAGCGGTCTTTGCCCAGCCGGGCGCTGATCATTTTGGATATATTGTCCATTGCCATGTGCGCCAGCAGCGTCCCGAAAAAGGAGGCAGCGATATAGCCGATGGCATAAAGGCTCAAACCGTAGATGAGCGGCGGCCCCGTCTGGCCGTAAAACCATAAGCTGCCGAATAATAAGATCAGGCCCGCGCTGACCGGGTAGGCCACGCCGGTTTTGGGATCGAACTCCCGTTGCTTTTTGCTCAGGGTGCCGATGGAAACCAGGCAGATCAGGATGAGGGTAAACAATTTGCTGTACAGCGGCTGCTGGTAGATTTTAATGCGCTGGAGATGCGCTAAAAAAACGGCGAGTCCCTTCCATCGATGGTCGGTGACCCAAACGGGGCCGGTCACAAAACAGAAAATATCGATGAGGAAGGAAAAATAGATCGCCGCCTGCAAAAAACGGTGCTGGCTTTGCTGCTCTTTCGATTCTTCCATAAGATGTGGTTTGGCAAAGGGCTGTTGCCCTGGGAGATAAAAACCCCGGCAAACCGGGGCACAGCTAATAAAAAGGGCAAATGCCTAAAAAGTATCGGCATGCAGGATGTCCTGGTATTTGATCCGCAGCGTGAGGGTTCTGCCGGATACCTGTTTTTCGGAAAGCTCGACATTGAGCACCTTATTGTCAGGAAACGTCGCCTTTTTCAGCACGTACACATTGTGAAACTGCCGCTTAAAGGAAGCTAAGGGATACAGCTGGAATTCGGGTTTGATCTCCAGCGATTGGACATTGGTGGCCTTCGTGATCTTTTTATCCTCGATCTTAAAACGCAGTTCGTCGATGGTGTAAGGCAGTTCGGTTTCATTTTTGTAGGTGATGTCCAGCAGCACCTCGTCGCCGACGGTATAAATATGATTGAGCTGTGCCGTCATCCCGTAGGCTTTCGCCTTGCGGACATGGGATTGCTTACCCATGCGTAAAACCGCCAGCGCATAAGCGCGCATATCGGCGCTGGTCATGCTGATCCCCGGAAAATCCAGCGGGCGGCATTGCGCGGGTTGGATTTCCACGGAGGCGGGAATCCGGTTCAGCGGCGCATTGGTAAAGACCAGGCGATATTGCGCGATGAAACTTTCGCCGGTGATGGTGATCACGCCGAGATTTTGGCCATCTCCCCGCAGGTTTCGCAGCGAGTCCGGGATGATCCGGATACGCAGCAGGTTCTTCACCGGCAGGTCGCCAATCACGCTGTGCGAGGACAGGTCGGCGTATTGAATGGGTTCGGGTGATAAAAAATGAATATCGGATTGCGTGCCGATCTGTATTTCCGGCAAGCTGTCGATAGGTTTTAGGGCCGGGGATTGCGCAAAAAGTAAGGGCGCCGCCTTCAGAAAGAGGGCCAGTAAGAATATGATCTTTTTCATAGCGTTTATGGGTTTTGCTGTTGGTTGCGTAGCGTTGCCGGATCAATGAGATAGACCAGCGTATTATACTTGAGCTTGGCTTTGTTCTGCCGGATCAGTTTGCTGACGGCCGTGGTGGTGGATTCAAACATGCGCTGAACGATGCTCATCACCATCTGGTTGTTGTTATCAGCGGATTGCTGGAGCGTCAGACCCTGGCTGGCACCGCTTCCGAGGTCTTTAGAGAAATCACGAAAGGCCGAGGCGGGTACGTACAGGCCGGGCAGCCCGTCGTTGTCATATACCGATAATTTTACCGGGAGAATCTGATCGGATTGCATCACCGAATTGATGGTAAGCAAAACGCGCTGCCCGGTAAAACCCGATATTTCCGCATACAGGTAAGTACCCTGTTTAATGATCATGCGACCGGCCATCATATCTTCCAGCAGGCGGATGCGTAACCTTGACCCGGCATAGCCGGTGATGTCCTGGTCGATGATGGCGAGGATCAGCCCGTCCGCATGATTGGGCGATATGGTGTTAAAGGCGCTTGCGGCGGTATTTACTTTGGTAACCGGGAGCGTTTTTTCGGGCACCAATGCTTTAGCCTGTTTAGCTTCATTCGCTTTTCGTTCCTGCTGCGCCTTGTACTCCGGGTCGCGCGATTTTTCCATACTGTCGATCAGTGCCATTTGCTGCCGGAATAATTGCATGGGGTCGGCATTAGCCGCAGTGTTCCGGGAATTTTGCGGAGAGGGATTCCGCATCCGGTTCAATGCTTCAGCCAGGGCCTTGTCGGAAGCGCCGGAATTAGGGACGTGCCTGTCGGGCACGGAGGCATCCGGAAAGCCGGAGCCGCCGGTAAATGCCGTTCGTGCGCTGCGTTTATATTTGGCGTTGAGCGACTTTCTGATGGAGTCCAGCGCATGCTTTTCCTTTTCATTGTACAAAGCCGGGCCGGTGCTGGCCGCGATGGTATCGTCCTGCAACTGGTTGATGGCCGTATAGCCGTCTGCTTTTTTATATTGCTGCCGGAAAGCATCGAGCTTATCTTCCAGGCTGCTTTTTTTAACCTGGTCGGATACGTCAGCCACGTTATACTGTAAGGAGTCTTTGCCCTTTGCTACCGGTTTTGGCTTGCCGATACTGGTCTTGTACGTATAAAAAAGCAGGATGATAAAGGGCAGCAGGATCAGCGGCAGGATGTACCGGGGACTTTTAAAGTTTACTTTCATGGTCTTACTGTTTGAGGTGGTTTTTGAATGAGCGGCTGCTGCGCGTCTTTGACCCGGCTGCGCAGGATGTCGAGTTTGAGCAGCGCCTGTTTGAGGATCAGGCTGTCATTTTGGTCAAGTGTTTTCTTTTGAAGCAGATCGTTGATCTGCGCCTCGGTCGCCCAGGCGGATTGAATGGTCGCTGCCGCAGCCATGATCTGGCCGATGCCGGGTTCTGCCTGCGTTTTTGAGACGACTGGCCTAACTTCCAATTTTGCGGGCCTGCGCATGATGGTAAATGCCATCACGCCCGAAAACAAAATGAGGACGATCATGAAGGTAAATACCTGCCGGGGGTTGCGCAGCAGCAGTTTTCGGCCGCGATCCGCGAGCCCGGTAAAATAGGCACCGAACTCTTTTTTTAGTTCCGAGCCGAGCGTCACGCCCGGTTCCCGGTTAGAAACTATTTTTGGGAACATTGCTGAGGTCTTTATTTTCGAGGGTTTTCCAACGGGTGATCAGTACGGCATTCGGATTATGCTCCGACCGTACTTCCAAATCTTTGAGATAGCCTTCCGTCACCAGTGAGCGGGTGATCGTGGAGCTTCGGCGCTCGATTTTCTGCTTGCCGTAATACCGGAAGTACCGGTGCGGCATATCGAGGTAAATACTATCCGTCGTCAGGGTGAGTACGGCGCTGGAGGAAAGAATGGAGTTGAAAAATCCCTTTTCCTTGAGGTTATTGTATTGCAATACGCCGCTTTCATCGACGAGGTACATGGCCTGTTTCATCTGGCTTTCGATGAACTGATCGTCGGGTGTCAGCGTAAAAAAAAGCGAATGGAAACGGTCGATATCCGAGCGGTATTCAGCTTCGCGGTTCATACCGATGTCCGTTTGTTTCGCCAGTACCGGTGTATTGCCTGCGTCCAACACGTATATGCTTTTCCTTGCGATAGCCACTTGTTGATAGGCGAAAAAGCTGACCACCCCGACCATACCCAAAGCGCAGATAAAACTCGCGGCGCTTAAAAAGGTAGCCAGGCGGATTTTTGATTCGATATTTTTGATAATCATAAATGCTGGGTAATAAAAAGGCCGCCTTGTCGGGGCGGCCTGAGTTAACGGTAAGAGAAGCTTATTTTTTCATGATCAGGCGTGCCACGGTAGCGCCGAATCCGGATGCGCCGCGCCCCATCGTAGACGCTGCGGAGGTGATGCCGGAGGTTGACACGATCCAGGTGCTGATGGTGGGTACTGTCAGCATGGTCAGTCCGCCGATCAGAAAGGTAACGATCACCATGCCGAAGGATAAAATCCCATTGCTGGCGAACCAACCCAATTTTTCCATGGTGTTACCGGAGGTATCGAGCAGCTGCTGGTAGCGGGTGATCTCGGCTTCCAGCGCATAGTGCTGAAAAAGCGAGGCCACATACATCACCAGGTAGGCAATGCCGCTGTACAGATTGACCGAAATAAAACGGGCGACCCAGGTGGTAAAGGAATCGCGGAACGCGGGCAGGATACTGACGGCGACCGAAAACGGCCCGAGTATAATGAGGATGGTCGAAAAGATGATCTGTACGATAAAAATGATATAGACGCAAATCCTTAAAATCCATATCGCTAACGTTTCCAGTAAAGAGGTGACCAAGAGTTGCAGGGCAACCTGCAGCCGGTTGCGCAGTTCGATGATCGGGTTCCAGATTTGCGCAAAACCATCTTTCACCGATGACTTCACCGATTCCCAGGCTTTTTCATACCAGGTATGCGCTTCGGTGCTGGCCACTTCGGTTTGCGCCTGCATGGTCATCAGGGAATCGGCTACCGTCACCATCAGCTGCGCGCGCTGAAGCCGGAGGTCGTTAATCTCGGTCTGGCTGCCGTTAAACAGCGCTTCCGTTTTGTTTTCGACGATATCGGTGGGATAAGCAACCACTTTGGTGAAGGTGCCCCACCATAAAATGACCATCACCAGCGCGAAGGGTCTGAGCAGCGGCATAACTTCCAGCTGCTTATCGCCGCTCATCATTTCGTAGGCTTTGATAGAAAAGTAAATAATCATAAAAATGGCGGCCAGCGCCTGCGCGTCGGCGATAAAGGAGTCGTAGCTCGACCAGATGCTGGCTTTCATCACCTGTAAAAAGTGCATCATCCCATCTTCGTAAACCCCGTTACCCTGTAAAAAATTAAAGGTGTCCTTGAAGGAGTCGCTGACGGTGACGGGCGACGCCTGTAATAATGTATTCAGCATAAGCGTCAAAGTTTGGATTGAGATAAAATGTCGTCAGCGATCTGCTGATCGGTTTTATAGGTGCCGGAAACCGGCGCGCTGGTGCTGCCGGGGGCTTTGAGGTTTTTGGCCCGGTCGCTGAGGCGGAGAAACAGCCCGGCCTGTTGCTTTTTGGTTTCCCAGGTGGCGCTGAGCTTCCGGTATTCGGCCAGCAATCGGTAATAGGTTAAGATGCGTGATCCCCGGTCGAGCGTCGTGGTGCGGGCGGCATTCAGTCGTTCCGCCAAACTATGGGACTCCTGTAGATACCAGTCATAGGTACCGCTGCCCGTCAGGTACGCCCGTACCTGGGCGGATGTCCCGTTTAATACCGCAGCATCCTGCTGGTTCAGCAGGCCGCTAAATTCCTTGCTGTAATAGAGCAGCCATAAAGGATCGGCATCGCTCAGCAGGCCGGAATAATTGACGGCTTCGCTGACGGCAGTATTGCGCAGGGTATCAGCTTGCAATTTGTAGGCATTATCGGTATTGGTCATTGCGGCGGCTAAAGCCAGGCGCTGCGTTTGCGGGCCGGACGGACCGAGCGGCCGCAGGTCGGTTTTATGGTAATTGGGAAACCATGCCCAGGTGAGCCAGTAAAGCGGGTTCAGGTATAAAAAGCCGTGTGTCGGCGTAAACTTATGCTGATCCCATTGCTTGAACACCATGCGTTCCTGCTGGTATCGCAGCGATTGATCGTTGACATACATTTGTGCCTGCGCCTGCTGCAAGCCGATGGCCAGCAGGATCACGATCCATAAGCTATTCTTTTTCATCGGGTCAGTATTTGAGCATTTGGTATTGCAGGAGGATATCGTCGGCGATATGGCTGTCCTGGTTGATAAAATCCCGGTAAGGATTGGCCGTTTTGAGTACGCCGTTGAACTTCGCCCAATACATGGTTTTGTAAACGCTGTAGGATAAAGCCCGCATGACCTGTAATTCCAGGGTGATCTTCCGGAGCAGGAAGTCGCGTTTTTCGTAGTCCATCAGCACGTTATCGCCTTCCTTTAAAATAAAGGAGGACACTTCCGAAACCAGGTTAACGCCCCGTGTTTTCAGCTGTTCAGCCGCAGATTGGGCAAACAGCAGCAAGGCCGGGTCGTCTTTGGCTAAAGCGGTGATCTGTCCGCATTGGGTGGTAATGTCGCCGATGATCCCGGCGATCTGCCGGACGGCAAGCCCATTCTTGAGCGTTTGGTCGACCGTAGCCAGTGAAGTCCGGATCATATCCTGAACCAACACCACGGAGCTGAGATTCAGGTTAATGTTGTCCAGATCCTCTTTAATTTTTTGAAGGGAGTTTTGATGGGTGTTTTCGGCGGATTCCCTGACCAGCCCGTTTTCGTTGACAATGGCAAAATGCCCGGCATCAAAAATGATGGTTTGGGCAAAACTTTTCGTACCGCCAGCAAGGGCCAGCAATAGCGTTAATAATAGGTATCTTTTCATGATTACGGTTTTATGGTTTTCGCATTGCGCAGGATGTCATCAACCATGTTTTTGTCCTGGTTGATCCAGCTGCTGAATGGGTGGCCGGTTTTAGCATGGAGTTGATCATTAAAATTGGTGATGGCAGTGAGCAGCCCCCGTGAAGCGCCGTCGATCCGCCGGAGTTCGGCGACCACGTAGCTGAAGAGCATTTTGCGGTCGCTAGCTTTCATTTGGTTGACGTCGCCGATGCTGAGGATCAGCCCGGCGCAATAATCACTTAATAAATACGCCTGATCGGCCAGGTCGATCTCTGCATTAGCCGCCAGCGCGATCAGGGTCGGGTTGTTTTGGCACTGGTTGACGATCAGTTTTTGCTGCCGGATGATCTCGTTTACGACCGGGCTTGCCTCGATGCCGATCTGCGCCATATTGATGACCAGTCCCAGCATGTGGAAACGGCTTTGAATATCGCGGTAAGTCGTTTTCAGAGTGGTCATTTGCGATTTGTTCACCGCCTCGTTGGCCGTTACCGTTGCCTGGCTGGTTCTTGCAGAGGTTTGGCGGTCGTGTTCGGATTGGCTTTCCGTTACCAGTTGATCCAGCAATTCGACATTGGTTTGCGCATAGCTATAGTTAAATCCGGCTATCCACAGGAGGAACAGCAACATCAGCTTATTCATCGTTGGAGGGTTTTGCTGTTCATCATGATGTCGTCGCCGATCTGCCGGTCGATATTGATAAAGCCGCTGTAAGGGTTGAGCGAATTCAGTATGCCGCGCATCTTGGCGTAATACATGGTGCGGTACATGCCGTAAGCCACAGCCCGGATGATGGAAAGTTCATTGACGATCCGGTTTAACAGCTTGGCGCGCTCACCGCTATCCATCAGGTTTGAGCTTCCGCCCTGTAAAACAAAGGTGCTGACCTCGGCGGCCAGCGCCGTCGCCCGCGTCTTAAACTCGGTTGCCCCTTGCTGGGCAAAGAGCAACAGTAATGGATCGCTTTGCGCCAGCGTCGACGCTTTGTTGACATCGGTGACGATATCGCTGCTGATATCGGCGATGTCTTTAATCGCGATCAGGTTGCTCATGATCGAGGAAACCTCGCTGAGTCCTTTGTAAATCTGTTTTTGCAGGGCGTTAACGGCAGTTAATTGCGTCGTAACTGCCAGCTGGCCGGTCTGTATCAAGGTCAGTTTGTTATTGGTTGTATTCAGCTGACTATTGATGATACCCGAATGAATGGCCATTGCTGCGGCGGTGGCTGGATCGACATAGATCGCTTGTGCTTTTGCGGCCGTATACGTCAAACTACAGCAGATGAGGAGAGTTACATGCTTTCGTATCATGGTAGTGGGATTAAAACTTTGATGGAAAATTTTTGTAATTTTGAGATATGACAACACTGACAATTGAGTTGACCAGCGACAAAGCGCTGAAACTGTTGCAAGACCTGGAGGATTTGCAGATCATCCGTGTTGTGAAAAAACCGGCTAAACTCTCCGGGCTGCGTCAGCAGATCAAAACCAGGATGTCCGGCGAAGCCATTGATCAGCAACTAAGCGAATTACGCAACGAATGGCAGAGAGATATTTGATTGATACTTCCGCCGTCATCAAATACTTGAACGGAAGCTTTCCGGAAATGGGCTTAAAGCTGATGGATCAGCTTATTGATGAAGAAAGCCTTTTATCTTTTATCGCCGAGATTGAACTTCAGGTATGGAACCCTGCTAATCCTGAAGACCTGCATGTTTATGAACAGTTTGTCGGCAGTTCTTTCGTATTCGGTATCGACCAGCCTGTTATCGCTGAAACCATCCGCATCCGCAAGGATCACCACATCAAGCTGCCCGATGCCTTGATCGCCGCAACCGCGATTGTGCATGATCTCACTCTTGTGGCGGACAATGACAAGGATTATACAAAGGTGCTGCATTTAAAATACATTAATCCGAACAACCTAAAAGAGACAGTTTAAGCGGCACCAGGGATTGGGCCATCGCCCTCGTTTACCTGTTTAACAAAAGCCTCCAGTTGGAGACCTGATGCCTGCAAATCAGCAGCAAAGGCGCGCAGGGCATCCGGGTAGTTGCCATAAGCGGATACATATTTCTCGACCGCATTCTTTTCGGGTTTTTCCGTGGTGTAGGTGAGGTATTGGCTGAGCGCAGTTTCGACACCATACACCTCGCCAACCGAGCCGCGCCGGTAATACACTTCCTTGAAGCGGCCCCGGTTATCCCTGTTGTCGAGCTGATTGATGGTAAATATTTTCTTCTGCTCGACCTCGGTAATCGACAGCAGCCGGGCGATCTCCTGGTAGTTTTCTTTAAACTTGCTTTGGTCAAGCAGAATGACCGAATCGGAGTTATTGATGATACTATCCTTTACAATCGGATTGCCCAGGATGTCGCCCAACTCCTGGGTGACCTCAATGATCTCGCCCCAAAACTTACGAACCGTTTTATTCAGGTATAGTAAAAAGCCCGCCATGATCGGCGAGGCTAAGGTTTTCCAGGCTTCTTCTAAAATCAAGGTCTTCCGCTGGGTTTTGCGATGGCGCATCTTTTGAATAAACACGTCCATGATGATGAGCGTACAAATCGGCAGCAGCGTCCGGTTATTTTGGATATTATCAATTTCATAGACAATAAACCGTTCATTAAATAGGGACTGGTCGACCGCCTCGTTTAGAATAGCATCATATTCGCCGCCTTTATAAAACTTCTTCAGCACATAGCGGAACTCGTCGGTATCAAACGGGATACGTTCATCGCTTTTGATCTGCGGAATTTTATGGAGGGCGAATTCGTAAAAGCTGTTAAAATCCAGCTTTGACGCGGGCTGGTTGAAACTGAAGGCATAATAGGCGCTGATGACGTTGGAGATCACATCGCGTTCTACGCCGTTGACCGTGCCTTCGGCGCCTTTCCATAACAGGCAGATCAGCGTAACGAGGAAATCCTTTTTTTCGAGGTTGTACTCATCCTCGGTTAGCGCGAAGGGGTTCATGGTGATGGGCTTTTCTTCGCTGTAGGTGATGTATTTGCCATTGTAATAAGCGCAAAGTCCGGAATACGAATGGCCGACATCCACAATGACCACATCCATATTATACAGCATGTACTGCTCAACCAGCGCGTTCATAAAAAAGCTCTTGCCTGAGCCGCTCGGCCCGAGCACGAACTTGTTGCGGTTATTGATGCGTCCGGTTCGCATCGGATAGTCCGATGGATCAATCGCAACAGGGACGCCCTGCCGGTCGGTAAACCGCACCAGGAATTCGGAGGGTTCGTCAGTCAGCAGGGCTTCCTTGAAAAAAAAGCAAACGGCGGCGTCGGAGGTGGTCAGGAACCAGTCGTACTTTTTGAGTTCGACGGCGTTTCCCGGCAGGGCTGTACGGAATAATTCCAGCTGGTTATAAGCGTTTCGTGATGGGATGATGCCTTGCTGAAATAATGCAGCCTCAATAAAATTGACGGCGCGGCTGATGCAGTCATTTTGCGCGCAGACCACGAGGTTAAAGTGGGCGTTGACCAGTAACTGATTTTCCCTGGCGACATCGGCTAAAAGCTGATCAATATCTTCAACGCATAGGTTATTTGCCGGGTCGGGTACCCCTGCATGCCGTTTGCGTTTCAGCTCGAGTTTGTTGAGCGTGATCCGTTGCGGGGGGATTTCCAGTACCTGGTTAAACAGGATGCAATCGTAACCCGGTACCTGATGCAAAAAGCTGAAGTTATCTACAGGGATCGTGCTCTTGGTTTTTCCTTCCTGTTTTTCGCTGTAGGTGGCGACCTGCTCCGGCAGGTCGATCACATCGGTATCAATCAGGCTGATCGACCGGATGGTACGCTTGCCCATTTTCAATTCGTTGTCTTGCGATAGCAGGTTATCCAGTACAATCGGGTCAGCCGAAAAGGACATGCCCAATAGCCGCTTCACATAGTGCTGGATATCTTTTTGTGCCAATAAGCGCGGGTGAAGACCCGCGCCGCTGAACAGGTCGTTTACTTTTAAGACGGCCTGGTGAAAGTCGTTGAGCGCTTTGGGGTCATATACATAAAAAGCGTTGCGCTTGACCTGCCGGGTAATGATCACATAAGTGTAGATCGCGCTATATTCCCGGCCATCAAAATGCGCATTGTATTGCTGCTGGAGAAACTCGGCTGCCGGCCTGGCCTTGTACTGTTTACGGCAGAAAATATCCTGTTTTTGAAGGATATAGCCTTCCCCTAAAATTTTGACCAGGTTAAGCAGCAGTGTATGGTAGCTGTTAAAGCCGTCTGGGTCTGCAGCGTATTGCAATACCGGGTTTTGTATCTGAAAAACCACGGAAAAGTCGCCGCGAATGCCATACAGAATGCTTAATCCCTGAAGATTGTCAATGCCCGCGTAGGGCAATTCAAAAGTGTTTTTCTGTTGGGATGCCATAGGTTTGGAAGTGAGCCGGTTGGACGAATACGCCTCTGTGGCGTGTTTTGGCATGCAGGCCGTTTTTTTGCTTTTGGAAGGTGAAAAAGAGGCCGCCCGCGACGGTGATGATGGTAATGGCACCGCCGAGATACATGGTGGTTAGTGCGCCGATAATGCCGCCGCTAACGAGTCCGATGACCAGCGATGCAATGCCCCAGGCGATGAATTTGCCTTTGAAGCCGCGGTAAATAAGGGGCTTCTGAAGCCCCTTATAAATTGGGTACCGACGTATCAAACGCCAAAAAATGCTTTGATGACCACTGACACTAAAACCAAAAAGAGGCAGCTGCCACCCCAACCCATGATCTCTTTGTTGATGTCCTGATCGCCCGAATTCCATTTGATGTAGACCCGGACGCCGCCGATGATCCCGACTACAGCGCCGATGGCCAGGCAGAGCGTGGAAACGGGATCGACATAACTGGTTAAGGAAGAGGTTGCGGCGTTGATGCCGGTGGTGCCGCCGCCGGTTTGGGCAAAAGCGGTTTGTCCTGCGAACGTCGTGATCGCAGCTAATGCTAACAGTCTTTTCTTTACTGTCATAATTAAAAATTTAAGGGTAAAAAAATGATGGGTTAAATCCCGAAGAGGGCTTTGATGAAGGTTCCGGCCAGGATGAGAAAGAGGCAGGAAAGAAACCAGCCGATCACCTGGCTGTCGATGGGATGGCGATGTTGGTGTCCGCCGATCTGCCAGTTGGCATAAATGCGCATTCCGCCAATGATACCGGTTAGTGCACCGAGTACCAGTACAAGGTCGGACATGCTGAAATACACGTTGTGCATTTGCTGGCTTGCCTGATTAAATTCGGCTATACCGGGCGGCTCTTGCGCCCGGACCGAAGAAGTCAGGGCAAAAAAAAAGACCATTGCCGTCTTTAGATACCGCGATGGATGTTTCATATCAATAAGGTATCGCTTTGGTGTACTGGATCAGTCCGGCCTGCGCGGCGCTGATCAGTTCCTTCAAACTCACTGCGCCCGTAGATTCGATCCCAAGTGAGGGATAAGCTTGGCTCGTTTCCTGTATAGCTAAATCCAGCTGTCCCACATGGGTGGCAGCCGCCTGCGACTGCGGCACGTCTTCATATAAGATAATCTCCGGCTGCGAGTCGTCGGAAAAAAAGAGGACATCCTGATCCGGTTCTTCGCCGGGCACTTTCTTTTTCAGGTACAGATCCGCTAAAATGTTGACGGCATAATACCCCAGGTAGATGCCGCAGAGCAATAGTATAAAATGATTCCAGTTCATAATTCAATGGTTTGAAGAGATGTTTTGATATAGCTGATCAATTCCGGCCGCTCTTTAAAAAAGGCATCTACGGCAAAGGCGATCAGCTTATTCATATCGACGCCTTTGGCGATCTTGAGCTGCTTGAGGAGGAAACAGGTGCGGCCATCCAGCCTGATCAGTAATTTTTCGTTACCGGTCAGTTCGTAAGCGGCAAGCTCGGCGAACAAAGTTTCCAGTTCCAGGCCAGCCTGACCGGGCGGCGGCTTCCCGGCCTTTTTCCTGCCCCCTTTTTGAGGGTCCGCTGCTTTCGTTTCTGGTGGGGGCTCCGGTTCAATTTGTTCCGGACCGCTGGCGTTTTGCCGCATTTTCTCGCGGAGCTCATCGGCGAGCGAGCGAATTGTTGTCATACCGCCTCCTTTTTAAAGAGGTATTGCTCATACAGCAGGTTAAGCGTCGGCAAAACGACCGGGTAAAGGATCAGCGGCGTTTGGAAGGTGGTGATACGCTGAAAGTCGATGCGGTCGGGAATGCTCGGGCAGATCGGGCCGAATTGCCGAATCACTTTTTCAACCTCGGCCTGGGTTTCATATTTTACGGTTTGCTTGATGCGGTTGGGAATGAATAGCAGCGGCGCGCGGTTGTTGATCCGGCGCACGACCATGGCAAAAAGAATGGTAGAATCGACGGTAAACTCATCATAGGCAAATGGGCATAAAATAAAATCGGCGGAGACAATGGCGGGTATCAGGCCATCGTCATCCATTTTGCCCGGCATATCCAAAATGGCGATTTCGTCCTTTTTCTTGCGGATGACTTGCAGCAGATCTGGAAACTGTTTGAGTTCCGTAGGCACCACCTCGTAGAGCGGTTCATTCTCCAGTATTTTCGCCTTTTCTGCTTTAGCGGCAATAGATTGCTGATAGTCCATATCCAGAATCGTTACACGATGTTCCTGTACGGTGGTTAAGTAGTTGGCCAATAAAAGGGTGAGCGTGCTTTTGCCTGCTCCGCCCTTTTGGTTGCCGATGAGTATGATCATAAAAATGATGTTTAGGGTTAACGGGTATTGGTTCTTGCTTTGCGTTTTCGACGCCTGTTGCGGCCATTGATCTGTTCGTCGTCGATGTCGTCGGCGATATCGATCCGCAGGCCTGAAAGAAAATTGCCGGCGGTGGTTTGTTCGGTAAGGGGCAGATAATACCCGCCTGGGTTGTCGGTTACCGGATATTCCGTTGTACCGGCTGCGCCGAATGTTTCGATTGTCGGAAAATAATCTAGTAGATCGTGTACCTGCCATAACTGATCCGAAAGTTCCTGTTCGGGTTTCAGTAATTCGGCCAGCGGCATGAGGTCTCCACCTTTATAGACGGCTTTTTTTGCGTGGTCGATGACGGTATAGCCATAAGGCGCTTTTCCGTCTTTGGCATGAAAAAATAGTTGCAATCCGAATTTTTGCTGAAGACATTGACAAAGCGCTGAGGTGTAGTCCGTCGCAGCACCATCTGCGCCACCGGCCAGCTTGTTTTTAACGGCATAAAGTTCAGGGCTGTAGTCCGTGCGATATTTTTCGATGATCGCCCGCAACTGCACGAGTCGTGTTTTATCCAAGCCGTATTCACTGATCCGCTGATCGACGGATAAGACCGGTACGCTGGCCTGTTTGGTGCCGAATTTATAGACCTCGTACTGATCGTTTTTCAGACTTAGCCGATAGCCTTTTTGTTCCAGCAGCATCATAAATTGCGCGCTTGAGCCAAAGCGGTACGTCAATGCTTGTGCGATGTCTTGCCCTGGCTGCTTAGCATCCTTCAGGCCCGTAATCCTGTTGAGCACTTTATAACCTTGGACATGCTCGTAGCTGGAGTTAATCTTTTTACCATCGCGCCCGATCCGGGTGGAAACCAGGTGGACGTGATTGTTTTTGGTGTCTTTGTGAAAAACAATCAAGTAAGGCTGTTCCCCATAGCCCATGCCCTGCAGCCATTGCACCGCGATGCGGGTCAGTTCCTCTTTACTATGGGTGCGACCGCTGGTCGATAGCGTCACATGCAACTGCGGGTAAACGATCCGCTTGCTTTGTTTGGTCAGTGCCTCGAGATAATGGAGATAATCTTCAGCGCGGGGTTGCGATAGACCCTGTAAAGCGTGAAAGTTTTTGACCTGCATCAGTTCCCCTTTATCCAGCAGCATTTTTGCGAAGTTGTAGCCGATGGCTTTAAAGGAGGCCGACGGCTTGAGGAATTTGACGATCATGTTAACCCTGGATTAAGCGGATGAGATGACGCATGGCCGTTTCCGTATCATGGCGGATGCGGACATAATCTTTAAAAAGCTGGTTAAACTCGATGATGGTACGCTCGCTCAGTTGCCCCCGGTTATCGAGTGTATTGGCATGGCGGGCAAGCTGATTGATGTTATTGCCGGAGCGGCCCATTTCCGCGCCAAGCGCATCCAACTGGTTTAAAAGCGATGCGCCGTTGATCAGGATATGCTTGCTTTGGTGCAGTAACCTGGTTCTGATCAGTTCCATGCGGTTAATGCCCAACGTCCTTTCCAGCGTTAAGACCTGATTAAACTCGTCCTCGGTGAGTTTGGCCTTGATGATCTTTGTTCGCTTCCCGGTCAGCTTTTCCGGCCTGCCGGATTTCTTTTTGGTTTTTACCATTGTTTAATCTGAGGAGGCCGTTAAAAAGGAAAACCAAGTTGCGCAGGTTTTCCCACCCCAGGCCGCTGACGGCATGGGCAAGTAAGTTTTTGGGGTACCCAAAAACACAACTTGCCGGGGGAAAAACAAACGGACGGCTATATATACAGCTATCCGGATAGCCGGCTTAGTTATCAACCTTTTGGCAATGAAAAAATGTGCGGAAACACGGTAATAAGCTTGAAGACGAAGCCGAACCGCAAAGAGAGAACTAATAATCTGCTATGAATCGGTCAAATCTTTTTGCCGCTGTACCCGGTTTTGGAAATAATTCTGCGCTGTTTGAATGCCAAACAGCTGCTCGGAAAACTATTTGGTTTTCTGCTATGTCGGGGGCGGACTTTATCGTAATCTTTTTATCGGGCTGTTCATTTAGTTGAATAAGTGTTTAGCTGATTAGTCGGTTAATTAGCTATATAGCTAATTCAATAACCAGCTGTGTAAATAGGCTGATAAACAACTAGGAGAGTAGATATAGATATTCATACAGCTATGACGACAGTTGGATATGTCACTGGCAGTATAGAGGCTTATTTGTATAAGTACGTAGCGGGCTAAAAAGCTAGTTGTATAGCGATATAAACAACTAAATGATTATCGGAATTGAGAGCATTATAACTATGTCAATGACTGCCTATACAGGTAGAAATATAGATGTTTATCGGTATAGGAAAGTATTCGGCTAAATGGTTATTTGCATATCGGTATTAACAACTATGTCTTGTCCTGATATAGGTTTACAAGTTTCGAGGATTTAAAACTCGAAAAATGCAAAAAAGTGTAAACTATTATCCGGACGATTTTAAAATCAAAGTGGTTCGGCATTATTTGGAAAGTGATGATGGATTTAATAAAACAGCTAAGCTGTTCAATTTATCCTGTCATGCATTGGTTCGTAATTGGTTGCGCAAATACAACGAAGAACAAGAACAGTTTCCCATGGCTAAAGTCTCTAAGTACAGCCCTAATTATTCAGAGGAACTAAAACTTAAAGTTGTGCGGCACTATATCGAAAGCGGTGACAGTTATCCCAAGACGGCTAAAAAATTTAATCTCCCGTCAGTTTTATCGGTACGTAATTGGGTCGATAAGTACAGGAATCAGGTTGCTGGTGTTTATAACAGCGTTATTACATTTGGTGGTGATATGTCAACCACTACCATGAATATACCTACTAAGGAGAATGATCAGAGCTTACTGGGTGATCCGATAGCAATGGCAAAACGGATTCAACAACTTGAAGATGCGCTGATAAATGAACAGCTTAAAAATATCTCCCTTAATACTATGATAGATGTTGCTGAAAAAGAACTTAATATCCCGATCAGAAAAAAGTCTGGAGCCAAACAGTCACGGAAATGAAGACACGTTATCCCAAACTTAATATGGACAAACTGTGTGGACTGTTTGGTTTTAGTAGGCAGGCCTACTACCAGTTACAACGATATGATTATAAGTCTCAAGCACAATGCCAGATCGTTTTAGAAATGGTCAGGAACGAGAGGCAAAGCCTACCAGGTATTGGCGGCCGAAAACTGCTTAGCATCATTAGCGAGCCGATGAAAAAAGAAAATATAAATATCGGCCGGGATGCATTCTTTCAGTTGCTCAGAGATAATAAGCTCTTAATGCGCCATCAGCGTTTTAAAGTTAAGACAACGGACTCCAGGCATCGATATAGAAGATATCCTAACCTTATTCGAGAGTTGGTGCCGATCAGGCCCCACGAACTATGGGTAAGTGATATTACCTATATAGAAACTAAAGAGGGGTACTTGTATCTATCACTTATTACAGATGCCTATTCTCGAAAGATAGTTGGCTGGAACATATCTAACAAATTGGAGGCTGAAGGTGCTGTGAGCGCATTGTGTATGGCATTAGACCAGCTGCCTACCGAAAATAACACTGGTCTTATTCACCATTCTGATAGAGGAACCCAGTATTGTTGCGACAAGTATATTAGCAAACTAAATGCGTTTGGAGTAGCTATAAGCATGACTGAGAACGGAGATCCGCTTGAAAATGCTATTGCTGAACGAGTTAATGGCATCTTAAAAACGGAATGGCTTATACGTAATATACCAAATACCAAACGTGAAGCTGTCAGTTCGTTACCTGGGATCATAGAGTCATATAATAACAAGCGACCACACATGAGTATTAGTTTATTAACGCCGGAGGCAGCTCATCAAGGTTCTGGGGAACTTAATAGAATGTGGAAGAACTATTACCTTAAAAATAATGCAGAACCACCATGATGTCAAAGAACGGTTGTTTAGGGAGCTCGTCTCCCTAACTTGTAAAGCTTAGTCCGGATTATTATTTGTTTAGGGAGTTTAGCTTCCCAAACTTGTAAAGCCAAATCAGGATCATTAAAATTGCATTCTGTAAAGTCCATTCAGGACTAAGCTAAAATGTCAAGATAATACAGGACTAATCCCTCAGAACTGTAAAGACTTTTTAGGACGAGACACTATAAATACAGCCAAATAGCTATATAGGGGATTAATTGTATAGGTCATTAGACCGATGGCTCTATATATAGCAATGTCCTTCATCTATGGAAGCGATGCGCGATTTTGGCGTCGGGCCCGGCAACCGGTAGCCGGAAAAGTCTGTCCAGTTCAGAGACCAGCATTTGATTATAGTCTTTAAAGCCGGCGTAGTGAGAAGCGCCATTGTGCGTGAGCGGATAGGCTTCGAGAAAAGCAAGGGAAGCAGTATGACCTGCTTCGTCATTATCAAAAAATACGGTTCTTTCCTTAAAAGAGGCGGCCCTTTTGATTGCAGCATCGACAAAGGTCACCCCATTCAGGACGATGACGGTTTCGCCGCTATCCTGCTGCTCAAATTTCCAACTGAGATAGTCCATCATGGCCTCAAAAACACTCACGCGGTCTGAGTCACCCGGAACAACGGTCAGGCCTTTAGGACCCAGGCATCCCTTGAAATGCGGATTATTGATTTCCCAGCCGCCGTTCTCATTCGCCCATCCTGCTGAGAAAAAGTATTTCCGCAGTTTTTTTTCATCCTCAATAAAATAATAAACCTCTTTCAAATGGTCGTGGGCCACCGACCAGATGCCCCTGCATTGCAGGTAATGAGCGATCGCAGGATTATTACCAAGTTCCTTTGTTTCTGAAATGCGGTAATGGGGAATCCGGTTTGCTTTTCGTGGGCGTAAATTTTGCCGTACAGCGGCTTTGACATCAACTGGTTTAACCTCGCATACCAGGTTGATCTTTTCGAGCACTTCCCGGAAGGAGAGGGGATACCAATATGCGAGGGCAAGGTCGATCACATTGCCTCCTTTAATGCCGGATGCGTTTGCTCCGCCGTGATCATACCATACGCCCAGCTGCTCATCGACGCAGAAAGACAGTGTGCGCTCTTCGCGCAACATGCTGAGATAAAAGAGCTCCTTGCCGGATTTATAAGACGGAAAATGACCCAGGCAAGCGAGTAGCTCAACCGGAGAAACTTGGTCTCTGATTTCCTGGGCATTGTAGTTAAGAGACATAACGTTGATTTTAAATGATTTAGAAGATTCTGTTAGAGATATCGGAGGATTTCGATGGATTTGACGATAGCCTCCACTTCCAGTCGGTCAATACGCCAGGCGGCGGAGTGGCTTCCATCTTTACGGATGGTCAGCTGACCGCTTTCGATCCAGTTTTCTATCTTGCTGCGGCCATACTTGCGAAAAGCCTCGGATTTTTTGAGATAAGGTTTGATCCGGCCTGTTTTAGTCAGGGTCAGAACGGCGCCCATTTCTGCGGCTTCCTGAATGATCAGTTTTAATTGATGATCGGAAATTTGAAATTCCATAGCGGTGAAATTTGAGTTAACAAAAAAGGGGCTCGCGCCCCTTAAAACCACACCGTTTCCGGCAACTGTGATTTTACAATACGGAACTACTCACGTCATATCGTACGATACGGGCCTCGCCTGCCCAGGCGTTTTCGGAATTTTGCGGTTTTACGCTCACCTTCGCCTGATTCCCTGTTTTCGGACAGGGTAATGCTTCGTTCCTGGATGTCAAATAACGTTCGCTGCTCGCTGCTTCGCAGGTCGAACTATTACCGTTCTGCCACGGGCAGATACGTACACCGGTTGCTGGCAGCCGCTACGGCTTCCAGTTGACGGGAATCAAGAAATTTTTTGGGTGAGTCGCCCGGGTAGGGCAGGAACCGGATCAGCCCTTCCTGCAGCCAGCGCTCCACATTGGAGCGGCCATACAGCCGGTAAGCCGCGGCAGGGGTTAAGCTTTCTGAAATCGGGCTGCTTTGTTGGAGGGCTAACTGAACGCCTTCTGTGACAGCTGATATCAAAATGATCGTTAGTGTTTCCGGTTTCATATCATCCCGTTTTTCCCGGCAGTACATCCTGCCGGGATGACGAAACAAAGTTGGGGCTACCTGAAAATCTTTTTTCAGGAGTCCGGTTGATGTCCTGGGAGATTATTTTTTAAACGCTGATTTTGAGCCAGATACAGAGGCAGGCGGTTGTGGCCGGAATTCATCCCCTAAGCGTAAATGTTCCCGCACCATTGCGGCAGCATGGTCCAGATATCTGGTTGGACTTACAGATTTTCGGTTCTTCATTTCTGAAAACATCCGGTAGCTTCTATGCAAACTGGTATCCAAACTCTTTTCAAGCCAGCTCAAAATGTCAACGAGGTCGACTTCGCCATGGTTTATTTGCGCTGTATCATATATGGCATAGGCCAACTCGAGTAAGTTGATTTTGTCGCCCGTCCACTTAAGGGATTTGAGGTCGGACTGTATTTCAGTGGACGGATAAAGCTGTTTAATAAAGTCGGACTGAAGGTGTTCAGCGGCGATAAACTGGGCAAAAATATTGTCACACGGCGTAGAAAATTCCGTATCACCATCGTCAAGGTCAGGAACAAAAATGATATTCGGCCGGCCGCCTCTTGAAAAGAATGCTTCATCAAGATCAGTACCTGCCATAAGGTAATACTGGTAAATAAACTGGTGCTTTTCAAAAAGCCTGCTGATCAAACGCAATTCCTGCTCATAATACAGGCGGATCTCCGTGTTTGACCCACTAGGTTTATGTTGTTCAGCAGTAAATTTGTCAACGAGATAGATCCGCCAAGCTTGAAATTTAGGTTTCCAATCTTTAAAAAAACTGATTTCCGCGGCCATATTGTCAAAGCCGTTAATCCGAATATAGGATCTCAGGTCATTAAGCGCAGAGGCAATGCAATTTAGCTGGCCTGTCAGTCTTTTTACCGCAGTTATTCCAATCTCCTCAAATGAGGTCAACTGCTCCTCGAGCTGCCCGAGTTTGATTTCTGCGTAATCAGTGATCATAATTGTTTTATCTTATATTTTAATAGACATTTCCTAGCTAAAATTTTTGCCGTCATAGTCGGTTCAATGTTAATTGAATTCTAAGAGTTGACCTTTGAATTGAATTTCTATGCAAAGCTCCGAACATATCAAAACCGCACAACTTCAACTTTTACTGCACCTCTTAGCATAAAGTTGAACCCTTCCAGTATGGACTAAATTTGTCGACAAATTTGACAATGAATGTGTTTTGCGACTGCAGCTTGTGCAGGGAACGGTGGATTGAGTAGCATACTATGTAAATCTAACATTGATATGCCTGCCGCCTTATTACGTTACTTGCGGCATGTCAAGCCCATTTCTAGGCCGCTTCCCCCATGTATGTTGGTAAAGAGCTGAAATTATCTAATACGGCTCATCAGGTTGGGTTATTTAAACCGCATTGAAGGTCGATAGGTTTTCCTTTTCTCCTGAATAGGCATAAGCCCACGCATTTTTGCTTTTAAATGCAATTGGCGGATCGCAAAAATAGTATAGACAATTATAACGCTTTCCGATTATTAGTTTTTTCGGGCTCGAAGGAAGCATGACCGTAAGCGAGACGTATGAAATTCTCGCAATATGTTTTGCTCGTATAAGCGTTTGAAGTTGAAGGATTATAATTAAGAACCAGCCTATGGCGGCCCTTTGTCAGTTGTCTTTTTCTAACGGTGACTTTCATGACATTAAGATTTGATGATTATGAAAGTAGACATTTGAGTAGTCGAAAGACTATTATAGAAAGTATTTGCTGGAAATCTATATAACGTCCTTTTTAAGTTCGATGCGTAAATCACGCTGCACTATCGAAACCAATCTGCCGGTGAGGGCACTATTGAACGGAGCGTCAACAATATCAAACAGGTGAGAAACACCTTTAATATTATGCAGTATTAATAGCCTTTTATTTTTTGTCGAGTTGCACAAGGTCATTATTTTTTACAAAATTGAACATTCTTTCCCTATAAGGCACTGCAACTCTCGAAGGGATCATCAGTCTTTATTTTTAAGTAGCTCTACCTTTTCACGTTCGCTTTGTAGAAGTTGCTCATAAAGCCTTTTATTTTCCTCATACAATTCCATTACTTTATCTATTGGATTAAAAGTAGGATAGTAATTAAAGAAAGCGGCTTGATCGTGATTGTTTACGGTATTGCCAATTATATTGAATACCGCCTCCTCAGTGAAATTCTTAATTGCTTCGGACGGCACCTTTAAAATCTTCGCGACCTGTTCTATGATGTCATCTTCAATAGTTTCTTTAGCTTCAAGTAATGATACTCTTTTTTGACTCCAGTCATCACCTAAAGCTAATGCAAGTCCTTCTTGTTTGAGCCCAAGCATTTCCCGGAAGCGTTTAACATTACGTCCTTGGTGAATATTCTTTGGTCTGTCGGTCGTCGTGCTCATGGTGATCTATTGGTTTAAACAAAAATAGCAAAATTTTGGACAGCTTAATAGGGCACTCTTTTAGAAGAAATCCAGAGTAACTGCCCTTTGACTTATCCTGGATTTTAAATAATTAGAAGAAGACCCCCATTTTTATTTTATAAGCTCAAGTTCCGCCTTGACGTCAATGCTGGTATAAAATATCCAGCTATATTACTTTGATAGAACGCTGTAGATTAGTTTAGACGGTACAGTTTCTCCTCCTTTGCTTTACCGGTCAATGTAGAACGGTGAAATGAAGAGGAATATGTATTCAGGACTCATCGCCCCGTGGGAAAACTATCCGAAATATCTTCGCTTTAGTGAGATCATTGACCCACTTGAATTATTAAATCAATTTTTTGCTGTTTCTTCACTTGAGGAGCATACCAAGAAGCTCAGGCTATGGCGTGACCACGTTGTCGATAAAGCGCATTATAAAGACAGCAATGGCCCTGGGCACTTGCTCTTTATTCATGATTTCAACGTTAAGCTGGTCGAAGCCTTGCATCTGATGCTGCTGAAAAGCAGGGATACCTGGAACCGGGCAAGGTTGCACGTCGTGAGTATGGAACAGATCGAAAAGGAAAAGCAGGATTGGATATACTTTCCCGATATTCTAACAGATAGGGAATTGATCAATCCCTACAAGATCCTCAAAAAATGCTTTAAGAAGATCAGTCCGCAGAAATACCGGGATTACCTGCACGAGTGGCTATTCTATGCCCTAAGCAATTTCCCTGTCGACGGTGATTTAATAACGACAGGCGAGATTGTGGAAGTGTACGAAAATCTGATTACGCTCTATTCGGTGGCCTGGCTGATTCTTCAACGTGAAGGCAAGCATGCCGAAACCAAAGCTAAGGTTGAAGTCAAACAGTCTTTCAAGGCAACAGCGACGTTGACGGGCATTGATACGACTTTGAGTGAAGGCGAAAAATTCAGACTTTCTGCGCTCATAGATCGAATCGTTAAACTGGTACCGACAGTAAGGATGATCTATCTGATGGGGACGAAGCGCTGTCCGGTCGCTTTTTACTTGTTAATTCTGGTCGATGACACCGAAAAAAACCCGGAACATGAACTAGCCAACAAGATCGAAGATAAAGCAAAGGCAGCAGTTGCCGTTGTGCCGCTTCTGCACAAGCTGTCTACCGCACAAGCCGGAATACGTCAGGGCCGGCGGTTTTGGAACGACGTCTTGTCGAAAATGCCTAGCGTTTATGTAGGTTCCTTGAAAGAACCATTGCTACCACAACCGACTGGCAAGATACTCTATCGCCAACGTGCAGAGATGAGCTGGGAGCGCTGGGGAGACCAGGGAAAAGGATTTCTGAATGGGGCAGTCCGTTATATTAATGAGGGAAATTACGAACTCGCACTGTTCTTGCTTCACCAGGCGGCCGAAAGTAGTCTGATCGGAGTCATCAGGGCCGTCATTGGTTACCGGATAACAGCCCACAATCTTTATAAACTGGTTCGTCTGACGCTGCTTTTTACGGATGATATTCAAAATGCGCTTCAACTGACAGTCCCTGAAAATATACGTCTGTTTACCTTGCTTGGATCTGCCTATTCAGATGCGCGGTATAAGAGCAGCTTTAAAACAGACGAACAATCAGCAAGGGCGGTACTGGTGATGGTGGATCAATTATGGGAGCGCACCGAAGCGGTATTCCAAAAGTTCATCGCTTCCCTAAGCGTGGATGTAACTACAACGCCATTGAATGGAGGTACAGTGGTAAAAGAATAGGATAAACATTATGGCTAAATCAAAATTAATAGACCCAAAGATACCGGATCAAGTGATGTTAGATATCCAATATTTCTTCCTGAATTTCCCGGAAGCGAAAGTCAGGGAGAACCTGTATCAGCTTTTTTCGGGCTGGGTATTTTCTATTTCAGAAACAGGTTCTGCCAAAGAGGTTAATGAGATGATGGTCTTTTATGAGGAATTAACTGAACTAATAACATCAATGGCAAGGCTAACCCCAAAAGACAAAAGCAAAAGTCAACTCAGTGTTTAACAATGAATCATAAATCATATGAAAACGATGGAATTTATTCCGCAGCAAAAGCAGTGCGACACCAATGGGTTGGTGCAGCGACTCAAAACCGGTGATAAAGCCGCCTTCAATATCATTTACCAGCTTTTCAGTAGGCCTTTATATCGCTATATCATTCATCTGTCAGGCGATGAAAACAGCGCCAAGGATCTTTTACAGGACGTTTTTATGAAGCTATGGGTCAAACATGCTCAACTTGACCCTCAACTCGTGGTTAAGCCTTATCTATATAGGATGGCGACCAACTTGACAATGAACTATTACCGGAGAGTGGTGCAGAATCGGCAATATCTGAATTGGCAGATGTATTTCGCTGCCAATCACATAGCCAGTATCGAGCAAACAGTGATTGACAAAGAGACAATAGCCTTTGTAAAGCTGGCCATTTCCAAATTGCCCCGGCAACGACAAAACGTATTTACGCTCTGCAAGCTGGACGGCAAAAGCTACGCGGAGGTGGGTTCGCTTTTAGGTATTTCGAACGCGACCGTTAACGATCATATTGCCAAAGCTAATAAAGCGCTGAAGGCGTCCTGGAGTGGTAACCGCTGACCAATGATAATCCTATGTTAGTGATAAAGTCCAAAACACTGATCTTTAATGCCTACAATTGTCAACCCCTAAAGCCGCTAGTATCCTGCAATGAAAAGCGAAAATGATGAAACTATAGGGACCTTGTTCAAGCTGGCATTAGAAAAGAAGCTCAGCTCGGAAATTAGCAAAAATCATAAAGAAAATTTGCGTTATGCCTACAATGATTTTATGCGTTTCCTGGGCAAGGAAATGAGCATGTATCCCATTCAAAGCCTAACGACAGCTCAGGTCGAACAATTTCTTCATGGTTGTGGATCGTCGGCCACAAGTTATATGAACAAGCGACGGGACCTGAGTGTCCTTTTTAACACCGCGACGAGGCTGATCGATGAAGATTTACCGACAATTAAAAAGACGGAGACCAGAAGAATAAAGGCGAGCCTTCATGTTCCTTATGAAAAGGAGCAGCTGCGTCCCATTTTTGATTTTTTAAAGGGCAGACATCTTAATCTCTACAGGTGCTGCCTGATGACTTATGGCTGCTTGCTTCGCCCACATGAAGAAATACGTTTATTGACAAAAAAGCATTTTAAAGCTGGTAATACAGAGATACACTTGGCAGGCAACGAAAATAAGGGAGGCCGAATACGCGTTGTCTATGTGCCCGATTACGTTCGTGAAGAGCTGGACCCGGTACTTCTTAACCTCAGGCGGGACGATAATATTTTTTCGGGTATCAAAGTGCCCTTTAATGATACTTACTTCAGCAAGCAATGGAACCGCGAAAGACGTAGCATGGTTAAACACGGTTTAATTTATGCCAAACAAACCCTTTATTCGTTTCGCCATACGGCAGCGATCAATGTATTCAGACGGACGAAGGACGTTTACGTGGTCCAGAAAATGATGGGGCATTCTTCTGTGGTTATTACCTTAAAATACTTGCGCAGCGTGGGTGAGTTTGATACCGAGGAATTGAAAGCAGCGGCACCGGTATTATGACAAGCTTAAGCAGGGAAGAAATTTATGTCATGGTGTGGCAGTTACCGATGACTGCCATTTCTAAAAAGTACCTGATATCGGACGTAGGGTTTAGAAAGTTATGTAAACGGATGAACATTCCTATTCCCAAAGCCGGGTATTGGACGAAGATAAAAGCGGGTCATCGAGTAGCCATTCCACCGTTACCCAAGAACTATAAAGGCAGGCACGTAGCTGAGCTAACGGAGCGGCCGGCAGACAAACCAAGTAGAAAAATATCTGAACTGGACCAGTTGATAAAAGCGATTTCGCTCGAAAAACTTCCTTTTAAGGTTCCTGATCGTCTTACCAGACCGGACCGATTAACGCTCGCTGCAAAAGAGACGCTTGCCAAGTTGCGGGATAACCGGTTTCCAGGTATGGCGCTCACCAAAAAAGGTCAGCTGGATATTCGGGTTTCCCCCGCAAATATCGGCAGAGCCATTCGTTTTATGGATACCTTAATAAAGTGTGTCCATGCAAGAGGATATCGGTACGAGGTTGATAATGATCATAATTATATCGCCATACGCGATATTAAGTTACCGGTAAAGTTTCGGGAAAGGACAACCAAGGTAAAGGTCTCACAAAAGCCTTACCAGGAATATGAATGGCACCCGAACGGTAAGCTTATCTTTCGAATGGAGGGACGTTTAATTTCGGAGTGGAGTGATCTTAAGACCCGTTTACTGGAAGAGCAACTTCCGAACATTCTGGCGAAACTGCAATTGACAGCGAAAAACGAGGAGCAATATATTGAGAATGCACGGCTGTGGCGTGAACGCTGGGAAATGCAGCGAAAGCTTGAAGCAGATCGGGAAGCACGTTATAAGCAGGAGCTCGCTGACTTCAAAGCGCTATTAGCGAAAGCCGAACGATGGAAACGGACCAGTATATTACGGCAATATTTAACTGGTATCAGTTCTGCTGATGCCGCTTGGCTTAAGTGGGCGCAAAGCAAAGCGGATTGGTTTGATCCTTTAATAGAAGCTGACGATGAATGGCTTAAACCATCAGATAGGGATATAGTGTGAGGGGAAATAAAACGATTAATGAGATATAAGCTAATTCCCAATTGGGTCTGGCGATAGTCATCAAATTTTTTCGTCTTCTAACCAGTCCGATTTTTAGGAGGGGTTACATACATGTTTCATTTAAAAGGTTACCCTTTTAAATAGGACTGCTAGAGCAGATCGACTTTACCTGTTAAGGTTATTATAAGATAACAAAGCTAACTTGATTTTTTCTTCTAGCTCGTCACCAAAGTATACTGCAACATCCACTGCAACTTTAGGAATATGCCAACCGCTATCAGTATCAAAAGGAGCAAGTTCACCAGATGCGTTATACGTAACCTTTGCTACAAGTTCAGCAAGGTGAAGGTAATTGTATGGTTGGAAACTTGGGTTACCTAACCTGAATCTTCTTATCTTGTCGAATTGTTCATGTGCTTGTTTCCAATACTTAGCGTCATCAATAACCGTATACAGAGTTTTTACTTCTAAAGAAATCGTTTGAATATAAGCATCGAATTGGGTCAAAACATGTAAGGCCCATCCTGGTCTGAAGTCATTCGGTATACTTTCAAATAGCTTCCTACCAGTGTTTATATCGTTAAAATCCATTTTCAGATACTCATACTTCTAATGACTTATTTAAGTGATTAGTATTTAAAGGCCTAAGCTTATAAAACCATATACTAAGAGCATTTACTATTATGTAAGGAGTAACTAGCAGCCCTGTTCTAAAAGTAA